>ODAI012245864.1_pt1 | contig 33809 bp, 58 predicted proteins | sample 1539321 | NCBI WGS metagenome assembly ODAI01 (sample SAMN02144231, study PRJEB22623) | gut metagenome | biome: sheep rumen | host: Ovis aries | place: New Zealand
CAAACCGCAGATGAATTTATTCGTTATTATGATTGTGATTATATGATTAATACAGAACAAATTCCTGGTGAAACGGCTGCCGCAAAACTTATGAAAAAAGATATGTTCTTTTATCCAAATGCAAATATTTATGATTTACCTCTTTATGGTAATCAATTTATTCCTTTAGGAATAAAAACAACTTTACAAGAAAGAATAAGAGTACAGGCTTTATTTGATAGTTTCTGTAACGGGGGTTCTATTCTTCACGTTAATATTGATGCTCCTTTTAATTCTTATAAAATGGCTTATAAAATGGTAAAATATATTGCTGATGCTGGCGTGACATATTTTGCTTTTAATACTAAAATTCAAGCATGTGAAGAAAATCATGGTTTTTATGGAAGGACATGTCCAATTTGTGGAAAACCTGTTGAAACAGAATATACCCGTGTCGTAGGTTTTTATACTCCAATTAATACTTGGTCTAATTCAAGAGTAAAAGAATATAAAATGCGACGTTGGGAACCTATTAATCAAACGGTAAAAAAAGTATGAAAATAATTGATATTATAGAAGAAGATTTTGTTAATTATAAAAAACCTTGTATGACAATAATGATGCCTCATTGTACCTTTAAATGTGATAAGGAATGCGGGAGACAGGTCTGTCAGAACTCAGACCTGGCTTCCGCGAAAAAAATTAACATACCGACTAAATTAATTATAGAAAAATATTTAAAAAATTCTATTTCAGAAGCTATTGTTTTTCAAGGGTTAGAGCCTTTTGATTCTTTTAGCCAAGTTCTTAATTTTATTAAAAAATTTAGAGAGGTATCTAATGATGATATAATTATTTATACTGGATACAACAAAGAAGAAATTAAATGGTTTTTGACTTTTTTAAAAAATTTTGATAATATAATTATAAAGTATGGTAGATTTATTTCGGGTCAAGAAAAACACTATGATGAAATATTAGGAGTGTATCTTGCTAGCGATAATCAATATGCAGAAAGGTTAATATTATGACGATAAAGGTAACTGATGACAAAGAGCTTGCTAATTAGATACGGACAATGCTCAAAGCTAATAATGGGTATTGTCCATGCAAAATTATAAAAAATGAAGATACTAAATGTATTTGTAAAGAATTTATGGAGCAAGATTTAGGAGAGTGTCATTGTGGATTATATAAAAAAATAGAAGTATAAGGAGACAATCAATGGCAGAATTAAATATGGGAACGTTATATGCTGCTAATCGACAATTAATGTCAAATAAATAGGTATTTAAACCTATGAATCATCTTGAATTAGCAGCCGCCCAAAATAAGATTGAAAATTTTTTTAATATGAAGTGTGATTCATATGGAATGTTATATTGCAAGGATAGAAGCGATTTTACTATTTTTCACATGTATGAAAATCAAAATCCAAATCCTCCCGCAATAGCAGCCAAAGAATGTTTGGGATGTTGCACTGATAGAGGAGATGTACTTTCTATTGAAGAGCAACCTGATGGTAATTTTGAAATCTGGTTAAGAATTAATGATGAGCCTTTTGCTTATTATTTATTTCCATATGATAATGCCGTTATAGAATGTTAAGAGGTAAATAATGAAAACAGCATATTGTAAAATAAAAATAGGAGATTGGAAACAAACTATTCATATAAAAAAGGGGCCTTTTTCTTTATCAGAAGAATATCAAGTTCCAACGTCTTATCTTCCTGACTTTTTCGCAAAAGATAAAACTTTAAAGAAAGTTTATTTAAGCGGCGGCCCTAAAAATTTTTTATAGATGATAGAGAAAAAAACAAAAGAAAAACAAATGTTAAATAATAACAATAATAATATAATTTTTATATATTCGCAAGTTTAAAGGAGTTAAAAAGATGAGTGTATATTTTCTTGGTTCAGATGAAAAATATCGTTGTGATACAGAAGCAGAAGCAAAATGGCTTATTGAAGAAGCAAAGAAAAGTTCTCAATATACTGTAAAAAAAGTTAGAGAAGAAATTAGAACGCAAAAAAAGAGTGGTGAAATTATTGACGAATGGAAACGAGTTATTATTACTAAAGAATTTTGTCAAGAGAAAGAGCCTGATTGTGATCTAATGCCTATTTATACGGATGAGAGGTATACTACAGATGAATAATATTAATATAAAAATAAAGAAACTTGATGAAAATGCTAAATTTCCTTATTGCGGAAGCTAGGATGCAGCAATGTGGGATCTATATGCTAATATTAATGAATCTATTTTTATTTTTCCCCATACAACTTAGATGATTGGAACGGGACTCGCCATGGAGATTCCTAAAGAATATTGGGGAGGAATTTTCCCTCGAAGCGGACTTGCTTCAAAGAAGGGTCTCCGCCCTGCTAACTGTGTAGGTGTTATTGATTCCGATTATAGAGGAGAGATTATTGTAGCGATACATAATGATTCAAATGATAGTTGCGTAATTCACCCTCAAGAAAGAATTGCACAATTTGCTCTTTTACCTAAATATAATCTTACTTTTGAAGAGGTAGATAAATTAACAGATACCGTCCGCGGAGAAGGCGGTTTTGGAAGTAGTGGAAATAAATAATAGATAGGATGGATATTTAAATCCATCCTATTTTTTTTGACATTTTTAAAAATTTTTGATATACTTTAGTTAGATTAAAGGAGGTAGATTCAACGATGAAAACTTTAGCGATAGACGCCTCTACTAAATCTAGCGGAGTTGCAATATTTTAGTAGGGCAAATTAATACATTATGAATGTTTAATATAGAATGATCGAAACGTATATAAAAGAATCGAAAATATGAGTAATAAAATTATAGAAATATGTAAAAAATATAATCCTACTGATATTGTAATGGAAGAAGTTCTTCCATAGGATGTTAAACAAAATCAATCGGTATATAAAGCCTTAATATATCTTCAAGGAGAAACAGTTACAAAACTAGGTGTTTTAGGTTATAAAGTAGATCTGTATGTGTCTGGACATTGGCGTAAATTATGCGGGATACAAACAGGACCAGGAATAAAGCGAGAAACTTTAAAGGCTAATAGTCAACGTTTGGTTAAAATGATTTATAATATAAATGTTAATAATGATATAAGTGATGCTATTTGTTTAGGAATAGCTTATATAAAATAGCATAAAAGTGCTTTTTAAAATGCCCGTGATTTAATCACGGGCATTTTTTTTATTTCCAACGACCTTCCGCTCGGACAATAACAGTACCTGTCCAATAATTTGCATTACCTAAATTTATTACTTCAAAAGTCCCGGGACTAGTTTTCCCGTCAGAAGTAAAAGAGTACATTGATATTTTACTAGCATCCGTTGTTGGATTTATTGCAGAATAAGTTATAGCAGGATTATTTATATATGGTACAGGATAAGAATCATAAAAAGAGAAAGACCCCGTTTTATAATTAGAATTTATTGTTGATGTACTTAAAGAAAGAGATAAATATCTTCTAATAATAGTGACAAGTCTTCCATCACCATACTTATAATATTCTACAACATTATCTTCACTATTATTATTTTTTATTCTTTGATATGAATACATACTATTTATATCAATTAATCCTGTTCCATCATCATATTCTAAGAGAGGTTCTGATAATATACCTTGACTATCCCTATATCTTAATGTTTTTTGTCTTATTCCAATTCCTTCTCCTGCTCCTAAAAAATGATTAGAAAAAAGCTATCCTTCTACTTCTCCGCCACCCTTATTTAATTTAAAATTCTTTAAATCTTGTAACCATTTTACGATTCTTCCAATTATAGCAGAAAGAGTCGTATTAGATAAAATTTCAGGATTATATGGATATTCTGACTCTGCTACTGTAAAAGTAATTTTCTTTAATTTCTATTGCCCTACACTATCATTTGGAAGCTATCCTGTTGCAGTATTATATGCTAAATTAGCTTTAGCTGTTGTATCATTTAAAATATCTACTAATTTTCTTTTCTAAACAACGGTTTCCGGTTTATTCTAAGTTAAATTGTTTGGGTCTCCAATTCTATCACAATAACTTTTTAATGTTTCAACATCTTCTTCTTTATCTTCCATTGTAATATACTACGCTGAAGATCCTATTTTTACCGGATTACTAAAAGTATTCTAACTTTGTTTAATATAAAACTATGTCATTCTTTTTGCCATAATTCAGTTGTCTCCTTTTTTCCCATTGGTTGTTGTTTAGGAAGGGCGCGAAGTTCCTACATTAAATCTAAAACAAAGGTGTTTCCGCCCTATTCCTAATAATGAACAAACCTTTTCTATAAACAGTCTAAACTATAATCATCAATCCATTTTTGTTCATATACAAAATAATGATGCTCACGAGTAATATATGCCTTAATAGCATCTTTATCACTTTTAATTAATAAATGGACTGAATCATTTAATTGAGATAAACATTTTTTTAAATCATTTATTTCCTCTTTTTGCTATTTTATAACCTAAGCTAACTTCTAAGGGGCTTCCGCATGGTGAACAGTTTGTTTTAAAAAATCTCCCATCCAAGAGAAAAATGAGAAAACCCCTTTAAAAGCTAAAGCTAATAAAATTATAAATATAATAATATCGTTTAGTGAATATTGCGATAATAATTCTATCATTTGACTATTTTCCTTTCTGAAGATATATTTTTTTTATTTTATCCTTCTTCGAGATTATTGGTAGAATCTGTCTTTGTTTCTTCTTCCTATTTTGTCTAAGGTATAATTTTTTCTTCTGGTGTTTCAGCATTTAATGAAGCATAATAATTTAATTCAACCTATTTTTGTAATAATGTTATAATATAATATATATTACTAACAGGTAAATCACTATCACTTATATAATTATAAAGATTTTGTCTAAAGATCTAACTTTTTAAATTAATATTTTCCATTTCTACTCCTTTTTTAATTAATCAATTAATCATTATATACAGCACATAACGAATATAATCTTTTCCAATGTATAACAAAATTAGTCAGACTATTTAAAACTTCTACACTTTTACCATCTGCTGTTGTTATAGTAGTTGAATGTTTATCAAGATAAGCTTGATATGGTGTGCGTACTTCTTGCCATTTTGCAGTGTGTCCTCCTACTGATAATTCACCCGTTTTAATTGAATTGGTAACAATATCTTGAGTCCATTGTTGTAAAGTTTGATTGCCAACTTTTACTGCACTAGGAGCAATACTACCTCCTGTAAAACCTCCACCGGTTCTATCTCCTCCTGTAACAGCCCCACCAGTTCTTGTATTACTAATGGTTCCTCCAGTAATATCGCCGCCATCCCATTTTCCATTTTTAATTGTAATTTTATTAAAAGTAGCTTCGCCTTTTTCATTAATACTCCAAGTAACTTTACCATTATCATCGCAGCCATATCCTTTAATAGAACCATCGGATTTTATTTCAATCTTTCCTCTTATGCCTTTTTGAACTGTTGAAGGACCAATTCTAAAAGTATAAGGAGATAGATTCCAACTTGAAAAAGGTTTTCTCTGAGAACTTTTAGTGTCTATTATTTGACTATCAACAGTACCATTAGAGGCATCCATTGTTATTTGTCCCCTGTTTGTATTACCAAGTTGAAATTTAGTAGGGGTTAAAGTCCAGTTTATAGTATCTCCTTTTTTACTTGCTATATTACCAGTTGAAGCATTTAATGAAATAACATCAGTTCCTTCTTTACCTAAAACAAGTCTAGTTTTATCAAGTCTCCATATCTCTTTCCAACTATTTTTAGTGTTTTCTCGAACTTGACCTATTATTTCTCCTTTTGTTGCATCTAATTTTATTGCGGCGGTCTTATTCATTCCTAATTGGAAATCTGTAGGAGTAATCTTCCAGTTAGAGCTACTAATAGTATTTTCTTTAGCATCTATTTTTATATTAGTTCCTATTGAAAGGCCTTCAGGAGAGAGTTTCCATTTTAAAATAGATTTAGTTTCTTTTTTACCATTTTTATTAGTTACGATTTCATTGATATTATTTTGTATTGAACCAGTAGTGGTAGATAAAGTAATTTTTCCTGTATCAAGATTACCTAAATAAAATTGGTCTTTATTTAAATACCAATTTGTTATTGTTTCTTTTCCTTTTTCGGTCGTACTTCTTATATATGGTCCATATTGAGTATCATTTGTTTTCATTGATATTTTATAATTAGTATTTCTACCAAGAGTAAACATATCTTTTGTAAGTGACCAATATTTACTCGTGAATGAACCTGTTCCTGCATTTAATATAGTTTTGTCTTCTTCATTATTACTATCTGCGGAAAGCACAAATTTAGAAGGTGTTATTTCCCATTTTTTATCTTTACCTACTGCACTGTACATTGTCTTCGTTGCCGCATTTAATATAATTCCATTCTATTCAGAACCTAATATAAAATGAGAATGTAATTTTTTATTTGTATCATAATAAGAAGCAATTTCCCAATATCTACCTTTAATTGTTCCTTGTGCGCTATTTAACACTATATATTTATTTTCACTTGTTAGTGCACTTTTAGTGATAGACCATCCTCCAATATGGCCTGCCCCAGATTCAAGAGTACCACCAAAATATCCGTTAATAGCATAAAGATTTCCTGCTGAATTAACATGGAAATTTTTTCCTAATCTAAGACCTGCGGGACCAAGAAAAACTCCTGTAGTACAAACTTTAGTAACTTCTTTACCGTTTTCTTTTACTTTATGAGAGTATGTAGTTTGTTTTGCATTTTTAGCGGCATCATTATAAATACCTGCACTAGAAATATTCCATCCGCCTACTCTACCTGATACAGCATTAATAAGTCCCGCTTTAGTTACAGAAAAAGTATTTCCTTTTCCTAATGAAATTCCATTTGTTCCAATATAGACACCTTCAACCGCATCTGTTAAAGATGCTTTACCGTTATAAATTTTATTACTATCTATAGTAAAACCAGAAGCTCCATTTCCAATATAACCTTTTCTGGCTATTATCTTTCCTTCTGTATTAACTGAGAAATTTGAGCCAATACTTAATCCACTTTTACTTAAATAAAAACCGTCTTCTTTGCTTGTCAATCCATCATGTTTACTACTATATATCCTTCCAGTTTTTATAAGAATCTAATTTTCATTAGAACCGCCTATTGAGGCAGAAGTCATTTTTACATTACCATTAAAATCTACATTAAAAGGAGCATCTTCAGGCTCAGCGGTACTTATTTTTCCTGCCCATATAGCTTTTTTTGTATAATCTACTTGATTTTTACCATTTTCAACTATAATTTTACCGCTTGCATTTCTCTTATAATAATCAGAACTTAATCCAACTTTGCCTTTAGTTAAACTTGTATCACTAATGGCCCATCCTGCAATAGAACCACCGCCCTTTGCGGTCATTTTACCTTCTTTAGTAACAGAAAAGTTTCCAGAACCAAAATCAATTGAAGGTGTTTCTAAATCAATTTGCATACCAGTTCCTTTTTTGGTACTATATTCTCCGCCTGTAATAGTTCCAGAGTTAGGTTTCATTATGATTTGTCCTGTTCCTTGTACTCCAAAAGTAGCATTACCATTGCTTGAATCTAAGAAAATTGATTGAGCACCTTCACTATATCCGAATAATCCTGTTTTTGTTGTTCCATCATTTTGGACTGTCCCCATTAACAATCCTGTAAATTTATTTTCAGTATTTTTTGAGCCTGCACCGATTTGAGGAGTTAAAATAGTTGATTCTTTCCCTTTATCATCTAGGAATTGAATAGAATTACCATTCCATTCATTTAAAGCTGCATGTCCATATAAATTTAAATGATGATAAATAGGTATATTCATATGAACATTTTTCCCATTATAAGTTGCTCGACATCTTAAATATTTTGCAGTATTAGACCCACTAAAAGTAGTAGAGGGTTTATACGTTCTATTAGACTGTGTAATTGATGTTTGATCCGTAACTGGTCCATTACTAACATATCTAAAATCTGAAGAACTAGTTACATCTATATCATTCTTCTTATCTTTAACAATAAAAGAAAAAGCTCTATTACTATAATTAGGATAAGTACCGTCATCTAGGTAAACGACTTCTTCAAAACCTGTGTTTTCTTTTAAGTAAATAATATAATTCCCATTCTAATCTGCGGTAATAACAGGCATTGTAGCATAATATCTTTTTCCTCCATATGTAATTGTAACTTGTAAAATATTGGAAAAATCACTTCCATATGAAGAAATAGGAATTATAGTACCTGTCTTACTATTAGTTCTTCTTATCCCCGTTGTAGGTGACTTAGGAGAAAGTATTTTAATATAAGTAGTTTCATTTGAATTTTTTAAAATAGACCATACACAACTCCAATTTTCTTTTTGCTATATCTATTCTCCATTTCTCCACAATTCAGCGGTAACTGAATTAAAATTAGTTTTCGTAAAATCTGTTGTTTTACTGTTTTCATCTGCATCTTTATATAAAATAGGAATATAATTGTTATCTATTACATTATTATTATAATTTACAACAATTCTTGCCACCATGCCAGTACCATTAGTACCAGAAAAACCTTGTTTCGTAAAAGTAAATCTTGTATTTGCAACAATAGTATATCCAGCATATATAATAGTTAATCTAATATTATCGTTTCTAACATTACTTTTAAAATAATCACTTATTGCATATGTTGCAGTTAATTTATCGCTAGAAACCTTAAGAGTATTAATAATTCCAGATGACCCAGTAATTGCCCAAGTAATATTATTCTTATCTATTGTACCTACATCAATAGATTTTCCTGTTTTATCAATTAAAGTAAAACCTAATTGCGGAATTACAAAATTAATTAATTTATTTTTACAAGGACTTACTCCTTGTTCATTATAATTGAATACTTGCTATCCGTTAGTAATATTTAAAATATAACCACCATCAGAAGTCTTTTTATTTACTAGAGTAATCTATCCTGAACCAATAAGATTATAATTATTATCAGTTATTGTACACGTAAATCTATTAAAACCTATAATTTTTTGAACATCATAAGTTATTTTATTGCTTGTGGAGTTTCCTTCTATAGAAATTCCTGTTTGATCGGTAATTGTCCAATGATAATGAATAATTCCTTCCGGTACAGGACTAATTTTACAAGTTAAAGTTGGTGTACCTAATCCTGAATTAAACTACGTTCCTTTATCAGACGTTATTGTAATAGTATATTTTGCATTATTATTTTTAATAGTAAACTATTTAGAAAAACTTTCATTGCCATAAATAACTACGCATTTATATTTAACCTATTTCACCGATACATCAGATTTCTTTATTGTTAAAATAGGTTTTCCTGAATTATATTCTATTTTAGTAGGTTTTGCTTTAGTTCCGGAAAGAACTTTATAATTATTTAAACATTTCCAACCTTTTCCGCCTTCTTTACAATACCATACATTACTTGCCGTTATATAAGCATTTTTTACAAACCAATAATATTTTAAAACTTGAATAGAATTATTTACAGTTTTACCTGCGGCCCGCACTACGGCTTCAATCGGTAACTAAGAAGTTCCGCTGCTTTCAAATATATATCCTTTTCGTGCTACAAAAGAAAGAGAGATACCATCCATCTCTTCTTGAGTAAGCATTTTCATTCCTTTAAAAGATAGATTTGAAAAGAATATATCGGTTGTAGTTGTATTATTTTGAACAGGAAACCCTTCTGCAAATAAACTAACTTCTTTAACTTGTACAAAATTAGTTATATCAAATTCTATAAATATTTTTTGATTTATTTTATTTTGAAAATTATAAGGATTTCCTGTAAAACTATCTGTATCTATTATATATGTTTTTTCAATAGTTTCATTTTTATTATTAGTTTTCTTTTCTTCTACAATAAATTTAATTCCATATTTTCCTTGATATTTTTGTTCTGCATTTAAATTTGTTCTAATATCAAAAGAACAGCATAGATGAGTGGCAGTTTGAAAATAATATTTTAAATTACTATTATTAATGGAAATTTTATTACCTGTTCCACCATTTTCATACAATAGCAAGGTATCCTTTTTCTTATATGAACATAATCCAAATTCATTAGTATTCTAAGAAATTACATTTCCACCAGTTTCTTCATATTTATTTTCTTCAGCAATAGGATTAACATAATTAATACCTAACTTCTATACTGTTCCTAAAATAGTTTTTAACTAAGACATATCTCCTTTTGGAACTAATATATAAACATTACATCCATCAGGATATTTTACACCCGCTCCATTACCATAAGCATACCAATATGCTCCTTGATATTTAATTTGATATTGTTCAATAGTAGGATCTACGCATTTCATAATTGTTGCTTGTATAGTCGTATCGTAACCAGCTTTTTTAACACTTTGATCAGCTATAATTGACATAGACTATAGTAATGCATTCTAATATTTTTCTTTTGCCATATCCCCCTTCTCCTTTTTTCTCTTTTAAAAAATATAAAAAAATATAAAAAATATTTTAATGAAAATGACCTTTTTAAAAATATGGAAATAGGTATAATTATACCTATTTCCATATTTAAATTTATTTTCGATTACTAAAAGCGAATTGACTTGCACGATTAACAAGATTATCAAAAGCAGCTTCAATCTAAAGTCTATCTTTTACAGCAGGGAAATCTGCATTAATAGTAATATGTTGCTAATTGGCGGGAACCGCATTTGTACTATTAACCAAATTACTAATAATATTACTATTAGTATTACCAGTAGAACTAATTCTAAATCCATCTAAAATATTATCTAACGTTCTAACTACAGTTATAGCAGATAGTATTCTTTCAGTATCATCTTTATTTAAAATTAATTCTTTTTCATGTAAGATTGCTAATTTACCACTATCTCCCCAATCTCCTGTATATCCTCCAGTTGCATAAGAGGATGCATCTAATTTTTCATACTGTGCCTGTTTCTGATATGCGGCGGCCGCCTGTTTCATATAATTATTATAAGTCTATAACTATTCCTGATATTTTTGTATAACTCTAACTACTTCCGCATCTTTTAAATTAAAACCAGCTTTAGTTAAATCCTCATTAAAATAAGTCATAGCTTTTTTACTACCAAAGTAATCAAAAGCATCAACATAAATCTATTTTAATTTGCTTAATTGACTGGCGGCTAAAGCTGTTTTTTGAGCAATATTTGACTCACTAAAAAGTTTAGCTACTCTATCATTTGCCGCATCTGTAGCTTTAGCATTAGCTTTAGCCTAAGCGGCCTTTCTTTTTTCTTCCTACTACGCTAATTGCTGTTTCTGTTTTCTACTAGCCTCTTCTTCTGCAAGACGTTGTCTAGCTTGTTTATCTTCTAACGCTTGTTGTTCTCGCTTTTGTTTTTCTAATAGTTTTATTCTTTCCGCCTATGCTTTTTCTTCTTGCTGTTGTTTTAATTTTTGATTAGCTTGTTCATCTTGCTTTTGTTTATTTACAGAATCCTTATAGGCTTGATTTTGTTTATTTAATTCTTTATTTGCGGCAGTATTATCATTTTTCACTACTGGAGTAGAACCTGTTGCCGCATCTCCTGTTTTCTTATTTTCCTTATTCTGAAGTTGACTAGCAGCGTTTACTGCGGCAATGGCTTCATTTTTTACATTTTTATAAGCACTTGCCAATTTTTTAACTTCATCAATAACCTTTTGAACAGCAGTGATTTCATTATTATAAGAAGATATTATTTTATTATTATTTTCTAATAACTATTTTGTTTTTTCAATATTAGTATCTAAACCTTTTGTAGTCTATTTAAAAGTATTATCTGCATATTTTTCAACTTGTTTTAAGGAATTAGTATAATCCTTTGTAGCATTATCAATTTGTTGGAAAGCATTTTTTGTTAATGGTAAAAAGCCCGTACCAGATTTTATAACTGTATCCGCCATTTCCTGAATACCGGATTTCCAATAAGGAACCATATCACTCATAATAATATCTTTTTCTTTTTGAGTCATATTTTTATAGTTCTTAACATTAGTATCGTACATTTTAGCCATTTCATTAAATGTATCTTCCATCATAAATTTCTTTAGATCCTCATTATTTTGAGTCATTCCATTTATAATGTCTCCATAGTATTCATTTAATAAAGTAACTTTCTTTTGTTGCTAATCTACTGTTAAAGTTGTATCATTATAAACATCTTTTACTTTTCCTTGCCACTATGTAACAGTTTTATAATACGAATCAAGATTATTTTTATAAGCCTCTTTCGTCATATTATATAAGCTATTTTCAGCATCAGCCAACTCTTGTTGTGCTTGCTATTTAGCTTGTTCGTCCGCAGTATATTGATAAGTATAATTACCTTGAGAATCTCTTCTTAATCTTAATTTTGTTTTACTTTGTCTTTGAGATTCTAATGCCAATCTCTTTATTTCAATTTGTAATAATGCGTTTGCTCTATCAACATCATATTTAGTTAAATTATCTTTATCCCTTAAATATTTTAATTGTTCATTCATCATATTATTTAAAGATTTTTGAGCTTTTACATTACCTTCATTATTTTTAATAGCATCTTTATAGGCATTTTCTAATTTATCTGTTTCATACATAGAATTAACCTAATCAAGATACATGTCCGCCTGTTTATTAATTAATTCCCATTCCTAAGAAATATTCTAAAAACCTTTATTTTTAGTTAATTTGTTCTCCAGAGCAGTAAAAATCTTATCAATCGAATTAGTATACTTATCAATTAAATTTTGAATAGAATCCTCAGTTAATTTATTTAATTCTTTTAAAGAATCTTGCCAATGCTATCTATATTCATCAAATCTTTCTTTTGCTTCTTTCCATGCATTAGAATTTTTAGGTAAAGAATTTAATCTCTTTTCTTCTGCCTCCATTCGGGCCTACCATAAATCCTTTTGCTTCTTTAAGAAATCTAATTCCGATAAATTATTATTTGCTTGTAATTTATAATATTTATCAAGAGTAGCATTAGCATCTTTACCATATAAAAGCTATACTACTTTTTGGTTATGACTAATTAAATCAGAAATTTGTTCATAAGTTTTCTTTTGATTATCAAAACCTTTTTGTGCTTTGTCAATAGCATCAAAAATAGTTTCTTTAATTTTATCTACAACATCCTGGACATCTTCAAGATTATCCATTAATTCTTCAGTATATTCTTTTAAATCTTCAAGTGCGGCAGCTTTATCGGTACCGTATACTGATGAACTTCCAAGTAGATTAATATCATTTATTTCATTTTGAGTTTTACGGATTTGTTTAGTTAATTCTTGGACGATATTATTACCGTCTTTATAAAAAGATTTATAATCAACTAAAGAAACTTGCGCTTGCCCTAGTATATCATCGTCTCTTAATTCTTTAACAACTTTTGTTTTAAAATCTCTAAGTTCTTGGTCTGCTTTTGCTGTATCTAGTTTTAAATCTATATCTATTTTAAATTTCTAAATAGCAATTTCAAAAGATTCATTAATAGCTTTAGTAATATCATCCTACAAATCTGGAATCTCTTGTGAAAGAATCTCAGTATATCTTTCAAGATTATCTTTAAATTTCTAATACGCCTATCCCGCTTGATCTACTTTCTATTTATATGCCTATTGCTATTCTTTTGTAGAAAGACTATTATATTTATGAATAACATCATTATATTTATCTAGTGCTTTTTGTAAAGCCTGGAAATAGTTAGTAACGTCTCCATTTTTATTAAATTGTACGCCGTCTTTTCTTAGAGCATTTCTTAACTCATCTGCTTCTTGCCTTTCTAACTAAATTTTATTTTTATAAGTATCAACTTGTTTATCTAATAGTTTTTGTTGCTTTTCAAGATTTTGAATTAATTTTCTTCCTGTTAATTTATCTTGCTAGTCTTGTATCCTTGATAATTTAATACCAATATCCTATAAAGTTAAATCAACATAATGATAGCGGTCAGGTATATCTTTTTCAATATCCATAAACTAAGGACGATTTTCCTAAAGCTATTTTTGGGCTTCTTCTTGCTGCTTTAAAAGATCTTCTTTAGCTTTTTCTCGTTCAGCTTCAGCTTTTGCTTGAGCCTATTGAAGCTATTTTTCTTTTTGCTATGCAGCCTTTCTAGCTTCTTCAGCAGCTTTCTTAGCATCTTCTGCACGTTTTTCTGCGGCTTTCTTTTCTTCTTCAGCGGCTTTATCTGCCTATTGTTTAGCTTTTTCTGCGGCTTTCTATGCCTATTTAGCTTTCTCTTCCGCTTCTTTCTTTTCTCTTTCCGCACGTTTTAAATCTATATCTTTCTATTTCTATGCAGCTTTTTCTTTCTCTTGTCCTTGTTTTTGAGCGGCTTTAGCAAGATTTTTATTAGTATTATCTTTTTTAGTAGAGCCTTTCTTGCCACCTTTCTTGCCACCTTTTTTACCGCTACCTTTTCTACCTTTCCTTCCTCCGCTAGATTTTCTATTACCACCACTTCTGTTTTTATGACTAATTTGACCACCAGCAGTTTTATTAGCAGATCTTACCTCTACTGCATCAGCAACTGTCTATTTTGAAGTTGTATCTTCAATAGACTGAGGGGTTAGACTCACTCCTACAGCAGTAGCAGGACGTACATCCATTCTATCAAAAGTATAAAAAGGTCCATATGGAGTGCTTGTCATAGAATATTGAGGCATTTCAACATAGCTAGTATCTGTTACTGTCTCTGCATCCCAAGCTGATGCTGCAGCAGTTTGTTCTGATGTTTGTGTTTCAGAATTAATAGTGGCTTCTGTTGATTCACCTTCAGCTCTTATTTCACCAACTTTATTAGCACCTTCCTATGCAACTGCTATTTCATCATTAAAAGTATCAACCGTGCCATTAACCTGATTATCATAAATTACATTAGCAGAATCGGCAGATATATCCTCTCTTGCTGCCGCAGCTTCTTCTGCCGCAGCGACAGATGCATCTGCTGCATCATATGCTGCATTTTCTATATCATTTGCTGCTTCATATGCTGCATTGGCTGCTTGTGTAGATGCTTCTTCTAATGGTTTAGATACTACATCTGCTTTGATGTCCATTGCATCAAAAATACCTTCAATCTAATCTGCCGCATATCCAGCTTCAGCAAGTGCATCTGCTAAAGAGTTAAGGAAACCTAAATTATCACCAGTAATTTGACCCTATGGAAGATTATTTGCCCATTCATTAATAGAATCATAAGACTAATCTAGTGTAGCAAGTAATCCACTTACATCAATATCAGAAGCAATTTGTAATTCAATTTGCTCAGAGGCCTTTTCTCTAAATGCATCTAAATCTTCTTGGGCCCCATTCATAGCTCCTCTTAATAATTCTACTGCTTCGGCATCATTAGCAAGCCACTACATCCATTTATCGTCGATCATATCTTTCGATACTCCGACTATTCCCGCCATATCCTCTTTTAATTTGCTATAAGCCTAAGAGTTATCTATAATAATATCAGCTAAACTTTGAGAATCATCTACGAATGCGTTTAATAACTATGTCATATCATCATAGTTTTTTTGCATATCAGCAATAGCTTCATTTAATCTGATGTAATCAGCAGCAGTCTATGCGGCTATTTCAGCAGACTAATCCATACCCTAATACATTTTTAAACTTTCGTCTTGAGTATTTTCGTATTCCTACGCTAACCTTGCATAATAATCAGCAAGATCTGCCACACTTTCTGCCTAAATACCATATTGCTATGCAAGTTCTGCTGAATATGCTGTTCTTGCTAACGCCATCGCGGCAGTTGCTTCTGCCATAGCCATTGCTTTTTCTTCAGAAGTACCTTGAGCTTCATCTGTTTGGGATATAGCTTGAGCATAATCACTTATTCTTGCAGAACATATTTCATATTGGGAAGCAACAGACATTAAAGAATTTCTTAAACCTTCAGTATCTAAAACACTCCATACTTTCTGTAAATCTTCCATTGTAGAAATAAGATTTAAGATTTTCTGATTATACTCTTCAGATGTTAAATTTCCTTGTTGAAAAGATTCTATTAAACTTTCAACGACAGCAGTTTTTACTTCTGATAAAGCTTGAATATATTGAGAAGTACCTTGCATCCATTTATTTTGTAAAATATCAATAGAATTTCCTAAATCTATATAAGTAGATTTTAAAGTATCTAACCCCCATTGTAATTCTTCAAGCTATTTTTTTCCGAGTTTTTCTCCTGCTTCTTGCTTATTTAAAAGACTTACAGTACCAATATTTTCATCTAAGTTTGATAAATTTGATGCCTACTCTCTTAAAGATTTAATAGCTTCTTCTACGTCTCCTGTTTTTTGATAAGCCTATTCTATATGTTCAATAATATAATCTAATTCTTCATCTGTAACATCAGGAGGAAGTAATTGAGCAATTATATCTTGAGAAGGAAAAGCCGTATTTTCTACGTCTTTAAAAGATTTAGCTTTTGAAAGCATAGCATCTTTTATTCTATCATATAAAACCTAAACTTTATCATTAACTAAATTCTAAACTTTTCCCGTATCAAAGTTAATTTCTAAACCATCAACATTGAACATATCAGCAAAAGTTTTTTGAAAAGCGGCTTTTGTTTCGTCATTTTCAGAAGCTAATTTATTAACAATCTATTTATGACTATTAAAGAAATCTTCAAGGATTTTAGCAATATGCTATTTCTTCTAATTTAAATTAGCAAAATTATCTTTTTGTAAATCTTCATCTTTTAGAATAGCATTAAAAAGAGTCTAATAAGCAGATTTTCCATTTGAATCTATTTTTCCAAGAGTTTCATTAAAAACAGAAAAGAAATCATCATTAACCTTTTGGGCTATTTCCTAATAAGAACGTAAATGTCCATCATTTTCATCAATACGATTCATTCCTGCTATATAACTAGACAAAATACCGTTTATATTAGTAATACCTACTTCTTCCGCCTGTTTATAAAATTCATTATAATTTTTAGATTGTAATACAGTTATTACATCTTGAGCATTTATTTCTTGGAAATTCTAAAGCTATTTTTCTGCTCCTGCTAAATCTTCCTTAGCTTTATTTAATGCTTCACTTAAATTTTTAATATCATTAACAGAAGAAACATTATAATCAGCAGGCAATATAGCATTATCTTGAAATTTTTGAAAAATTTGAATTAATTCCTATCTATATTGAAGGATACCATCTGTACCTGATTCAAGAATCTAGTCTAATCTTTCTTTTTCAGCTTTGAACTCATCTTGAACACTTTGATTATATTGTTCAAAAGCAACTGATAGAGATTGACCTCTTGCTTGTAATTTTTGAAGTAAATCTTGCTAAGTATATTCTAAATTATTTTCTAATGTTTCTTTATCTAAATTAGCACTATCAAAAAGAGTTTTATCAGCTTTTTGTTTATTCTTAAATTCATCACTATCAACAAAACTATCAATCTATGCTTGACGTTTTTCTTTTAACAAAGCAATAGTGTCTTCTAACTCTGCATTATTTCTAATAATAGCATTACCTTGCTCATCATATCCCGCAACAGCGCCTTCATTATACTAAGCAATTAAATTACTTAATTCATAATAACGAGCCTTTTCATCTTCTGTTAAATTATCAATAGTACTGTTATAACTTCCTGCGCGTTTAGATAGTTCCTACCATTCTTTTTTAGCGTCTTCAAGATTAGTTAAATCAGAATTATATGTCTTTACAGTATCGCGTGTCTAATTAGCTTTTTGATTAAAGTTTTCAATTGCCTACTCTGCTTCTTTTGTAGACATTGTAAATTTATCATATATAGCTATTGCACCTGCTACGGCAGCAACAACGAGCCCTATTCCTGCGGCAACTGCTACCGCTGGATTAGCCAACATAGCCGTATTTAAAGCATAAGTTACTGCTGTTAACTTTGTTTTTGCAGCGGTTAACAGATTAACTTCTCCTGTCTAAGCTGCTAATAAAGCAGCCTATTTCACTTGGAATGCATTTTGAGCAATTTGTAAAGTTTCTGTTAAATGTAAAACAGTATTTATTTTACCATAAGCCATAGACAATGAAGTAGCGGCATAACTTAATGCAGTCATAATTTTAATAGCTTTCTATCCACTACTTAAACTCTCATTACTTATAATATTACCAATATTTTGTAAACTACTAATTGCAGAAGCTACTTGTCCAAAAGCTCCTACCATATTTATAATATTTTTTATATTATATTCTTTTTCTATCTATGCTCTAAACTCTTTTGCATCCTTTTCAAAATCCTTTAATTTAGCTTGCGCTTGCTACAATCCAGAAGCATTAGCCTCTATATTTATTCTATTATTATTAGCCTATTGAATAGACTAAACCATTTGCCGTATTAATTCTCTTACTCTAGACGCTTTAGCACTTAAAGCTATTTCATTTTCATCTCCACCAAATTGTTCAAAATCTTCTTTAGCTTCATAAAATTCTTTCTAAGCTTCATCTAATTTATTAATTAATTTATCTAATCCAGGAACAGCAGCTGTGTCTATATTAGAACCTATCATTAAAAGACTATCTAAAAGTTCCTAAATACTATCACTTTTTCCTAAATCAACTAAATCTATTTTAAAAGATTCACTTAATTCTTTTTGGATTTGCTGCAAATAATCTGTTACAAAAGATTGCTGCTACTCTAAAGAAATTCCTAAATTTTTAGCTATATCCTAAAGTCCTTTGTTAAAAATTTCTGCTTGCTCAATTTTTTCTTTCCAAATACGAACTTCTTCTTCTGCTTTTCCAATATTATTAACTATATTATTAAAGTTTTCTCTTTGGGCAGTTGTCATAATAGAATAGTATTGTTGCATTTCTGATTTTGCATTAACCATACTTTTTATAATACTATCATCAAAACCTGCCATTTGACCAAATTTTTCTGTTTTTTCTAGTTCCTATCTGGTTATTTCTTCATTATGTCTTAATTTTTCAAAATTAGTAATAGCAGCATCAATCTATTTAGTTAAAACCCCACTAAATACTTGCGTAGCAATACCACCTAATCCAAGTAAAGCAGTACCACCTCCACCAATACTCTAAATAAAAGTACCAAGAAGATTAGTTCCCGCAGTAAGTAGTTCAATAACATTACCAAAACTTTCACTATCAATTAAGCTAGCTTTTACACGCTCTCCAGCCGCACCTAATTGTTCCATTTTGGCACCAAGAGATTCTAAGTAGACAGAGTTCTTTTCTGCAAGAGTACCTTCAGATTCAAGAGATGTATTTAATAACTCACTGTAAGTAGTCCAGTTATCAAATAAAGCAATTAATTGGTTAACTTGTCTTTGACCACCCATAGTAGTAGCCAAATAAATTTGTTGCTCTCTTGTTAAATCTTCCCAGCGGCCACCTATTTCCTACATAACCTAGCCAGTATCTCGTAAATGTCCTGTAGCATCAAGTACATTAAAACCTAATTCCGCCATTTTACCAGAATAGTTTCCTAAACTGATTTCAGCTTCATCAGAACCTGTTTTAATATCATTCATACGAGTATATATGGTCTTAAAGGCCGTACCGACAGCCTATGGCGCTTGTCTTGTAGTAGCAATAACAGTAGCTAACTGAGCATTTAATTGATCTACATCAACGCCCATGTTATTAGCGGTAGATGCAACTTTAGACATAGCAATAGCTAACTAACTCATGTCTGATGCACTGCTATCTGCAACTGCGGCAAGTTTATCAATATAAATCTATGCCTACTCGTTTGCAACTTTATAACCATTCCATACAGCAGTTAAATAATCTGCCATCTAAGATCCCGCGCCAGTTATATTCTATGCTTTTAGAACAGCTTCTGTTCTAGCTTGAACTGCATCTTCATCTAAACCCTGTTGATAAAAAGTAAGTGCGGCCTTGCTATAGTCCATTGTGCTACGGCCTAATTCTTGAGCAGCCCGATTAGCAGAATCCGCAAACTGTTCCATCTTCTATTGAGAATCTCCAGTAACGATTCTAATGTTTGTTAAAGATTTTTCTAAACTTTCAACATAAGTAAAAGCATTTTGAACACTTGATGTAAAAGTATTCATTACACTAGAAGCAATATTCCATTTTATTGTATTAACAAATGTTGTACCCATTTCATTAATAATGCTATGAGTTTCTTTTAATTGCTGATTAGTTGTTAATACAGAACGAGCCATTTGGCTAAATGCTACCTAACCTTGTACGCCCGCCTTAGAAAAACTAGAATAAATATCTTCTATCGTTATTTTAGATGTTTTTAATTCTTCATCAAATGTTTTTAAATTTATTGAATTAATATTAGGATTAAACGCTTTCTATAAAGCAGATTGTACTTCTCCTGCTATATTTTTTACATCCCGTAAATCCTATTTAGATCCATCGAAATTGGCTAATTTTATATTTTGTAAATCTTGTAAAGACCTTTTTAATTCCTATATTCCAGTCTTATCTGATTTAAAGCCAATCTGAAAATCTATTCTACCTCCTTGTTGAGCCATTATTTACTCCTCCTTTTTATATTCTAAATAAAAATAAAAAAATCGCTCTCTTTGTAATATATACAAAGAGAGCGATTAAAATTAAATTATTTAGCCCTAATTTTGTTTAAAAGGAATTGGTCTATTTGCATTTGCATGTTGAGCGAAATCAACAACTTCATTATATTTTTCTGGATCAAAGTTCTATACAATCTTTGCGGCGGCTTCTGCATTCTTCGGCAAATCTACAATCAACTTTTGTACCATAGCTGCCGCACTATGTTTATAAGAAATATCTCCTTTTTGCATAGTTTTTAAATAATCTATTAAAGTATCATATTCATCTTCAGGAATTTTGTCAATAATTCTTTCAAGAAGTCCGCTACTTTCTAATTCATCATAAAGTTTCATTTCATCTTCTCTATCTTCATCGGTAAATTCAATATCAGTATAAAGATAAACAAGATATAAATTAAAATACATATCAATTAAAATTTCGTTATAAGTTCCATTAGACTCTTCTGCCTTTTGAAGAGTTATTTCAATTAAATCCTTTTTATCGTTAATAGGGAGATATTTTTTAATATTAATTTTCTTTCCCTATACTTCAATAGAATACATATTATTATTAATATGTAAATTTAAATCTTTATAATTCATCCTTTTGTCTCCTTTTGAATTTAAATTAATTCATTTTTTATAGTATAACAAAAATTTTTTATTTTGTCAAAGTACCAATATTTTTCCCAATCTATTCTTTTAATGTTTTTTTAACCTATTTTTCTGTCATTTCTAAAATTTTATTTCTTCCTTGTCTTTCCCATTTTTTCTTATAATTATTAAAATTATTTATATCTATCTATCCTGTTAATAAATCTTTTGCCATTTGAATTGTTTGTAAAATACCTTGCGGCTAAGCTGATAAAGTTTTTACTGCAATCTACATTTTTTCCTATTCCCAAGAAATATCTCCTTGAATTCCACCAAAGACAGCATCTACTCCTTCTACAATTTTCATAAAGGTTTCAATATCTGTTTCTGGAGGATTATTTACGTTTCCAGAGAACTAACCTAAATTTTCTTTTACTACAAAATTCATATAAGCCTCAGTTAAATCTCCTTTTTGAGATAAAAACATACCATGCCATTTAGGACGACTTTTCATATTCCATAAAATTAAAGATTTATATTTTTCAGTATTCCTATAAGTATTATATCTTCTAATAATTTCTTTATATGTTATATCTAATAATTTAGCTTGTCTCTATCCTATAGAAAAAATTTCCCTTGGTATTTTTTCAGCTACTTCACTTAATTCTTTTTTTGTTACATGTAGTCTTACTTCCAAACTTCCTTTAGAAGTTGCTCTTATTTTTAAAATATCCTATATTTTTTTTATTTCATAGACTTCAACAACATTAGCTTGTTTACTTTGATAAACATAAACTAAACTAAGGTTTTTACCTAATGCTTGTTGAATCTATAATGTAAATAAATCAGTTAATACAATTATTTCTTTTTGAATTTCTAATATATCACTATCTTTTATTTTATTAGCATTTTCTGCATAATTTATTGCAATCTAATTTCCTTGCTATAAAAAATTTAAATATTTTTTTCTTTCCTCATATAGTTGCATTGTATATTGAATTTTTTTTAATGCTTCTTGCATACTTAAAATATATTTATTAGCAATAGCTTGTAAAGGATTTAATTCTCCTCTAATATATTCCTAAACGTAAGGTTGTATATTAAAAATAGTCTAAGTTAAATAATTTAATTGAGTTTTATTTAAATCAATATCTCCTATCGTAAAATCTTTTAAAGAAATCTAGGCTTTCATAAATAAATCTCTCCCATAAAATAAAAAAATGGGAAAGGATAACTTTTAATTATCCTTTCCCATTTAAATTAATCATCCTTAACCTGAAATACTGGCAGGATCAAACAAATCACTGTCACCTTTTAATGGATCTTCATGTTCAGGAGTAGTATTCTTTCTCATCACACTATGTCCAGTAGATGTAGCAGACTTACTATCTTCAACAACTTGAATTACACAAAGAACCTGTTTAGTCTTATCAAAATAAGTATATCCAGGGAAAGCATCCATTGTAAAATCAAATGTAGAAGGATCACCTGTACCTGCCATAGTAATTGTAAATCCAGACTGAACTTTAACATTAGGGAATGTTAAGTTAGCAGGCATATCAATACCAGTAGACTGTGATCTAAATAAAGTATCAGCCTCAACATAATAATATCCAGCAAAGTCAGCAGGTGTAATCTGAATTTCTGAAACGTTATCAGACTTCTTAATTACATAGTAATCAACTAATACATTAATACTTTCTGTAATAGCTGCTCCGCTTGAAGAGTTCCATTTAGGAGATACAACTTTCAGAGATGCTTTTCCAGTAGTTGCATCATAAACATATGTAAGCTGATCTGTTGAAGTTCCTGCAACAACAATATCACCAGTAATAGAGCCATCACCCTCAGTCTTAATAATAAAGATAGGAGCATCTGTACCTGCATCTATAGAAATAGCATTAGCACCTGATAAATCACCAAACTCTACAAGAGCATCGGTTAAATCAATAGTACCAACACCTTCACTAACTTCCATAACTGCGGCAGTTGTTGCATGAACATGCACGTCCTGTCCAGACTCTTTAACTAAACCTGCTCCAGATAGCATAGCAAGAGAAACAGGAGAAATAAGAGCATCAGTTACTGTAAATGTAAGAGTTTTATCACCTTCCCAAGCAATTAATCTAGAATTACCGCGGCCACCTTGTGCATATACGGTTGAACTAGCTTGCTCCATTGAAGATGTAGTTGCTGTATCAATATAAAGTACTGGCTGACCAATATGGAATGTTGAAGTTCCAATAACAGTCTCTTGTTTTGCACGGAAAACAATATTTGCACATTCGCGTACACCAAACTTCATGTTTTTTCCTCCTTAAAATTTAATCGGTGGTTATTTTACCCATCCAATTTTTAACTTCCTATAAATTTTGTGCGCCTGCCATTCTAGCTTGAATATATATATCATAACTAGTTTTCATTCTAAAACGGCGCATTTCATTCTATAATTGATAAACGGTATATTGTAATAACTAATTCATATTTTTTTGCTAACCAACGGATAAAATAGAGATATATTCTGATAAAATATTTATTTCATCTTCGCTTTCTCCTTTTAATTTTGCTAATTTTTTTGCACGCTACTGAAACTTCTTTACTAATGCGGCGGCCTGGGGTCCGCCAGGATTATAAGAAGAAGAATTTTTCCCCGTTTGTAAACAAAACATATTCTAAAGAATTGTCTTAAACTCTTCAAAATTATTTTCGTCTATAAAAAAAGATTCTTTATCTTTTAACAATCTAATGCTTAAAGGTAAAAAATCTATTTGATAATCAGGAAAAATTAATGCTAAAACCATAGTCATACAAACTTTATATTCTTTAGCCATTACATTATCTTGTCTTATCATTGTCATTAATATTTTAAAATTATTAGATTCTTCTAAAAGAATTTTGTCCTTATCTTGTAAATTTTTTTCTTTAGAAAAATTTAAAAACTAACAGCCTATAAAAAAATTTTTTTCTCCTATGTAAGCAATTTCTTTTACAGTAGGCTGATGAATAATCAGTCTTGCTGCCTAAAAAGGTATATCATTACCCGATAGATATAAAAGTTCATTCTTCATTTTTCTTTATCTAACCTATATCTTCTATAAAATGGGTTCCTCTAAAAGATAATGTATACATAGATAGATCTTCGTTTAAAACAACTTCTTTACAACCTAAAAATTTATATTCTCCAATACCAGTTAATTTTATATTAGCATCATATGATTTAACATTTTTAGATGATGTAAGACTTTTTAAGATACCTTCTATATAACCACAAATCATTAAAGGTCTAATTTTATAATCATTTAATACCCAAGTATCATTATAACATACTATATCAAAACTAATAATATAATCTCGATACTAGGAATTTCTTATATTTGGAGAAAAATCATCTAAAGAAATAATAATATAACTTTTTACTTCCTAATGTGTTCCTCTTGATATTTTTGGATTTAATCTAATATAATCTCTATCTATTAAATCCTTTAAAGAAAAACTATCAATAACTCGTTGATATTCTGAATTTTCCTCTAAGCAATCTTTTGAATTTATAATTAAAAGTTTTTTTAATATGTCACTATGAGGACGACTCTAAACAAAAAGTACTTTTAGAATTTTCTATATATCTTTATCGCATGATAAAAATGTTGAACTAATAGGTTTAAAAGATATTAAATCTTTTCTCATACGATACACTCCTTTTTTCTCATAACGATACAATAGGAACTTTCAGTTTTAAATCACCATAACTAATTTCAAAACCCTCTTTATTTGAAAAACCTGTAATTACATCCACTTGAATAGTCTTCCCATCCTAAGATATTGAAACTATTTTAGCAAGAGCAGGATTTGATATAGACCATTCTGCGGGATCCAGGTTCTTTGCTATGTAGGTCAATCTATCATAAGGTGCGGCCTCCGCAGGTCCATCAATATAACCCTACATATGAGTAGTATCATAAGTCTATTTATCAGCTTGTTGTTTATCCAAAATCTATATCGTCTCCTTTACAAATTGAGGAGTACTCGTATAAGTTTCTTTTAACGCTACTCTAATTATACCCGTTTCCGCATCTCCAAGTTTATTTGTACTATAGCTTTCATTATATGCTTGTACCTACCAAGGTTTTCCATTAATTATAATTCTATCAAAACGTTGAAAGAAAGCCAATGTATCTTCATCTTTTGTTATATATAATAGTTTAGTATAATTCATATCATTCCAAACAACACCTTTTTTAGTATTCCATAAGGCTGTTGTTTCGTTTGGACCAGTCATCCATCCACGATATTTTACAGTATTTTCATTACCTTCCTCATCTATTGTGATAATCTAAATTTCTTCATCTGCTTTTCTAATTTCTGCTCTAAAGTAAGCAGTTTCCTATGAATATTGCATATATACTATCCAATATGTATCAGGAGTCCACTCTTCTTTATTTCCATGAACCCATTTAAAAACAGTTCCATTATGAAAATCTGTCTATACGGGTTCTCTAGAGCCAATGGGAGGCTCAAAAAAAGGAATTGAAATAATTTTATCCTAATAATCAACTTTTAATTTATCGTGGTTAATTAAACATCTAAACAAAGGTTCACTACTTACTAAAGAATCTACTATATTCTATAATTGATTTATATACTATAAAGAATCTCTATCAGCATTTAAAAAACTATATTCTTCTTCTAGCTGATTCAAAGTCTACTTTTGAAAATCAGATAACTAACCTTTATCTTGTAAAATAGTGATAATTGAAATAATATTATTAGCTAAACTATCTTTTTTCACATCATACTTTTGAACAATCGCCTTTTGATAAGAAGCAAAAAGAGCACTTTTTAATCCTCTTAATTTATCCTATCTCATCCTTGTCCATTGATCAGGTCCACCCCATACATTTAATCTTGATTGTAAAGTATTAAGACCGGAATATCTCTCTTCAAAGAATTGATAATTATCATCTTTAGGCGATGTTCTTTTCTTTAAACCATCAAGATTCAATAACATTTCTATTTAAACTATTTAATAAACTTAAACATTCAAAGATTGTTCTCCTATATAAAGGCATATCTTCGTTATCGTCAGTTAAATCAAATAGTCCCTCCATCTTACATATTATTGTGAAAAAAAGACTATCTTGATTAAGTATCAATCTTTTCATCCCACAAAGCTATTCAATTAAAGTTTCTAAAGGTTTTTCCCAATCTTTACCTTCTTCTCGCATAGGTAATATTTTATACAATTGATTTATAATTCTTTTGATATTTATGGAAAAATCTTCATCCTTAATCGAAACATCTCTTGTTAGAAATAATTGTGCCATACTGATGCTCCTCCTTTTGGATGTTGTTCCATTATAGAACCAAAAGTAGATTTATAAACTCCATTTTCATCTTTCTTTCTACGTTTATATAATCTTTGTAAATGGAAACCTTCACGTTCATAATCTTTTTTCATTTGTAAAAGTTTCTGCATATGGTTAGCCTGTGATGTAAATTTAAAATCACTGCCACTATATTTCATACGTGTATTTTCAACAGAAGCTAACTGTTGTCCAATCCATTCTACAATCATATAAGTAGAAATAATATTAATTTCTTCTGGAATTAATTTATTTTCAAAAGCCCAAATAAGCTAAATATCATCTTCTCCATCTTCATCATCATCCTTCCCCTATATAACCGCGGGAATCAGGTGATATGACAAATCTTGTCTAGGAAATTCAAACTTAGGCAACGCCGCAACTAATAACTAACGTAAAATCTTATATGTATCTTCTGGAGTTAATTCCATATACATATCATCTGTAATTTTTGATAAAAAATTATTATAAACATCTGAGAAAGGTGTATAATCAAGCATCTTTACACCCCCTTTCATTATTTAACCACACGGCGGCTAGGTGTTGCAGATTTAGTCTAGGTCTTTTGTACTCTTCTTTTAGTTGTAGGTTTCTTCTCTTCCTCATCCTCTGTTGATTCTTTTTCAATTCTAACGGCATTATCAACATTAAAACCTAATTTATTAAAAATAGCCTCTCTTTTTGCAACATCATTTAAAGGAAGGTCTACAGAAAGAGTTTTAATTAAATCCTTAACGCCTTCGGGAGCAAAATCAAGACAATCTAAAAATTCATCTAAAGAACCATTTTTCATTAAATTAATTATATCATCTTTTGTATATGAGTATTCCGGTTCTACATGACCAAGAATTCTTTTAATAGCTTCGTCGTTATCTAGAATTACTAAACAATCTTGAAGAAGCGGCATCCCGCCTGGCATATAAGATAATTTTTCAAGTTCTTCAAATGTAACTTCTTTTGTTTCTCCTGCTTGATATACTCTCTTTAAACCGTTCATTTCAGGAATTTCATAAACAACAGCACCATTATCTCTATTTAAAACTTTAATTAAAGTTGACTTTTCCATAATTATCTCCTTGTATCTCTTAAAAAAATAATGGGGAAGTATTTCACTCCTTCCCCATTATTAAATTCATATTCTATTAATTATCAAGCCCATGTGCCTGCGTTATTGTTCTTATTTAGAGTAGTATTCTTAAATACACAGATTCCAGGGTTAATATTATATACAGCCACACCAAATTTCTTATAGGTATGGATTTCTCTTGACCAGTCTGCATTTTCCTGTTCTCTAACTGCTGTCTGTCCTTCGAAAGCAACCTTTACAGGTTTTTCAGAACCAGTAGGGATAATATATGCGAAACGAGGATCAAGAACCTTAGTAGCATTGTCTGCATCTTCAAAACTCTGAGGAAGAACAATTACTCTATGTCTCTTATAAGTTGTGAAATATCCGTTATTCCAGATTTCTTCCTTCATTCCATCAGACCACATACTACTATCAGCAGGTTTCATGGTTGCCGCAAATTCAAATGTACAATAAATTGTACTCTGACCATAAGCATCAGCAGTAGCAAGTAGACGGTCAAACTCAGCCTCATTGAAAGTTGCTGAACTTACTTTATTACGAGGATTGAATTTAGCATCATTAGCCATAGCTACAAGAGCCTTAGCAATCTCACGATAAACAGCTTCGTCAAGTCCTTCAAGAACTAAATCATAAACATCACTCATTGTGATATGTCCATCAAGGAACTCTTCAAATCCGATAGAAGCTGCTCCGCCGTATGCAGCGGTAGGAACTTCAAGAGTGAATCCATCTAGCTTGAAGACTTCATATCTACCAGCAAGACCAACTCTTGTTACGAAAGTCTTAGCGCGCTTTTTAGAAGCCTCACTAATTCTTACACGGAATACAGGTCTGTCACCCTGTGCATATGTCTTAACGTCAGCGAACTGACCATAATTCTGAAGAACTTTTGCTGGAAGCACTTCATCTAAACCAATTTCAATTAAATTGAAAATAAGATTTTTATTCTCACGATACTCAGCATAAGTACTCGCAAGATTATTCATTTCCTCTCTAAAGGTTTCATTTAACGCTTCGAAAGTTAGCTTTTTATCACCAAAAGCAAAAGCAGTAGAAGGATTTAATGAAGCCTTAGCAGTAGCCTTAGCTAATGCTTGTAATTGAGTTCTATCTAAAGCCATTTCTATATCCTCCTATTAAATTATTTTACACGCTGTAGTTTTACAGCATCTTGCATATCTGGAAGAGTGTAAGCATACACTTCTTCTCCGCCAACAGTTGAATGAGCAGGTGTAATTGTACCATCATCTTTAAATTGTGAAAAATGAGGAACTACTTGGAATACTGGAGCAGTTAAATCTTCAAGCTTTCCAGTTGTTTTTGCTAACCAACCGTCATTACCAACAGTAACAAAATCACCTAATGCAAGATCAGTAATATTTGTCTTTACGGCATCAGGTCCCGCAGATGCACCACCAAAAGCATTGGTTGTAAAAATATCACCAATGTTAGTCTTTAACAGTCTAGGATAAATAAGACCATCAGTCATATCTGATGCTAACATAACAAAATCTTTATGATTTTGACGTCTTTCATCATATAGTTTTTCTTCATTAAAGACAAGCATCCACTCACCATCACCGTTAACACTAGCACAGCCATCCTTGTAATTATATTTTAGGAATTGTCCGTTTTCTAATTGTGCAATAGCTGTACCACTATTCTTAGCAGGTAATTGAGCGTAAATCTGTCCAGTATATCTAGCTGAAAGGTGGTTAGGCTCTACTTGAGCATATCCTATACGTTTCATATTATTGCTATCCTCCTAAATTAAAATTTATTATTCATTGTAGCTTCAACAGCTTTTACCCAATCAGGAGTAGAATCTTCTGTATCAACTACATTAAAAGTTACTATACCCTTCTATTCTTCTTCATTTTCAGAAGTTTCTTCTAAATTAAAATTGACCTTTTTATCAAAACAAATTACTGCTAATTTTGCTTTAATCTCATCAATAGTGTATTTAGACTTATTCTCTATAACATCTTTCTTATCTTCATCAGTAAGCATATAGAATTGATTAATAAGAGTATCTTTTTCAGCATCTTCAATATTTTTCTTAAATTCTCTTAAAGAAATAACTTCCTTCTCTAATTCAGAATATTTTGCAGATAAAGTATTATAATCAGACTCTAAAGCCGCATATTTCTTTTTAACGTCTTCTTTGTCTTTATCTTCATCTTCCGCATCATCTTCTTTATCATCTGAAGAATCATCTGTATCTTCTTCTTCCTATTTCTTATCTTCTTCTTTTGCGGCAACATATTCTTTCTTAGAATTTTTCTTTTCTTCTGTATCTTCTTCTTTCTTCTCTTCTTCAGAAGCTGGAGAAGTTTCTTCCTTCTTTTCTTCTTCTTTTTTCTCAAAAGTTGATTCAACAAAAGTGTCCTTTACTTCTTCAGTAGTTTTGTTTTCATTATTAGCCATTTCTGGTCCTCCTTTTTCTAAGGCATATCTTAAATCTTTCATCATACTGAATAAGGTATTTGAAAAATTCTTATCTAAGTTAAGACTAAAAGCAGTTATAGAAGAACCTTCAAAACAAGGCTCTACATCATCTCCTAAAATACATAACTTAGAAAAGATTGCGTCATTAATAATGAAAAATTCCATTTCATTTTTCACATTTTTTGCCCAATGACCTTGCAAAGTTTTTTCATCAAGTTCCATAGAATGAGGTTTTCCGCCTTCTTCTTTAACTTGATTTACTTCTTCAAATTGTCCTGTCCATAAGTACCCTGTGGTCACCATATAAGTTCTAACAATTTTATTTCCAAAGTCATCAACATCTTCAAAATCTTGAAACCATACTTGTGCATCAGGAGATACAAAACCATAAGGTTTAGTCAAACAATTGAAATGAATACCTTCATCATCCCAAATCATTTGCTCTCCGTGGTCTGCAAAATCTTTTTTATCTTTCTTATAATATCCAACAATAGGCGCACCACGTAATGTTTTTGCCATCTATGAAGCTACCTATTTAGAAATATAACTACCGTTACGATTTTCCCCTAAATAAAAAACCTTTATCTCACAAGAGGACATTAAAGGATTTATATCCAAAGGCTGTAAATTAATAAATTCAGGAGAATTTATCGTAGCAATACTTTGATGTGTTAGTGCCATTTATCCTCTCCTTACATACTCTATTTATTTAAAATTGTTTTTTCTGATTTTTCATTATCTTCCTTTTCAGGTCTACCAGCTCCCTATCCATTATTATTATTATTATTATCTCCACCTCTATTGGCGGCAGACCTTGCTTGTAACGCTTCGGCATTCATAACATTAGAAGTAAGCGGAGGTACGAATACTCTAACAAGATCAAGAATATCATTTTCAAAGAACGCGTTTGCTAATACTGAACTTTGTGTTTGTCCTAACGCTACCGGTGGAAGCATTTTCGTATAACCCATTTGCGCTTGCTCTTTATATAATTTAGCTAACTATTTATAATTATAAATAGTTGTAGGTAAAAGTTGCGCTTGGTAATAACATTTTTTTGGAGACTTATTAAAAGGTTGTAATAATAAATTTAAAAATGATTCAAATTGCGTTAATAAATTATTCATTGACGCTTCATCATTTAAAATAGAGTTATTTAAAGCTATATTACCATCACTATTAAATTGTAATTGAGAGACACCTGCTTCATTAAATACAGTTCTCTAAACTTTCTATAAATCATCAACAGTAGTAGTTGTGCCTCTATCCGACATATCTGCTACCTAAACATCAGCAAAAGTAGTTAAGATGTCTACACCAATCGCGCGGCTGACCATTTGAACCGCATTATTATGTAGCTCTTGTGCCTCATCCACGTCAAATACTAAATCACCATTTTTATCTAATGGCATTTTCTGAATGATAATTTTTAAAAGTTTTTGAGCCATTTTCTTTCTGTCTAATTCCTGCGCAGAATCTAAGTCAATAATAGCAGGAATTACAGAAATAAAAGGAGGAAAATCCTATTCATTTATATTAAATTTAATAGTGCTTTTTGGATCTAATACATACCATCCAGAATCATCTCCGGGAAAATCAGGTTTTAATTTACCATTTATATATAATCTATAACCTTTTTGCATATCTTTAGGAAATAGCTTTAAAATACGGTATCTTTGAGTTTCATCTGGATAAGCATCTTTAAAATATCTCATATTAAATTCTACAACAGGCCTATTACTAATTTTAAAGCGTGATCTACAATATCTTACAGGCAGCTATTGTACAACAACTTTATTCCCTTGCGGAAGAAGATAACCATAATAACAACCATTACGAATAACTTTTAAAGCAACTTCACCAAAAAATCTCTTAACTTCAAAATCTTCAAAAAACTTTAATACTTTAAAGAAATTTGTAAATTGTTTTCTTTTTTCTTTATCTTCTTCAGAAGTTTCTAGACTACCTAAACCGCTATCTGGATCTAACAATCCTTCACATCCTTTTACATATGGAGTAATAAACCAATCATACTTATATAAATAAGCCATATACCGACATAATCTTGAATAAATTCCACTCGTCTTATAAAAGAAATTAGAAATATCTATCATCCTAAAAAGATTTCCAGTATTAATTGCTCTTAATACTTCTTGCTTATCTCCTAATCTTGGATTTATTCTTTTATATTGACCTAAAGAAACTACAGCATCATTTAAAGTTTTTACTCCAACTTTTAATTTAGAAAAATCTGTTGTAGGAGAGTATGTTTCATCGGTATCTAAAGAGGGCACCATTCTAAAGCCTTTTCTCTTTATCATTTCTTTTTTATTTACCAAAGAATCACCGCCTTCAACAAACACCAGCTAAATTCATAATATAATCATAATTTATCTGATGCTAATCCCAATACGGGATTATAACAAGTTTTATACCATGCTTTTTACAATACTAACGTTTTTGCATATCATAATATTGTTGTTGATGTAATCCAGACATTCCTCCAAAAATACTTTTAGGTTTATAATGTTGGATACCTTGATACTAAATTAAAAACCATAATTCTCTATCATCATCAAAAACTGCAAAATCAAAGCGTAAAGCATGGCCGCCACGACCTATTAAATCAGGAAAACTATATTCTTCCTAAAAATCTAGTCCTGCCTGTTTTAAAATCTCCTATATTTTTATTTCTGCACGAGAAGACCTCATTAAAATATAATCTCCTTTCTTTAACTAATTATATATAAAAAATAAAAAAAAACTTTTATTTAAATTTGTCCATTTTTTATATTTTATTTTTTTAATAAGGTGTAAATAAACACATTTTACTTAAATCTCTTTTCTTCCTTTTACGAGCCCGCTATTCTTCTTGTTTAATAAAATATAATCCATAAACAAAAGCAGAAAACTTATCCTTTTTTATTCCACGGCTATCTTGCTTTAAAATAATATTTACACCTTCATTATCCTATACTAAATTTAACATCTGCTATCTTAATACTGTGGTTAAAACAAAAGGACGAAGATATTCATTTCTCTTATCGGGGGTCATATTTTGACCTGTCCTTGTCTACATTAATTTGGCCTTTGCCTAAGCCTAATCAATTAAAAATTTAATTTTTCCACTTGACATTTGAGTTTGTGCATAGGAATAAGCCTATGTATTAATAGGAGCATTTGCTTTTATTTGAAAAATAGCATCTTTCTAATATTCAGAGATTCCTTTAAATATCTTTTTATATACACCTTCTTCGTCATTCTAAACCCCAAAAGGCGGAAGGTAATCTCCGTCATCCGTTTCCTGTGCTAATACCATAAAATCTAAAAGACCGATTCCTAAACCATTTGTATCTAAAGCAATCTTTCTAGCTTTATATTTATAATATATTTTCTTTATATGTATAGCTTGCTGTTCAAAATGCTATTCTTCAAAAGTATAAAGATTAACTAAAGATTTAATTGCTGCTCCTTGCGGCTGTGGGGTACACTTAAAAACTGCTACCTCTGATGTACATCCTATACGACCAACGTCAACTCCTAAAACATAATACGCTGATCTACTAGACCTACCACTATATTCTCCTTCCGGTTGCCGCAATACTCTATGTTTATCAAATATCTAAGATGAAAAGAATGCATTCTAAGCGTCTCCACTCCATAACGATCTCACTTATCTTACGAGTGACCGCAATCACTCTCTTCAGATTTCTCTGAAGGTGAGACTATATCTTCAGAATATCTCCATATAAAACCTTTATATGTTTTTATTTTACCTCTGCAACATTCTCCTATATGTGAGTTAGAAGAAACTCCTA
>ODAI013894634.1_pt1 | contig 33796 bp, 24 predicted proteins | sample 1539321 | NCBI WGS metagenome assembly ODAI01 (sample SAMN02144231, study PRJEB22623) | gut metagenome | biome: sheep rumen | host: Ovis aries | place: New Zealand
AAGAGATAAAAAGGGGTATCGATTTTAATTTGCAGCTGATGTTGACTCCGCATTTGATGAACTGCTTTTCGGCGTTGAAATCGTAATTCCAGTTATCGGCGTCAAGATAGTCGCGTATAGCATCAATAGCGTTTTCGATTTTCATATTTGCCTCCATCTGCGGTCGTTTGGTCCGCTGACAGTATTTTATCAGAATGCCTCTTTTTTTTCCATATGGGACTTAATATGGGCTTCTCTTTTTTTGCCCTGAATATTGCCGAAAGCACCGTAAAAGTGATAAAATAAGCATATATTTTTATACCGGAAAGGGGACGAAAATGGTTTACAGAGCACTTTTGGTCGGAAGGAACACACCGCTTATCGATCTGTTTTTTGAAAGACTGAATGACACCTTTGAGGTTATGACATGCTCGCTCAGGGAGGCCGACATCGACAAACACATCGAAGTCTTCGATCCGGAGATGGTCATTTTCTGTTTCTATAATGAGACTCAGAAGGAGATAGGAGTACTCAGCCAGTATAGGAGACAGTTCATTCTTGATAATATCCCCATTGTCATAATAGGATCCAAAGAGGAGATCAATGCATTCCAGAAGGTCTCCGGTTTTCTTGCTAATCTTGAGATCGCCAAGCCGGTCACTCCCAGCAGCATCCGCGCAGAGATCGAGGAGTACTATAGACTGCAGGAGGAGCAGGAGAAGGAAGATGAGAAATTAAGGGCTCTCAGCGCAGCACGTAAGTCCGCCAAGAATGCACTTAAGCAGCAGGCGGAAGAGGAAGCAGAGGCTGCTGCTGAAGATCTTTTGCCCGCGGCAAAGAAGGCGGATGACGGACGACGCAAACATGTCCTTATCATCGATGATGATCCTATGATGCTCAAGATGATAAAGGAACACTTAAGAGATAAGTACGATACCGCCACTGCGATAAGCGGAAAGCTCGCGTATAAATTCCTGGAGAACAAGACGACGGATCTCATACTTCTCGATTATGAGATGCCGGGAGAGAAGGGCCCTGAGGTCATGGAACACATAAGACTTATGGGCGGGCATGAAGAAACTCCCATCATTTTCCTTACCGGCGTAACGGAGAGAGAAAAGATTGCCGAAGCGCTCAAACTTCACCCTCAGGGGTATTTGCTCAAGCCTATAGATGCCAAGAAACTGATGGAGACAGTTGCTAATTTTACTGCCTGATCCTTTGACGGAAGCGGAGTGTAAATATGGCTGATGTATATTTAACCGATCTGGTCGGAAAGTCAGTACTTCAGAAGCTGCAGGATGTTTTTTCGGAGATGACGGGGATGACATGTATCACCCTCGACATGAAAGGACGTCCTGTTACTTTACCCAATAATCTCACGGAGTATATGAAGAGGTACCAGGAGCTGCTGCTCGATATGGCACGCAACGAAGCGGAGGCAGAGGATGCCCTTCGTGCTGCGGGAGAGTTCAAAGAAGATACTCTTATTGAGTCCCTGAATGCACCGGGACCTGCCGATGTATCCGGAGAGATTTCCGTAAGCATGTGCACATATTGCGGGCTCACAGAGATGCGGGCTCCCATAGTCGCCGGAGATGAGGTTATAGGATTTTTCGCCGGCGGTCAGGTTATAGTAGGTGAGCCTGACTTGGATGCTATACGCCTTGAGATAGAAGCTATCGGAGGAGATCCGGAATATGTGCTTTCAGAGCTTTCGAGCGTTCCCGGAGTAACGCAGGAACAGCTTGATAAAGCATCCGATATTATCATTATGGATGCGAAGGCACTCTCTGAGATAGCTGACGGACAGAGAAGAGCAAATATCGCAAATGCCGAGATAGAGCGCGCTGCCAAGATGAAGTCGGACTTTTTGGCAAATATGAGCCATGAGATCCGTACTCCCATGAATGCCGTTATCGGTATGGCAGAGATGGCACTGCGAGAGGATATACCTGACTCTGCCAGAGGCTATATCAATCAGATCAAATCATCGGGAAGAGCGCTTCTTTCCATCATCAATGATATTCTTGATTTCTCCAAGATCGAATCCGGAAAGATGGATATCGTTCCCGTTGAATACGAACCGATGTCACTGTTCCATGATGTCGGCAATATCATCATGACGAGACTCATGGACAAGGATGTGGAACTCGTCCTCAATATGTCTGCAAATCTGCCGCAGAGACTCTTTGGCGATAATATCCGTATCAGACAGATCCTCATCAACCTTGCAAATAATGCAGTTAAGTTCACCAAGAAAGGTCAGGTGCGCCTGATCGTTGATTTTAAGTGGACGGATGAAGAAAACATACTGCTCAGCGTGGCAGTTCAGGATACCGGTATCGGTATCAAGAAAGAAGACCTTGGCAAGATATTTGAGTCGTTCCAGCAGGTCGACAGTAAGAGAAACAGAAATGTAGAAGGTACCGGACTTGGTCTTTCCATTTCAAAACTGCTCCTGTCACTCATGGACGGTAATCTCTCCGTAGAGAGTGAATATAACAAGGGAAGCCGTTTTACGTTCAAGGTTCCGCAGAGAGTTATCGACAAGACTCCTTCGATGAGTGTACGCGATCCGTCGAACTGTATAGCGATCGGTATCTTCAGTAATCAGTATCTGTCGGATGGATTTACATGGGATGCTGCAAAGCTTGGCGTATCGGTTATGAACCTTGCGGCGGAGGCTGATCTTGAGAAGGCGTACGAGGCGGTTAAGAGGCGTAACGCCGACAGAACCATATTCCTCTTCCTTGAACAGTCACAGATGACTCCCGAGAGAGAGAGCTTTATCAGGAATCATTCGGATGTTGTAGGTATACTTGTCGCTGATTTCTTCAAGGATGCCGAATATGACATGCCGAATCTTCAGATAGTGAAGAAACCTTTGTCCGCGATGAACATGTCGATGATCTTCAACAGAGAGAAGATCCAGTTCGGCAGTGACGGAAGCGAGAGAGCGGATGACGGCACAGGATTTATCGCACCTGATGCGTATGTCCTCATTGTTGATGATAATGCTATCAACCAGACCGTTGCAGCCGGACTCTTAGAGCCTCTCAAGATGCATGTCGAGACCGCGGGAAGCGGACAGGAGGCCATCAAGAAAGCACAGGCTACTCATTACGATATTATCTACATGGATCATATGATGCCGGATATGGACGGTATCGAGACTACGCACAAGCTGCGTGAACTGCCTGAGTATACATCCACTCCGATCGTAGCGCTCACCGCAAATGCGATAGGCGGTGCGAAGGAGATGTTCATATCGGAAGGACTGAACGACTTTGTTGCAAAGCCCATAGAGGTAAGGACATTTATCTCGTCCGTCAAGAAGTGGCTTCCTCCCATCAAGGTGCAGAGAATGTCCGATGCAGCCAAACTGCAGGCGGAAAAAGAAGCTGCCGAGAAGGAGGCAGCAAAGGCTGCCGCTGCAGCAAATGCGCCTAAGATCGGAGATCTCGATGTTGCAGCTGCCATGGAGCTTCTTGGAAACGAATCGCTGTATTGGAATGTCTTGAAGGAGTATCACCGTGTGATCATCCAGAAAGCAACTGCGATAAAAGACAGCTACAAAGCTGCAGACTGGCCGGCATACACGATAGAAGTTCATGCGCTTAAGAGCGCTTCCAAGCAGATCGGTGCGATGAAGCTCTCAGCCATGGCAATGGAACTTGAGAAAGCCGGAAATGCAAAAGATGTCGCATATATCAAAGCACATACCGCAGAGACGTTAAAGAAGTATCTCTCATACGAACCGGTACTGGCTCCTTATTTTATCGAGAAGGAAGATGACAGTGCCAAGACCGAGATCTCGAAGGATGATCTGTCCGCTCTCTTCGGCGAGATGAGAGAAGCTCTGGATAATCTCGATATGGATGCGATGGAAGAAGTTACAGGCAAGATCTGCTCGCATTCGTATCCCGCAGACCAGAAAGAACTCGCAGGCAAACTCAAGAATGCATGCGCCGATATCGATATTGATACCTGTACCGCCATCCTCGATGAGTGGGAAGGGAAATTGTAGAACTTTTGTGGGGAAAGCCGCTGCGGGCAGATTACTTTTTTCTGAGGAATCACGGTGAGCCCTTAGCGTAGGAGAGACATGTCCCGAATTAATTAGCCTCAGTAGAAAATGGGCTCACTTTTGAGCACATTTTCGCTGAGGCTTAGTAATTCGTGGAAGGCTCGACGGAGCGTTTCAACCGCCGAAGAAAAAACGTAATCTGACCGCGGCGGCTGTTATATACTAAAACAAAAATATCGCTTATAATATTGCCATTGAAATAAGTGGAGGATTTATATGAATACACCCAAGCCATTAAATACCGTGTCTCCCGAGTCGGTCAGAAAAACGACCATACTTCCTGCAAAGTGTGCCATCGACCTCGGAGACGGAAGCGAACGCGGAGAATATGTGGATCAGGACTATATACTCTCCAGGCTCGGAAGACCTATGAGAGCCATAAACCTGATGTACTGCTATTATCCCAACGACAAGGAATGGCCCGCAAGGATCAGTGAAGCTTATAAAGATAAAGACATCTCATATGCATGGGATTATCCCTACGATGACTATTTCCCGTATACGGGCGGCCTGACAAAGGGCGGGGATAAGGAAGTCTTTGAGTGCATGAAAGATATCAGAAAGCACGGCCAGGATGTGCTCCTCACTCTTACGATAGACCCGAAAGTATCGGACAGGCATCTCATCGCGATCGCCAAGGACTTAAGACCTTTCGGCAGACTTCTTCTTCGTATTAATCACGAGGCGACCGGGGATTGGTTCTCATTCAACAAACGTGCCACCTATGCGGAACTTGGGCTTTTCTTTGCACACTGCTGCGAGATATTCCACCGAGAGGCTCCGCAGATTAAGCTCATCATCTGTCTCGACGGATACAAGTCTTTAAAGACCGAGAAGATGGAAAAAGAAGACGAATTCCTGCCGGCGATCAAAGCTGCCGACATCGTTTCCGCAGACAGATACCTCTCCCTTCACTGGGGATGGCCTCTTGATGTTGCCGAAGAAGGCGGCCGTAATTTCGGACATTTTAAGACGAGAACTATCTACAGCCTCACCAAAAAGAGTGCTGCAAGATATGACCGGATCTGCAGAAAGCATAAGCCCATGGTACTCTCCGAGATGAATGCCGACGGAGATGTAACGGGACCTTACGAGCAGTGCGATATGCTCCGCGAATTCTGCGATATGCTTAAAAAAGACAGGACGAAATGGCTTTCCGGATTCACCCTTTACCAGTTCAGAGACAGAGGAAGACTCGGACTTGAGACAGAAGATCCGAACAATAAGAACATCGGTATCGAGCAGCCTCTTATGAAGACGTTCAGGGAGATCATCAAAGACCCTTATTTCTCACCTTCGTTTAAGAGCGGAGCAGAAGTTAAGCTTAAAAAGGACGGCGCGCTATCCGGAGCAGTAAAAATGCGCTGGGGTGGAAGTGAGGATTCCGACGGTATCGAAATGATCTATACCGTGGATAAGGCTCCCGTATTCTTTGAGTGCTATTTTGATGACGAACTGAAAGACAAGACTTTAATGCTGGAGATAAACGGAAGATGGTTCTATAAGGGAGCAGGTGTGGATTTCGTCGATCTTATGCCTGCATTCTTCGAGGATCCGTCATTTGTTCCGGGCAGGATAGCTCTCAGACTGTTCATGACTCCGGCGGACGGACTCAACAGTAAGAAAATGGGAAAATCCGGTGGAAAGAACGCTAATGACGATTGGTCAGTAAACCAATATTATGAGTTGCCGTCCCTTCCCATTGTGAGGATCGGAACCGAAGCTCTGTAACGGTCAGGTTTTACACGTGATAAGCCGAGGCGCGGACAAGTTCCGCGCCTTTACCATATACTTAATTTTTCGTGACGATTTCGCCATTATATGGTAGAATTAACTCTGATTTTGGTTAATTACTTTTCCGTAGGAGGTAGATATGTATTCACTTGATGAAGTAAGAATGGTCGACCCCGAGATCGCTGATGCGATAATCGATGAAATTGAGAGACAGCAGGAGCATCTCGAGCTCATCGCATCCGAAAACTGGGTAAGCAAGGCAGTAATGGCGGCTATGGGAAGCCCCCTTACCAATAAATACGCAGAAGGATATCCCGGAAAGAGATATTATGGCGGATGCCAGTGCGTGGATGTTGTAGAGCAGCTCGCCATCGATCGCGCAAAACAGCTCTACGGCTGTGAGTATGCAAATGTTCAGCCCCATTCCGGAGCACAGGCAAACCTCGCAGTTCAGTTCGCAGTATGCAAGCCCGGCGATACTATCATGGGAATGAACCTTGATCACGGCGGACATCTTACTCACGGAAGTGCGGCAAACATCTCAGGATCTTACTTCAATATCGTACCCTACGGAGTTAATGACGAAGGATTTATAGATTACGACGAACTCGAGAAAAAGGCTAAGGAGTGCATGCCGCGTATGATCATCGCAGGTGCTTCGGCATATGCGAGAACCATCGATTTCAAGCGTTTCAGAGAGATCGCTGATGAAGTCGGAGCTGTACTTATGGTCGATATGGCTCATATTGCGGGACTTGTTGCAGCAGGACTTCATCCCAGCCCGATCCCTTACGCTCATGTGACCACTACCACTACGCACAAGACTCTTCGCGGACCCAGAGGAGGACTTATCCTTTCAAGCCAGCAGTTTGCTGATGAGTTTAAGCTTAATAAGGCTGTATTCCCCGGTATCCAGGGAGGCCCTCTTATGCACGTGATCGCAGCAAAGGCAGTATGCTTCAAGGAGGCATTAAGCCCTGCTTTCAAGACTTATCAGAAGGGTATCGTAGACAATGCAAAGGCACTTTGCGAAGGGCTCAAGAAGCGCGGTATTAAGATCGTTTCCGACGGCACTGACAATCACCTTATGCTCGTAGATCTCACTCCTTTTGATCTCACGGGTAAGGAGATCGAGAAGCTTCTTGATGAGGCACATATCACAGCCAATAAGAACACCATTCCCAACGATCCCAAATCTCCTTTCGTTACCAGCGGTATCCGTCTCGGAACTCCTGCAGTAACTTCCAGAGGACTTAATACCGAGGATATGGATCAGGTGGCTGAAGCTATTGCTCTTGTTATAAAGGGCGGCGCAGATAAGGTTTCCGAGGCAAGAGAGATCGTTAGAAGCCTTACCAGGAAGTATCCTCTCAATGTGTAAATAAGAATACGAGGTACAGATAATATGATTTATGCGGCAATTCTCGGATACGGTACGGTAGGAAGCGGAGTCGCTGAGGTTATTCATGAAAACCGCGAAGCGATAACAAAGCGTACCGGAGAAGAGATAAAAGTAAAATACATACTCGATCTCAGGGATTTCCCCGGAGATAAGTTTGAGGACAGACTTGTTCATGACGTTAATGTCATAATGAACGATCCGGAAGTTAAGGTCGTCTGCGAGACGATGGGAGGTGTCGGAGCTGCTTATGAGTTCACGAAGTCGGCACTTTCCGCAGGGAAGAGCGTATGTACTTCCAATAAGGAGCTGGTTGCGCTTCACGGGGCAGAGCTCTTCGAGCTTGCTAAGAAGAATAATTGCAGCTATCTCTATGAAGCAAGCGTCGGAGGAGGCATCCCTCTTATCAGACCAATAGTCAGATCGCTTACCGCAGAGATCATAGAGAGCATTGTAGGTATACTTAACGGAACGACCAATTATATCCTTACCAAGATGGACAAGGAAGGTGCGGACTTTGAGGATGTGCTCAAGCAGGCGCAGGATCTCGGATATGCCGAGAGAAATCCCGAAGCTGATATCGAGGGACATGATGCGGCCAGAAAGATTTCGATCCTTTCGAGTCTCATGACCGGAAAGCGCGTTGACAGCGAGTGTGTAAGCTGCGAGGGGATCACCGCAGTTACTCCTGTGGATTTTGAATATGCCAAGAGCCTCGGATGCTCTATAAAGCTTCTCGGCATAAGTGAAAGAGCGGGAGACAAGGTAAAAGTTCTCGTTGCACCTCATATGGTACCTTTCTCCAATCCGCTTTCATGTGTAAATGATGTATTTAATGCCGTAGTAGTTAACGGCAATATGGTCGGACAGACGATGTTTTTCGGACGCGGAGCGGGAAGTCTTCCCACAGCGAGCGCCGTTGCAAGTGACCTCATTGAGGCTGCGTGCAATATAGGAAAGTGCCTGGGCGGCGGCTGGAGCGGAGAGCCCGCACAGCTCCTTTCGATAGACGATTCATCAGTCAGATACTTTGTGAGAGTACGCACCGATGCAGTATCCGATATATCCAAGAAGATCCCCGGAGGAGCTGTGATCAGAGTCCAGGGAGATGAGGATGATGCGGGATATCTCGCACCCGTTATGACGGAAAAGGAATACAAAGATGCATTCTCCGAGCTTGGTGACAAAGTGCTCGGTACTATAAGAATGTACGGGAGGGAATAAAAGCAAATGGCAAAGGTTGTAAAATTCGGCGGAAGTTCACTGGCAAGCGCCGAGCAGTTCAAGAAGGTCGGCAAGATAATCCGCTCGGATAAGGAGAGAAGATTTGTGGTTCCTTCTGCTCCCGGCAAGCGCAATTCAAAGGATACCAAAGTAACGGATATGCTCTATTCCTGCTATGATCTTGCAGAACAGGGAAAGGATTACAGCAAGGCACTTTCCGCTATCAAGGCAAGATATGATGAGATCATCGGAGGACTCGGCCTTAAGAAGGGACTCCTTGATGATGAGTTCGACAAGATCGATCATGCTTTTTCGGATAAGGCAGGCAGCGATTATGCGGCTTCCAGAGGAGAGTTCCTTAACGGAAAGATAATGGCGGAGTTTCTCGGATATGAGTTCATCGATGCTGCCGAGGTTATCTTTTTCACTGAGGACGGAGAGTTTGATGCCGGGTATACCAACGAGGTTCTTTCCGCCAGATTAAAAGGAATGCAGAATGCGGTAGTTCCCGGATTTTATGGCAGGATAAGAGACGGCAGGGTCAAGACGTTCTCGAGAGGAGGATCGGACATCACCGGTTCCATCGTTGCCAAAGCCATTCATGCTGAAGTCTATGAGAACTGGACCGATGTATCCGGATTCCTTGTAGCGGATCCCAGGATCATCAAGGATCCCGCCAAGATAGAGATCATCACATACAGAGAGCTCAGAGAGCTTTCATATATGGGCGCGAGTGTTCTTCATGAGGATGCTATATTCCCTGTTCGTCAGGAGGGTATTCCCATCAATATCCGCAATACCAATATCCCTGAGGATTCCGGTACATGGATAGTAGGAAGCACCTGCCAGAGATCAAAGTATATCATCACCGGTATCGCAGGAAAGAAGGGATTCTGCTCTGTCAATATCGAGAAGGATATGATGAACTCCGAGATCGGTTTCGGAAGAAAAGTGCTTCAGGCATTTGAGGAGAGCGAAATATCATTCGAGCATCTTCCCTCCGGTATCGATACCATGACGGTATTCGTTCATCAGGATGAGTTCGTCGACAAGGAGCAGAAAGTCGTATCCGCTATTCACAGACTTGCCAATCCCGATACGATAGAGATCGAGGCTGACCTTGCACTTATCGCTGTCGTAGGACGCGGAATGAGAGCAACGAGAGGAACCGCGGGCAGGATCTTCTCCGCACTTGCACATGCACATATAAATGTCAGAATGATAGACCAGGGATCTTCCGAGATCAACATCATCATAGGTGTATCAAATTCTGATTTTGAAAAAGCTATCAAAGCGATCTATGACATTTTTGTTGAAACAAGTGTCTGATCGGAAGGAAAAGAGTGACAGTTATGGCCGAAGAAGCAAAGAAGGATCGTGTGGCTGACGAAGCAGCCAGACGTGAAGCGAGACATAAGAGAAGGATCAAAGCGCAGGTAACTGCTTACATTATCCTTGTCCTTATAGTAGCCGCACTTGCGGGAATAGGTGTCGGACTGGTAAAAGCCCTCGGCAGCGTCGGAAAGGGAGAAGAGAAAGTAGTAGAGAATACCCCCGCTCCCGAAGAGAACGTTATCGACAATATCATAGGACAGGAAGAGGAGATCAAAGAGCCCGTTATCGAGGAACCTCAGGGGCCTACGGAAGAGGAACTTCGTGAGCAGATGCTTAACGAAGTGGTGACGGCAGCAGTTGATGCGATGTCTCTGGAAGATAAGGTTGCAGGTCTTTTCTTTGTTTCGCCGGAGAAGGTTACCAATGTCTCCAAAGCGGTCAGAGCAGGTGAGATGACCAAGACCGCACTGCAGGCTAACCCTGTGGGAGGACTTGTCTACTCCGGAAATAATATAGAGTCCGAGACACAGCTTAAGGAAATGATAGAGACCACAAAGGGGATCGTTAACTATTCCACCTTTATCGCTTTTACCGAGACCGGTGACGGCGAAGGTACTCTTACTTCCGCGAAGCTTATGGACAAGACCGATCCTGCTTTCGATATCGGTACATCCACTGACGGATCTCTCGGCAGACAGACCGGAGAATTGATCGGTGAGAAACTTGCCGAGTACGGAGCAAATGTTAACTTTGCGCCTGTCGCTGATATAGACGGAGCTACGGGAAATGTACTCGAGGGCAAGACCTTCGGAGCAAGTGCGGGTGTTGTCACTCCTGCGGTTTGCGGAGAGATAGAGGGTATGCTCTCCAAGGGAGTATCCCCTGTGGTTAAGTATTTCCCTGCACTCAGTTTGGCTGATGCAGACCCTGCTGCGGGCAGAGCAGTTTCTTCGGAGACTCTCGAGTCTCTCAGGGATACTCAGTTCCCCGTATATGTAGCGGCTATTGATTCAGGGGCAGGTATGATCCAGATCAGCACATGTATCTTTGAAGATATGGATGAGGACGGATATCCTGCTACTCTTTCCAATAATGTTGTTACCGGCATACTCAGAAGTGAACTTGGATTTAACGGTATTGTTATTTCGGGTAATCTTTCCGACAAAGCTATCACGGAGTATTACACGGCAGATCAGGCAGCAGTGCTCGCTTTAAGGGCCGGCTGCGATATGCTCTATATGCCCGAGGATTATACCAAGGCTTATCAGGGAATCCTCGATGCAGTGTCGGAGGGAACCATATCCGAAGAGAGGATCAATGATGCTCTCAAGAGGATCTACAGAGTAAAGTACGCTGACAGAGTGGGAGAACAGACCGAAAACTGATTTAATGTATGAAGATTAAGAGATATATCGGAGACAGGGCTTTTTACAAAATGGTCCTGGGTATAGCGGTACCGATAATGGTCCAGAACGGCGTGTCGAATCTCGTCAGCCTTCTGGACAATCTTATGATTGGAAGAGTCGGTACAAATGCGCTCTCAGGAGTTGCGATAGCCAATCAGCTCATATTTGTATATTATCTTCTGATATTCGGCGCATCAGCCGGTGTCGGCATCTTTACCGCGCAGTATCACGGATGCGGAGATATCACGGGAGAGAGATATACATTCAGATTCAAACTTGTCATCAATACGATATTGTCCGTTGCGAGTATTTTTATATTTCTGTATAATGCTCCGTTTCTCATAGGACTCTTCCTCAAAGGAGAAGGTTCGCCTGCGGATGCTGCGGAAACTCTTGCCATAGGCATGTCGTATATGAAAGTGATGCTTATCGGATTGATCCCTATAGGCATTACCAATTCGTACGCAGGCACGCTTCGTGACACGGGACAGACCAAGGTTCCCATGATGTCATCCATTATAGCGATATTTGTAAATCTCTTTGGAAATATGCTCCTTATCTACGGACTGCTTGGACTCCCCGCTCTCGGAGCTGTCGGAGCAGCTGTTGCGACCGTAATATCGAGATTTGTGGAGATGGGTGTTTTGATGATCTACACCGCACGGCACTCATCGGAGCACAGATTTATCATCGGAGCATTCAAAGATTTCAAGATTCCCCTGTATCTGTGCGGAAGATTTATTCTCAAGTCGCTTCCGCTTATGGCAAATGAGACTCTGTGGGCACTCGGGCAGACTGTCATGAATCAGAGTTATTCATACAGAAGTCTGGATGCGGTTGCCGCTCTTAATATAGAATCGACTATCTGGAATTTCCTCGGAGTCGCTTTCCTGGCTATGGGAGAGGCTGTCGGTATCATAGTCGGCCAAATACTCGGAAGCGGTGATATCGACAAGGCCAAAGATACTGCGGATAAGATGAGAGCATTTACAGTGGCATTGGGACTTTGCTTTGGATGCCTGATGCTGGCGGTGAGCGGAGTCTTCCCGCAGCTTTACCGAACTGCGGATCGGATCAGGGAGATGGCTTCGGTACTGATAATAATATGCGGCGTGATGATGCCTTTCTATGCATATACTCATGCTTCGTATTTTACTATCAGATCCGGCGGCAATACGCTGATCACTTTTGTATTTGACAGTTGTTTTGTATGGATACTTTCGGTGCCGTTTGCATTTTACTTAAGCAGGTATACATCGCTTGATGTTCCGCATATGCTTGCTGCGGTTCAGTCGCTCGAAGTTATAAAATGCCTTATCGGCGGAGCAATGGTAAAGAGCGGTATATGGGCGCGAAATATCGTTAAGACCAAAGAACCTGCGGCATAGGAAGCAGCCGGGTATTTGATCAAAGATATGAGAGATCATAAAGCAGCAGTTCACTTCACTTTGAACTGCTGTTTTTTGTTTTTCAAAAAAATTATAACCCTATTGACATAGTAGGTTGATAGCATTATACTGATGAGCATAAACCGGATCGGAGAAATACTATGAGTAGTGAGAAGAATCTTGAATTTGACGAATTGGTCGACAGAAAAAACACCGACAGTCTGAAGTTTGATTTTGCGGCAGAGAGGGGTAAGCCGACAGATGTCCTTCCTCTCTGGGTTGCAGATATGGATTTTAAGACATCGAGCGGGATAATAGAAGCTCTTATGAAGAGAGCCGAGCATGGTGTCTTCGGATATACGGAGAGTAAGGATGATTATTTTGAGAGTGTAAGCTCATGGCTTAAATCTCACCATGGTCTGGATGTACAGAAAGAATGGATGCTCAAGACTCCCGGAGTCGTATTCGGTCTGGCATGTGCGGTCAGAGCATATACGAATGAGGGAGATCATATCCTCATTCAGCAGCCGCTTTATTACCCGGTGATGGAAGTGATATCTGACAATAACAGAAAGATCACAAACAGTGAACTTGTTCTTAAGGATGGGCATTATGAGATAGACTTTGATGATTTTGAGAGAAAGATCATTGAAGATAATGTGAAACTCTTTATTCTCTGCAATCCTCACAATCCTGTGGGAAGAGTATGGACAAAGGATGAACTGGCAAAGATAGCGGATATAGCCCTGCGCCATGAAGTGGTCATAGTAAGCGACGAGATACATGAAGATTTCGTTATGCCGGGACATAAGCATATACCGCTCATAAATGCGGATGAGAGGATAAAGAATGCCTGCGTGATATGCACCTCTCCGAGCAAGACCTTCAATCTCGCGGGCCTGCAGGCAGCCAACATCTTTATCCCCAATGAGGAACTCAGAAAGAAATTCAAGAAACAGATCGATGTTACCGGTTACAGTCAGCTTGGAACTTTTGCGATAGAGTCCACGAAGGCAGCATATGAAAAGGGTGAAGAGTGGCACAGCGCAGTTGTGAAATACATCGCTGACAATTACCTTTTTGCAAAAGAATACATCGAGAAACATATTCCAAAGATCAAGGTGATAGAGCCCGAAGGAACTTATCTTCTCTGGCTGGATCTCAGGGGTTACGGACTTGCGGCCAATGAGATCAGGTCTCGTATCATAGACAAGGCAAAGCTCTGGCTCGATGACGGTATCATTTTCGGCATGAGCGGAGCAGGTTTTCAGAGGATCAATCTCGCAACTCAGAGGCAGACGTTGGAGGAGGCTCTTTCGAGACTCGGAAAGGCATTCAATTAAAGCATGAATATCAATCAGTTAAAGTATGTGATCACGATAGCAAATACTCCGTCGATAAGGGATGCGGCGACCAAGCTTTTTGTATCGCAGCCTGCACTTTCTTCGAGTATTCATGATCTTGAGGATGAGCTTGGGATACTTCTTTTTGAGAGATCAAACAAAGGAGTCAGACTTACGGATGCCGGCAGGGAGTTCCTGATCTACGCGAAGAAGGTAGTCGGACAGTATGAGATACTTGAGGACAGGTATCTGGCGGGAGATAAGGAAAAAGAGAGATTCTCCGTATCGACGCAGCATTACAATTTTGCGATAACTTCGTTTGCAAATGTTCTCAAGAGATTTTCTCCGGAGAAGTTTGAATTCATGATCCATGAGACCAAGACCATGGATGTGCTCGAGCATGTTAAGGAGATGAGAAGTGAGGTCGGAGTAGTCTCGTACTCAGGCAGCAATTATACGCTTATCAAGAAACTTCTCAAGGAGTATCAGCTGGATTTTGTTCCTCTTATGAGACGTGAGACATATGCATATGTGTGGAAGGAGAGCAAACTTGCCAAGGAGAAGGTGATCTCGCTTGAGGATTTAAAGGATTACCCTTGTGTTTCATTCGATCAGGGAGATAATGATCATTTCTATCTGAACGAGGAAGCAATGGGAGATTATGATTTCCAAAAGATGATCAGATCCGATGATAGAGCGACTACGATGGAACTTATCGCTCAGCTCGGAGGATATTCCATAGGATCGGGAATGCTTGCGGAGGAAAATGCGATACTACGGGGTCTCGTTTCTATCAAGCTCAAAGAGGAGGATCCGCTTATCATCGGATATATCACCAGAAAGGGAGGAACGCTCTCCAAGTATGGTCTGGCATATATCGACGAACTCGCCACATACAAGGAACTCAAATAGCTTTTGTGAACTTAAGATTTTTTAAAATTACCTGTTGACTTTTGTTCTGCTATCCTGTATATTATCTACTGTCGTTTCGAACGAGATGACAGATGCGATAGTAGCTTAGCTGGTAAAGCGCCACCTTGCCAAGGTGGAGACCGCGGGTTCGAATCCCGTCTATCGCTTAAAGAAAAGCCTGCATATGCAGGCTTTTCTTTTATCTTATTTTTTCTTATGTTCAGTTTTCTTCGGACTCTTTTCCGGACTCTTCTGATCTGCCGGCACCGATGGCCAGACATTCGCCTCTTGCAAACCTGGCGAGAGGAGGGATCTTTTTGTCAAACACCACGATGAGCTTCTCATAGATGAACATCGACAGGAAAGCACAGCAGGTTCCGGTTATCATTCCTGCCAGGACGTCGCTGGGGTAGTGGACTCCGACATAGATCCTCGAGAAAGCGATCAGTATCGCCAGTATGAAAGCCGGTATTCCGAACTTCTTGGGCAGCTTTCTTAAGAATACGATCGAGCAGGCGAAGGAAGCACCCGCATGTCCCGAGGGGAATGAGAAATCGGGCTGGGGCTCGATGAGGAGCGTGAGCCCGCGACCCCCTATCGTCTCGGGGAGATAGGGTCTGGGTCTTGCAACCAGGTTCTTGAGTATTGCGTTATTGATGATGACTGAGCATGCGAGAGCTCCGGCTGCCATGATCCCGATGGGACGGGTCTTCTTGAAAAATAAGAGAACAAATGTTATCAATATCCAAAACCAGCCTTTGTCGGCAAGAGATGTGATATATTTCCAGACGGGTGTAAGGGCGTCACTCCTAAGGTTTTCCTGCACCCAAAGCAGTATATTTCCGTCAATCTGTGTTATGGCGTTCATTTGATATAGACCTCCGCTTGTGATATAATCTTGTGAGTGAAATTATAGCAAAATCGGAGATTAAACACAAATGTTTGACGATATCTCGGTGATAGTTCCGTCGCTGAATCCTGACGAAAAATTGGGGCAGGTGGCGGATGCACTCATAGAAGAAGGATATACGGATATCATACTCGTAAATGACGGCAGTGACGAGCTTCACAGCCCGGTATTTGACGAGATCAAAAACAAATACCCTGATAACATCACCGTTCTTACACATGAAGTGAACAAGGGTAAAGGCAGAGCGATGAAGACTGCCTTTGCTTACGTATGCGATAATCGCCCCGGGAGCAAGGGCGCGGTGACTGTTGACGGCGACAATCAGCACAGGGCAAAGGACGTTACTTCGTGCGTAAAGGCAATGCTCGAAAAGGATGCACTTATCTTGGGATGCAGGGATTTCTCTCTTCCGCAGGTTCCTTTTAAGAGCAGGAACGGCAACCGCATAACAAGAGCGGTTTTTAAGTTCGTGTGCGGCATCGATGTATCGGATACTCAGACGGGACTTCGCGCATTCCCCGGGTGGATGCTCCCCAGGATGATAGAGATAGACGGGGACCGTTATGAGTTTGAGACCAATATGCTCCTTGTTGCGGGCAAAGAAGGACTTCCCTACGGAGAGGTGCCCATAGAGACCGTATATATCGAGGATAATAAGTCGTCGCACTTCCATCCTTTCAGGGATTCGGCGAGGATATATTTCATAATCTTCAAGTTTGCGGCGAGCTCCATCATATCGTGCGTGCTCGATCTGGCAGTATTCCGCATAGCGCTTGCATTCATGCCTGAGGCATTTGCAGCGGCGAAGGGAACTACCATAGCAGGTATCATCGCACGTGTGATTTCGTCGGCAGCGAATTTTACGATCAACAAGAAAGCGGTATTTAAGTCCGATTCCAAAGTAGGAAGATCTCTTGTGAGATATTATATACTGGCGGTTTGCCAGCTTGGACTCTCCCTCGGAGCGGTGGGAGGACTCGTCACGCTTCTCGGAGTTACGAGCGACTGGCTCAAGACTCTCATCAAGATGGTGGTCGATGTGATCCTCTTTTTCGTAAGCTTCCGTATCCAGAGAGCATGGGTATTTGCAGGAGATAAAAAAGACATGAAAGGCAGCGGCAAATGAAGACACTTGGAAAAGTACTCGTAAGGGTGCTTATATTCTTACTCACCACAGTATTACTCCTTTTGATATTTTTGTACGGCACGATAAAGCTCGCGGTAAACGGTCCGTCGGAAGCTTTCCAGAGCCAATTCATACTCTTTGCGTATGAGACCAGTGCACTTAAGAAACTCCCTTATCTCGTAATGGACAAGGAAAGCGTAGATGCGATAATAGCCAGAAACCAGATGCCCGAGGTAGAGGACGGAACTCAGTCCAACCAGGATCTCATACAGATCGATACTGAGCAGAAGAAGGATGTCGAACCCATCACCATCGAGGAGATAAACGGCGGAACTTATCACGGATACATGATGACCGTTGCGGATCCTTCGAGAGTATTCGTGGGCACAGTCGATCAGTTCGTAGAGGGCTCCGGATGGGTCGTAAGCCAGATGTGCGAAAAGTATGATGCCGTCGGTGGTGTAAACGGCGGCGAGTTCATCGACATGGGATCGTATTCGTATACGGCTATGCCTGTCGGCGGAGTGATCAGCCAGGGTAAGCCCGTATTTGAGAATAATAATATCGGCAGATGGAATCTCATCTGCATGACTAACGAGAATAAACTCATACTCTTAAAGAGCTATTCGGTAGAGCAGGCTCTGGAACTCGGAGTAAGGGATGCGGTCCATACCAAGCACGAGACCGGACCTTTCCTCATTATCGACGGTGAGCCTCTCGAGGTGCCCGATACGGAAGTATACGGAGGCGGAAAGAATCCCCGTACCGCGATCGGACAGAAGAGTGACGGATCGATCCTTCTCTGTGTAATAGACGGTCGCCAGGCATCGAGCCTTGGTGCAACCTTCAAGGAAATGATAGATATAATGCAGGATTACGGTGCGGTAAATGCAGCCTGCCTCGACGGAGGTACTTCCACCCAGATGATCTATGAGGGTGAGATAGTGAACAATCCTTATTCGCCGACAGGTCCCAGACGTTGCCCGACTTCATGGCTTGTATCAAAGGAGGGCAACTGATGAGTACCCGCAGAGTAAAATACGATGATTTTGACAGAACGACGGGGTATCGCGAGAGAAACTCGGGAAAGCGTAAGAAAAAGCACGGGTTTGCGATCTTCATGGGAATATATGTTGTCGCTGCACTGATAGCTACTTTTGTTTTCTGGAGATGGTTTAACGGATACCTCATGGGATATGAGCAATCGATGCCCAAGCATGCCATGGACGATGTCATGGAGGCTTTTGACAACGGAATGGGCATTGGCTCCGTTCTCAATAAGGCCAGCCTTTCAACAGAGTACAGCTATGTGGACTTCGATACATATGCAGCATACCTGCACAGTGTTATCGACGGTAAGAAGATCACGATGCAGGAGTCGGCTCTTTCTACCGGAGAGATACCCAGATATACTCTGCTTGCTGACGGAGTTCCTTTTACGGATGTAACCTTAAGGAGTCTCGGCAAGAATAAATACGGCATGGATGTATGGGATTATTCGCATTTCTTCCCCGATGCGTACTGTATTAACGAGGAGACCTATCGTATAACCGCACCTACGGGATCTATAGTTTATGCGAACGGCAATGCTCTTACCGAGAGTGACTACGCCAAGGATGATAACGGGGCGCCCCTTATCGACAAGATAGATACGCTGAGGAATGTTGAACAGTATCTGGACAGTGTTCCGACATATACCACTTACGAGATCAGACGCGCATTCGGATCTCCTGTGATAAGCGTAAGATCCTCGGACGGAAGCGAACTTTCCGTTTCGCAGGACGGCAAGAACTACACTGCCAAGATCCCTCTCGATGACGCTCTCGTAGCGGAGCTTCAGCCCAAAGTCGAGGAGTATATAATTCCCGCATACGGACTTCACTTTATAGGTGTGAACGGATCGGCGATATTTGATTATCTCCTTCCCGGCAGTACATACAGAGAGGATCTGTCCACGGCCACGACTTACTTTTATCCTACGAGCAAGATCTCGACCAGGACCTTTGAGAATATCAGGGCATATGATTTTGCTACATATACCGATGACTGTATTTCCTGTGAAGTATATTTCGACCTGAATGTAACCTTTAACACGGAAGCCTATAAACCTAAGAATGAAGGCGCCGACGCAACATGGGTATTTATCAAACAGGACGGAAACTGGTATCTTGCGGATGTACCCAGACAGCGCAGTGCGGATCAGGCCAAAGAAGCCTGGGCAGCGGAGGGAACAAATTGAAATTAGTATTTATCGGAGCGGATCATGAAGTAACGGGAAGTTGCCATTATCTTGAGTGTAACGGCAAACACATGCTTGTCGATTACGGAATGGAGCAGGGCGCTGATACTTTTGAAAATGCAAAGTTGCCCGTGCCCGAAGCGCAGATCGATTATGTATTCCTCACTCATGCGCATATCGATCACTCCGGACTCTTGCCTCTTTTGTATGCGAGGGGATTCAGAGGAGAGATATATGCAACCGATGCGACTGCGGATCTTTGCAGCATAATGCTTCGTGACTGTGCACACATTCAGCAGATGGAAGCGGAGTGGAAGAGCAGGAAAGCAAAGCGAAGCTCCGATATAGTGGCAGTAGAACCTCTCTACACCATGGAAGATGCGGAAGGTGCGATCAAGAGACTTGTATCGTGCCATTATGATACCGAGATAGAAGTATCCGAAGGGATCAAGATCAGATTTACAGACATAGGACATCTCCTCGGATCCGCGAGTATAGAAGTATGGCTTACGGAAGGCTCGTCCTCCAAGAAGATAGTTTTCTCCGGAGATATCGGAAACAAACTGCAGCCACTCCTTCGAGATCCTATTCCGACCAGGGAAGCAGACTTTGTCGTAATGGAATCGACATACGGAGACAGGCTTCACGAACTTCCGAAGAGTGATTTCGAGACAGATCTCGCAGCCATACTCAAAGAGACTTTTGACAGGGGAGGAAATGTAGTCATCCCTTCGTTCGCAGTAGGACGTACGCAGGAGCTTCTTTATTTCCTTCGTAAGATCAAAGTCGGAAAGATGGTTCCCGGATGGGAGAAGTTCCCCGTATATGTGGACAGCCCGCTCGCAGTTGAAGCGACGCAGATCTTTACCGAGAATCGAATGGAGTGCTTCGACGGTGAAGCGATAGAGCTTGTAAAAGCCAATATCAATCCCATCTCGTTTGCTGGACTTAAACTTGCGATCACGAGTGAAGAGTCGAGAGATATCAACTTCATCGAGACGCCGAAGGTCATCATCTCGGCGTCGGGTATGTGCGAAGCAGGACGTATCAGACATCACTTAAAGCATAATCTCTGGCGCCCCGAGAGTACCATTCTCTTCGTCGGATATCAGGCAAACGGAACGCTCGGCCGTGCGATAGTCGAGGGCGCAAAGACCGTTAAGCTTTTCGGAGAAGAAATCGAAGTTCGTGCTCAGATCAAGCAGCTCAGAGGACTTTCCGGACATGCGGATCAGGCAGGACTTATAGATTGGATATCTGCATTCGAAGAAAAGCCCAAGAAGGTATTTATCGTTCACGGCGAAGACAGTGTTGCGACATCATTTGCGGAACTTTTGAAGATAGAGTACGGACAGCGCGCGGTAGCACCTTACAGCGGAAGTGAGTTCGACCTCACGAACGGTAAGTTCACATACGAAGCAGAGCCCGTACGCATCGCCAAGAAGAAAGCAAAGCCTGCAAGCGGAGTATTTGCAAGACTTCTCGCTGCAGGAGAGAGACTTATGGCGATCATCAAGAATTCGGACGGAATGTCCAACAAGGATATGGCGCGTTTTGCTGATCAGGTCACATCGCTTTGCGACAAGTATCAGCAGTAGCATATATTTTTTGAAACGGAGTTAAGATGAGTTACGCAGATCAGGTTTTTATAAATATGTGCAGGGACATCCTGGACAACGGGACCAGCACGGAGGGAGAAAAGGTACGCCCGCATTGGCCGGACGGCACTCCCGCATATACGGTTAAGAAATTCGGAGTCGTAAACAGATACGATCTGCGGGAAGAATTTCCGCTCCTTACTTTAAGGCGTACCGCACTTAAGACAGCGACCGATGAGATCCTCTGGATATGGCAGAAGAAAAGTAATAATATCAATGATCTTAATGCTCATATCTGGGATGAGTGGGCCGATGAAGACGGATCGATCGGAAAGGCCTACGGATATCAGCTCGGAGTAAAGCATAAGTACAAAGAGGGCATGATGGATCAGGTGGATCGAGTGCTCTATGATCTGAAGAACAATCCGTTCAGCAGACGCATCCTTACAAATATTTACGTACATCAGGATCTCTCTGAGATGAATCTCTACCCCTGCGCATATAGCTGCACTTTCAATGTTACGCAGCGAAAGGGTGAAGACAAACTCACTCTCAACATGGTGCTCAATCAGAGATCACAGGATGTGCTCGCTGCCAACAATTGGAACGTTGCGCAGTATGCGGTTCTTCAGCATATGATCGCACAGGTTTCCGACATGTATGTTGGAGAGCTTGTTCATGTCATAGCTGATGCACATATCTATGACAGACACATCCCCATCATCGAGGAACTCATCACTAGAGAACAGTTCCCCGCACCCAAGGTAACGCTCAATCCGGATGTACATGATTTTTATAAATTTACCAGAGACGATATCACTGTCGAGAATTATGTGACAGGTGAGCAGGTAAAGGATATACCGATCGCAATCTGAAAGGAAAGATGAATGAATATAATCGTAGCAGTTGACAGCAACTGGGCGATAGGCAATAAGGACGAACTCCTCGTGCGTATCCCCGGCGATCACAAGAATTTCCGCGAGATGACAACGGGCAAGGTCGTGATACTCGGAAGAAAGACTCTTTCGACTTTCCCGCAGGGACTTCCCCTTAAGAACAGGACCAATATAGTGATGAGCCATGACCCGGAGTACTCGGTGAAGGACGCTATAGTCGTGAGGAGTGTTGAAGAGCTTCTGGAGGAAGTGAAAAAATACGATACGCAGGATGTCTTCGTCATAGGAGGAGGAACGATCTACAAACAGCTTCTTCCCTTCTGTGACACAGCACACATCACCAAGATAGATTACTCATACGAGGCGGATACTTATTTTCCCAATCTCGATGAGGATCCCGAATGGGAGATCGAGACTGACAGCGACGAACAGACATACTTTGATCTCACTTACAGATTTGTTAAATACGTTCGTAAGAAATAAATAATTTTGATACCTAAGGAGGCGTAAAGATGGAAAAGAAAAATATTGATTGGGGTTCACTCGGATTCGGCTATGTTAAAACGGATTTCCGTTACGTGTCGAACTTTAAGGATGGAAAGTGGGATGACGGCGCGATCGTCACCGACGATACCATTACCATAAGCGAGTGCGCGGGAGTGCTTCAGTACGCTCAGACCGTATTCGAGGGACTCAAAGCATATACCACCGAGGACGGGCATATCGTTACTTTCAGACCTGACCTCAATGCTGAAAGGATCAATAATTCCGCGGCCAGACTTGAGATCCCGGTCCTTCCTGAGGGCAGATTCATTGATGCCGTTACCAAGACCGTAAAGGCAAATGAGAATGTCGTTCCTCCTTACGGAAGCGGCGCAACTCTTTATATCAGACCTTACATTTTCGGAGTTAATCCCGTAATAGGAGTTAAGCCTGCAGATGAGTATCAGTTCAGGATCTTCACCACTCCCGTAGGACCTTACTTCAAGGGTGGCGCTAAGCCTATCACGATAAAGGTAAGCGACTTCGACAGAGCAGCACCGCACGGAACCGGACATATCAAAGCGGGACTCAACTATGCGATGAGTCTCCATGCAATAGTTACTGCACATCACGAGGGATTCGATGAGAATATGTATCTCGATCCCGCTACCAGGACCAAGGTTGAGGAGACCGGCGGAGCTAACTTCCTCTTCGTTACCAAGGATGGCAAGGTAGTAACTCCCAAGTCGGACAGCATCCTTCCTTCGATCACCAGAAGGAGCCTTGTATATGTTGCAAAGGAGTATCTCGGACTTGAGGTTGAGGAGAGAGAAGTTCTCTTCTCGGAGGTAAAGGATTTTGCAGAGTGCGGACTCTGCGGAACCGCAGCGGTCATCTCTCCCGTAGGCAAGATCGTAGATCACGGCAACGAGATCTGCCTGCCCAGCGGAATGCAGGAGATGGGCCCTGTTACCAAGAAGCTGTATGATACTCTCACCGGTATCCAGATGGGCAGGATCGAAGCGCCTAAGGGCTGGATTCATGTGATCGAGTAATAATGCGGATCACAAAAGGTGCAGCCGGCCGAATAAGGGTTATCACGGCTTATATCCTTATATGTGCCTTATGTCTTTTGATGTTTTGCTCCTGTGGCGACACCAAGGTCGTACTTACAACGGGATTCGGCAAAGGTGAAGTATTTGTGATAGGGGATGAGGCATGCACTCTTCCCGAGGTCATGGTTTACCTCACCAATATCCAGAACAGTTACGAATCCGTATACGGCAGTGAGATATGGAATGCTTCTCTGGACGGGGTGTCTCTTGAGGATAATGTTAAGGACACGGTGCTCGCCAGGATAGCTCAGGTCAAGACCATGTATCTGATGGCCAAAAACCGGGGGATAGAGCTTACGGCGGGCGAGGAAGGACTCATCCAATCAGCTGCCGAGAGATATTATTCTTCGCTGAATGAGACTGAGAAGGAACTTCTCGGTATAGACAAAGATACGCTGGCCAAGATGTATCGTGAGTATGCTCTTGCGGATAAGGTTTACGAATCCGTGATAAAGGATATCAATCCCGAGATAAGCGATGATGAAGCCAGATTTGTAAAGGTGCAGTATATCTTTTTCAGGACATCTGTTCATGACGGAGCCGGAAGACTGATCACTTTCTCTGATTCCGAGAAAGCGAATGTGGCAGGCAAGGTAGCGGATGTCAGGCAGTTTGCTACGACGGGGGCATACTCTTTCGAGGATCTTGCAGCCAAATACAGCGACAGCGAAGAGTATGAGAGGACTTTCGGCAAGGGTGAGGTCTCTTACGAACTTGAGCAGGCGGCATTTTCACTCTCTACCGGAGAGATATCCGAGCCTGTGGAGACGAGCGAAGGATTCTATCTGCTTAAATGTATCAGTACGCTCGACCGCGAGCAGACCGATGCCAATAAGATCGCGATAGTTGAGAAGAGACAGCAGGAAGCTTTTGAAACGCAGTATAACGAATTCGTCGGGACACTTGTAAGAAATCTGAACGATCAGCTATGGGACGAAGTATCGCTTTTGCATGATGAGAGAGTTAATACATCGGACTTTTTTGATGTATATAATGAAACATTCGGTAGCGTAAATGGGTAAGAGGAAGCTGATCAGCGCGAGAACGCTGAAGAGAGGAATGAAGATCGACCAGGCGATCGTGGACTCCAGAGGGAGACAACTGATCGCCAAAGGCGCTTACCTCGATGACTTCCAGATAGAGTACCTTCAAAAGCACGGTGTCGGCGGCATATATATCTTCGAGGGAGAACCCGATCCCGAGGAGATTTCCGAGATAGAGAGGAATCTTCCCGCATACACCAGAGAACTCATCGAGAAGAGCAGGGTGGAGGATAGAGCCAAAGTTGCGCTTCATACCGAAGTCATCAAGAGAGTCGGCGAAGGCATACAGTATCTTTTTGATAATACTTCATCCGAGAATTTTACCGAAGCCACCAACAATGTTGCGGGGGAATTGGTAAAAGCGATCGTTGACAGTAATGCCGTTGCGATAGATATCAATCTGATAAAGGTTAGCGACGAATATACTTTTAAGCACAGTGTCGATGTGGCAACGATGGCTATGATCATCGGCAAAGTGTACGGACTTGACCGCGAGGAGTTGAGAGAACTCGGAGTATCCGGACTCCTTCATGATCTGGGTAAATCACAGATACCGAATGAAGTTCTGAACAAGCCCGGTAAGCTCGATGATAATGAGTTCGCCATAATGAAACAGCATACGCTTTTCGGGTTCAAACTGCTCAAAGAGAAAAACCAGTTCTCCGAAGGTGTGCTGATGGGCGTGCTGCAGCACCATGAAAAGATGAACGGCAAGGGATACCCGGTGGGTTCCGATGCCGATCATATCCATAAATACGCAAGGATAATCTCCGTCGCAGATGTGTATGATGCACTGGTCACGGAGAGACCCTATAAGAAAGCATTTTCCAAACGCGATGCCGTTGAGATGATAATGGCTATGACAGATGATCTGGAGATGAATGCGATGACTTCATTTTTGCAGAGCATCATACTCTATCCCGTCGACAGCGTGGTCACTCTTTCCACCGGCGAGCTTGCAAAGGTGGTCGAGAATCATCCGCAGAATGCACTCAGACCTACCGTTATAGGATTAAAGACAGGCAAGCTTTATAATCTCATGGAAGATATTAAGTGTGCGAGCCTGGTAATAGTTTGAGAGACAAGATGAAAAAGCTTAGATTACCTGAAAAGTTTCCCTACGCATACGAAACACATCTGCATACTTCGGAGGCAAGCGCGTGTGCGAAGTGCCCCGGAGCGGATATGGCGAGGGCCTGCAAGAAAGCGGGATATACAGGCATCATTGTAACCGATCATTTCTTTTACGGTAATACCGCAGTGGACAGAAAGCTCCCCTGGAGCGAATGGGTAGAGAAGTTTTGCTTAGGATATGAGCATGCCAAGGAAGAGGGAGACCGTATTGGACTTCAGGTATTCTTCGGTTGGGAGTCCTGCTACAATGCTACGGAATTTCTGATAAACGGACTTTCGAAGCAGTGGCTTTTGGATCATCCGGAAGTAAAGGACTGCACTATACCGGAACAGCTTGAACTCGTACATAAGGACGGTGGAATGGTAGTGCATTGCCATCCATACAGAGAGGAAACATATATACCCGAGATCAGACTTTTCCCTGAGTATATAGATGCGGTCGAAACTGTGAACGCCACGCATGTGAGCAGCGAGAGCAAGTCCCATGTCAATCCGGAGTTTGATGTCAAAGCACTTGCTTATGCCGGGGAACATGACTTCCCGCAGACGGCCGGATCCGATATACATGTGACGAATCTTCTCTACGGCGGTATGGCTTTTGCGAGAAAGCTTGAAGACTCGAAGGATTATATCAAAGCCGTAATGGGCAGAGAAAAGTATGCTCTTCTTAGCGGCAATGAAACGCTTCTCGGAGAAGACTTCAGATACAATATGTAAATAATGCGCTGTCAGCGCTATTAATTTGAAATGTGTACAGGAGGACATTTATGAACTACGGACATTTTGACCTTGAAGCAAAGGAATATGTCATCACGAGACCGGATACGCCGGCACCGTGGTGCAATTACCTCGGATCGCCTGCGTACGGAGCGATCATCTCCAACAATGCAGCAGGCTACAGCTTTGTTAAGAGCGGAGCTAACGGACGTATCATAAGATACCGTTTCAATTCGATGATGGCTCTTCCCGGCAGATATATCTATATCCGTGATCAGGAGAGCGGAGACTACTGGTCGGGCACCTGGCAGCCGGTTGCCAAGTCGCTTGATTTCTACAAAACCACGACCAGACACGGCACAGGTTATTCCGTAATGACTTCCACTTACGCAGGTATCACATCCGAGACGACTTATTATGTTCCCAAGGATGAGACCTACGAAGTATGGCGCGCTGTCGTTAAGAACGATACCGACAGAGTCCGCAAGCTCGATGTATTCGGATTCGTAGAGTTTACCAATGAGGACAATTACGAGCAGGATCAGGTTAACCTTCAGTACACACTCTTTATCAGCCGTACTTCCTTTGAGGGAAATAAAGTCGTTCAGCATATCAACGAGAATTCCGGACGCGATGCGAGCGGATCCAACCATCAGGAGAGATCATTCGGACTTGCCGGAGCTCCCGTAAAGAGCGCATGCGGAAGACTTGATTCCTTCATCGGTTCCTACAGAACATACAGCAATCCCATAGCAGTCGAAAAGGGTGACCTCGGAAATGAGATGACCTACAACTCCAATCCCTGCGGTGCGCTTCAGTCTGAAGTTTCCCTTGTACCCGGAGAGAGCAAGGAATTCATCTTTATCCTCGGTAAGAAGAATGCAGTCGAGATGGATGAGATCATCGCCCGTTACAATGCTCCCGGCAAGGTAGATGCAGAGGTTGAAGAACTCAAGAAGTATTGGCACGCAAAACTTGAGAGATTTGTTGTAAATACTCCTTCACCCGAGTTCAACAATATGGTAAGCGTATGGAACGCATATCAGTGCTTCATCACCTTTACCTGGTCCAGAGCGGCATCCCTTATCTACTGCGGACAGAGAAACGGTTACGGATACCGCGATACCGTCCAGGATATCCAGGGTGTCATCCATACCGATCCCGCTATGGCTGTCGAGCTTATCCGCTTCATGATCTCGGCTCAGGTAGACAACGGTGCAGGACTTCCTCTCGTTAAGTACGATCACAACGCAGGACACGAGAACACTCCCGACGATCCTTCATATGTTAAGGAGACCGGACATCCCTCATATCGTGCGGATGATGCACTTTGGCTCTTCCCGACCGTATATAAGTACATCGCGGAGACCGGAAACAAGGCATTCCTCGATGAGAAGATCCCTTATGCAAACGCTCCCGAAGATACCGTTTACAATCACCTCAAGAGAGCTATCCGGTTCTCTATGGACCATATGGGAGATCACAATATGCCGGCAGGTCTTCATGCAGACTGGAATGACTGCCTGAGACTCGGTGCAAAGGGTGAGTCAACCTTTGTTGCATTCCAGCTCTACTATGCGCTCAATATGATGATCGAGCTCGCTCAGGGAAGAGGAGATTCCTCATATGTTACCGAGCTTGAAGGGATCAAGGCTAAGCTTTCCGATGCTCTTGCAAAGTGCTGGGACGAGGACCGTTTCATCCGCGGTATCAGAGAGGACGGTGTTACCGTCGGCGCCAAGAAGGATCCCGAGGCCAATATGTGGCTCAATCCTCAGAGCTGGTCCGTCATTTCCGGATTTGCAAGCAAGGAGCAGGGTGAGAAGGCTTCCGAGAGCGTACACAGCATCCTCAATACGCCTTACGGAGCTAAACTCCTCGAGCCTCCTTATGTAGATCACGAGTTCCCCGGAGCTCTTATGCATATCTTCAATCCCGACACCAAGGAGAACGGAGGAATCTTCTCCCAGTCACAGGGTTGGCTGATCCTTGCAGAGTCTCTCATGGGACACGGAGACAGAGCATTCGAATACTTCACCGAGAGCTCGCCCGCATCTCTTAATGACAAGGCTGAGATCCGCGTGATCGAGCCCTATGTACATGGACAGTTCACCGAGTCCAAGAGATCGCCCTTCGAAGGCCGTAGCCATGTACATTGGCTCACCGGTACCGCTTCCACGGTTATGGTCGGCTGCGTAGAGGGTATCTGCGGTATGAGACCTACTCCCGATGGACTTAATATCAATCCTTCCATCCCCGGTGCCTGGGACGGATTTACCATTGAGAAGGATTTCCGCGGAACTCATCTTTCCATTAAGATAGAGAACCCGAGTCATGTTCAGGCAGGAGTAAAGAGCCTCACTCTTAACGGAGAGACCCTTGAGGGATGCTTCATCCCCGCTGATAAGCTCGCAGCTCAGAACAGTGTGGTGGTAACGCTCGGATAAAAGATACCATTATATGTAATAAGAAAGGATCGGCAGCAATGCCGGTTCTTTTTTTTACAGGAATAGAACAAACGTTCTTGAAAAAAGGGTAAGGTTTTGGTCATTGGGGGTCGATATATTAATCGTGAGGTTCATATGGGAAATACAGGACTTCGTTAAAAAAATAACTATAAAAATAATGAACCTTTTTGAAAAACACTTCAGTCTTTATAAGTGAAAGAGGTTAAGAAGACCCCATCTAAACAACGAGAGGTAAACAATATGAGAAAAATGACCGGAAAGAAGATCACAAAGATCATCGCACTCGCACTCAGCGCATTCATGGCACTCAGTGCTCCTATGACCGCTTATGCGGTAGAGCCCGATGCTGCGATCCCCGCTGTAGTACGCGAGACCAGTGAAGATACCATGGCTCCTTCAGAGGCAGCTGCGATCATCGATGTAGCAGAAGACATGATCGGTGCCGAGGCAGATGAGAAGGCCGGCACGGACGCTACCGGATGCATCGGATCCATCGAGGATGCAAAGGATGCTTTCGCAGGCGATAAGATGGCAGCAGGAGTTGTTGCAGATCTCCAGGAGGGAGAGGATCTCCTTGAGAAGGCAGAGGGCGAGCTTGATTCCGCACTTACCGCTCTCAAAGATTCCGATGTTCAGACTCTTGACGGAGTTATCAAGAACCTTGACGAAGCAGACAAGCAGATCGGTATCTTCTACGTTGACGGTAGCGAGAGTTACGATAATGCCGGAAAGGCAATAGACAATGCAAAGGTTGCAAATACCTCCGATGACGAGGCAGCAGCAAGAGCAGCAAAGACGAATGCAGAGTCCGAGCTCAAGGTAGCAGAGACAGACCTTATCAGCGCAGACGCAGCTTGCGATCTTGCAGACAAGGCAGTTAAGGCAGCTGACAAGGCTCTTACCGAGAAGCAGGATGAGCTTGAGAGAGCAATCATCAAAGTCGGACAGATCAATAAGGATATCGAGAATGGTGTTCTTGATGCAAAAGAAGCAGAAGCAGCTGTAAGATCCGCTCAGGCAAAGGCTGACGAGCTCGATGAGAGAGTTACCGCACTCAGCGATAACAAGGCAGCTCTTGAAGATCTCAGCAGAAGATATTACAACTTCATGGTTCACTTCTACAGAGACGGTGCCATCAATTCTGCAGTATATGAGACCGAGCTCGATGAGAACGGACGTCACAAGCTTGATATTGAAGCAAGTGCAGCAAAGGCAGCTGAAAATGGCAAGGATGAAGATCCCAGCGCTAAGCTTGGCTCGAACAGTAACACCCTTGTTGCAGGAAGAGACCTCCTTGGTGAGATCGTAAACCTCAAGCTCCTTTCCGAGGGCGCTACCAATATCCGGATCGGATATGCGAGCGACGAGACCAAGACCGTGAAGCAGGCTGCAACGGATACCACTCTTGGAGAGTCAGTTGACAAGAAGCATAACGAGAGAGTAACCATAGACGGAACCGAGGATATGTACTTCAACTATCAGAGCAAGGATTCCGGAAGATGCCACTACATCATGGTAAGCTACGTAAAGCCCGGCGAGACCGAGCCCACCGTTGAGAGATACAATTACATCTTCAAGGCTTCCAAGTACGGCGATGAGACCGATCTTCAGAACGGACCCATCTATGTAGCTAAGATCGAGAAGAACGAGAACGGCCAGTGGACCGCTACCAGAGATGCAGACTCCTGCAACTTTGATGACTACTCCAAGCTCCAGCAGGCACTCGTCGCAGTAGGCGAGCTCCAGACCACCTTAGACGACTACAAGGCAGCTCAGGACAAGGTTGCTGCAGCTCTTAAGGATGTAGAGGACCTTAACAAGAAGCTCGAAGAACTTAAGAAGGTTGACGGAGACATCGCAACCCTCACCAAGAGACTTGAGGATGCTAAGAAGGATCTTGCTCAGGCTACCCAGGATAAGGCAGTACTTGAGGCAAAGGTTGAAGAGGCCAGAAAGGCTGTAGCAGCAATCGATCTTTCCAGATTCGCTACCACCACTTCTTCCGATGATGATGATGATGACGATACTACCACTACCGATACCACTCCTGTAGCAGGACAGCCTGCAGCAGGTCAGCCCGCAGCTCCCGCACAGGGACAGGAACAGGCTCAGCAGCCCGCAGTTCAGCAGCCCGTAGATGACAACCAGACTGTTATCGAGGACAATGACACTGCGAAGGCAGCTACTCCCGAAGTAAAGGATGACAACAGCGGCAACGACGAGCAGACCTTCATTGAGGATGAAGATTCCGCAAAGGCAGCAACCATCCCCGCAGAAGAGAGCGTACAGAAGAGCATCTCACTCTGGTGGATCCTGCTCCTCATCCTCCTTATCCTCATCATCTGCTACATCATCTACAGATACAATGAGAACAAGAAGGAAGCTAAGGTTACCAAGTAATAACTGATAGCGAACCAATAAGAAACACTGACGCCCCTGCTTAGATCAAGCAGGGGCGTTTAATTATCCGGAATAATCAAAAAGTTTTGCTAGCACTCTTTTTGATTGAGTGCTAATTTTTCCTTGACTTATTGCTTCGGCAGTCTTAAACTATTCTTTGTACGAATAAAGCGGGTGATCATCTATCCGCATAAATAATAGAGGATCCGCTTGGGGCAGCCGATCGGCACCCTGATGAAAGCGGAACAAGGAGGACATTATGGCAGACGATATCAAGAGAAGCGGGAGCCTGTCGATCGACAGCGACAACATATTCCCGATAATCAAAAAGTGGCTTTACTCGGATCATGACATCTTTTACCGCGAGCTCGTCTCGAACGGATGTGATGCTGTGACCAAACTCGGCAAATTGGACATGATGGGAGAGTATCAGCTCCCTGAAGGGTACAAAGGAAGGATAGATGTTGTTGTTGACCCTACGTCAAAAACGATTTCCATCACAGATAACGGTCTCGGAATGACTGCTGACGAGGTTGAGGAATACATCAACAGGATCGCGTTTTCGGGTGCCACCGATTTCATCGAAAAGTATAAGGACAAGAGCAACGCAGACCAGATAATTGGCCACTTTGGCCTCGGTTTCTACTCTGCCTTCATGATAGCCGACGAAGTGCATATTGACTCTTTGTCATACAAAAAAGATGCCGAACCGGTACACTGGGAGTGCAACGGCGGAACCGAATTTACCATGGAGAAGGGGGAGAAGGCTGAGGTCGGAACGACGATCACCCTTTTTGTGAACGAGGACTGTCTTGAGTTCTGCAACGAGTACAGGGCAAAGGAAGTTTTGGACAAATATTGCTCATTCATGCCCACCGAGATCTACCTTACAAAGAAGGACACCGACGAGACCCAGACTATCGACCTCGCAGATAAGAGAGAGGACGATGTCATTATAGAGGAGATCCACCCTGCAACCGAGACCAAGGAGGACGGTACCACCGAGACTAAGGGCACCGAGCGTCTTAAGATCAGGAAGCGTCCGGAACTCATCAACGAGACTCATCCTCTTTGGACGAAATCTCCTTCAGAGTGCTCCAGGGACGATTATATCTCTTTCTATCGCAAGGTATTCAGGGATTATAAGGAGCCTCTTTTCTGGATACACCTCAACATGGACTATCCCTTCAACCTGAAGGGAATCCTTTACTTCCCCAAGATCAATATGGAGTACGAGTCGATCGAGGGCACCATCAAGCTGTATAACAATCAGGTATTCATTGCAGATAATATAAAAGAGGTCATCCCGGAGTTCCTGCTCCTGTTAAAGGGAGTTATCGACTGCCCGGATCTGCCTCTCAATGTCTCGAGAAGTGCGCTGCAGAACGATGGATTTGTTACCAAGATCTCCGAATATATCACCAAGAAGGTAGCAGACAAGCTTTCCGGTATGTGCAAGACCGAGAAGGAGGAGTATGAGAAGTATTGGGATGATATAGCACCCTTCATCAAGTACGGCTGCCTGCGCGATGACAAATTCTGCGAGAAGATGAATGACTATATCCTCTTCAAGAATATCGACGGCAAGTATCTTACTTTGCCCGAGTGCCTTGAGGTTAAGCCCATAGACAACGATGAGGAAGCTTCCGCTACGGACGAAAACGGCAACAAAGTAGAGGCAGAGGTTGTATCTGAGGGTGATAAGGCGGACACTGACGAAACTACCAAAGACGGGGAGAAGAAGGAAAAGACGATCTACTACGTCACCGACGAACAGCAGCAGAGCCAGTATATCGCCATGTTCAAGAAGGCCAAAATGGACGCTGTCGTCCTTACACACAATATTGACCAGCCCTTCATCCAGCAGCTCGAATCCAAGAATGAGGGAGTTAAGTTCCTTCGTATAGATGCGGATGTGACCGATGCCATGAAGACCAAGACCTCCAAGAAAGAACAGGAGGAATTTGAGGAGCAGGCAAAGACCATAGCCGGCATTATGAAGAAGGCCCTCAAGAAAGAGAAGATTGAGATCAAGGTTGAGAAGCTCAAGAATAAGAAAGTGGCTTCGATGCTGACTCTCTCCGAGGAGACCCGCAGAATGCAGGATATGATGAAGATGTACGCATCACAGGGGCTTGGACTGGGAGACTTCGGAAGCGAGGGAGAGACGCTGGTTCTCAACGCGTCACATCCTCTTGTTCAGTACATTGTCGATAATAAGGACGGCAAGAATACCGAGATGATATGCGAGCAGCTCTATGATCTGGCAAAGGTTCAGCAGTCACCCCTTTCACCGGATGATATGGCAAAGTTCATAGCAAGGAGCAATGACATCCTTATGCTTCTTACAAAATAAATAAGAAGATAAAATTATAAATATCCAGTGTTATAAAACGCGCGAACAGTCTGTTTTCTTGACTTTGGCGCGTTTTATAGTTATACTGAAAGTTGCTGTTTTTAACACAAAAATACTCAGGGAGGGTATGTTTATATGCTATGTCCAAATTGTAATGCCGAATTAAAAGACGGAGCAAAATTCTGTACCAAGTGCGGTACGAAGATAGTTATTCCGGAGCCCGCAAATGCCTTTGAGCCGGTTCCGACCGGGGAGGCAGCTCCCCAGCCCATAGCCGGTGCGGCTCCCGAGCAAGTTACAGCACCTGCAGCACCGCAGCCCGCACCCGAGGCAGCACCCGTAGCAGAGCCCGCACCCCAGGAAGCACCTGCACCTCAGGCGCCTCAGAATATATGCGCAAAATGCGGAAATGTGCTTGCGCCCAATGCTAAATTCTGTGTCAAGTGCGGCACTCCTGTGGCAGCGGCAGCGACCGCAGTACCTCAGGCAGCACCTGCACCC
>ODAI012205533.1_pt1 | contig 33780 bp, 22 predicted proteins | sample 1539321 | NCBI WGS metagenome assembly ODAI01 (sample SAMN02144231, study PRJEB22623) | gut metagenome | biome: sheep rumen | host: Ovis aries | place: New Zealand
CTTAAAACAGTTCCGCCTGACGGTACCTCTTCGTAACCAGTTATTCACACGCTACAATTGATGAAACAAAACTAATCCGAAAGAGGATTTACAACCCTCTTTCGGTCTCGTGAATAGTAACGGGATGGTTTCAGGTTGTAGGTATGAGAGTTGTTGAACTGGCATGGAAATATATAAATCTGAACCTGAAAATGAAATCCAAAGGTTCCATTGAAGTGCGGATTAAATATGTCAACTGAGATGGAACAAAATAGAAATAGAGATTACGACATGAATAATAAAAATTTCGAAAAAACAACATAATGATTGAGAGATAAGTCAGATGGTTATGCGTAGACTCTGTGAAAATGGTGAACTAAGGCAAATAACAATCCTAAAGAAGAGTAAAACAATAGCGGAGATAAATTTGAAAATGGTAAGATCTAGGCAAGTTTGAGGTTGATTCTAGGAATTAGTGTCAAATATATAGAAGTTTATGTATAAAATTGATATAGAGATTATTGCCTCTCTGCAAAACAATGGTAGATTGTTTTGCAGAGATATTGACGTAGATAAATACAGCAAAGGAATTTAAAAAATGCTAATTTCACCTCGTTGTGTGTCCATAATTTTGTCCGCATCTTTATTTGAAGTTTATAGTTCAATTATTTAATAAATGGAAACAAATACAGGATTCTCTTCAGAATATTTACTAAGTGGAATGAGTGCGATATGAAAACCAAAAATATACCTCCATATGCACCGACGTTGATCGAATCTACACGAGCAATAGGTTATTCGTTGGAAGCTGCTGTATCGGATATTATTGATAATAGTATTGCGGCGAGCGCCAATAGTGTTGATATTTTTTTCTTCCCGATTGATGGTGCCTATATTGCTGTTCTTGACAATGGGAAAGGTATGGATGAGGATGAACTAGATCTTGCAATGCAGTATGGTAGTAAGAATCCTACGGATATAAGAGATGCTAAAGATCTTGGTCGCTTTGGACTTGGATTGAAAACAGCTTCGTTATCTCAATGTAGATGTCTTTCGGTTATCACAAAACAGGGAGATAAAATTTTGGGACGTCGTTGGGATATTGACCATGTAGTTCAAATTGGCGAGTGGTCCTTGCTTGTGCTGGATGAGGAAGAAATATCTGATATTCCTCAAATTGATTATTTAAGGCAAGCTGAAAGAGGTACGTTGGTTGTCTGGCAAAAATTAGATCGACTTAAAGCAGGAGAAATAAATTTTGAACTTTCATTAGGGAGAAAGATAGACCGTGTTAGGGAACATCTTTCGCTTGTGTTCCATCGATACCTAAGCGGAGATAGCGGTATCACAAGACTAAAAATTGCCATAAATGGAAATCCGATTCAGCCAAATGATCCGTTCTTAAAAACTAAGAGCACTCAGATAATGGATGATGAAGTTTTAAACATACGTGGTCAAAAAATAATTGTAAGACCATATATACTGCCTCATATTTCTCGTATGTCTGCGGAAGAGATACTGCAACTTGGAGGAAAGGATGGGTTACGTAAACAACAAGGCTTTTATGTATATCGTAATAAGCGCCTCTTGGTTTGGGGTACATGGTTTAGAATGATGCGACAAGGAGATTTGTCAAAACTTGCTCGTATACAAGTTGATATTCCCAATACTCTTGATGAACTTTGGACACTGGATATTAAAAAATCTTCTGCACTTCCTCCTGCAGAATTGAGAGGATATCTTGAAGTTATAATTAATCGTGTTGCTGAAAGAAGTAAAAGAACATGGATGTTTCGAGGGAAAAAAGAAGTCAGTGACGAATCAATTCATATATGGAATCGGATGAAAAATCCTCTTGGCGGAATCTATTATGAAATAAATAGAGAATTTCCTATGATAAAACAGCTGGTAGCATCGAATCTTGTTGTCAAAAGAACGTTATACTCTTTGCTTCAACTGATAGAAAGAGGACTTCCGCTTAACCAACTATACGTCGATTTGAACAATGATGAACAATTGCGAAATGAACAGTCTCAGGATGATGCAGATATTGAAAGTGCATTGCGATCCACGATCGAGTCCTGCAACACGAAAGAAGAAAAAGCTGCGCTTCTTGCAGTTATGAGCGGCATAGAACCGTTTTCTGCATATCCTCATGTAATAGATAATATAAGGGAGGAATTTCAATTATGAATAATCAAAGTGTAGAACTATTGGAAAATATTATTTTTGTTTCGATCAATACACTATATAAAGATGTTTTGCCTACAGAGGATGAACTTAGGGAGAATGCAGAGAGCCTAAGAAAAAGCAATGAACTGGTGATGCCAGTTACTGACGATGAATTCAATGATATTATGGCTCGCTTAAAACAGAAGTTGGTTGTAAAGATGGATGTAGGAATCTACATTAATGACAGGAAAAACGGACATCAGTCCTGGCTTCCTGCAAAACGTGCTGATGTGGAATGGTTTTTTTGGGGGCGGTACAAGGAATATCTTGAGAAAGTAAAGCATTGGAATCCTCGTGTTACATCAAATTTGGGCAAAATATCCGATGAAATCTTAGATTTGTGTGGTGATCCATCAGAAGATCATTTTGCAATTAAAGGCCTTGTTTGGGGAGATGTTCAGTCAGGAAAAACAGCTAACTATACAGCTATTTGTAACAAAGCAGCAGATACTGGCTATCGAATAATCATTGTGTTAGCAGGTCTACTGGAAGATCTTAGAAAACAAACACAAGAAAGATTAGATGCAGAGTTTTCTGGGCGTAAAAGCAAATACTATTTAGACCCAAAAGCAGGACAGGGCATAAAAAATCAGCCTGTTGGAGTGGGTCGATGTGGAAAAGTCGAAAAAGATAAAAAAATCGCTTCTTTTACCTCTGTGACAAAAGATTTTGACATCGGAGTGTTAAAAAGTAATGATCTTGCAATCGAAAATGTTAATTGTCCGGTCATTCTTGTTGTGAAGAAGAACAAGCGTATTTTGAATAATTTGATTAAATGGCTTTCGGATAATAATACACATAATGTAGCAGGACAAATAGACTTACCGCTCTTCTTGATCGATGATGAGGCTGATAACGCATCCGTAAACACAAAGGACCCTGATTCACAACCAGCTACTATAAATGATTGCATCCGCAGATTGCTGATGTTGTTCAGCAAAACCACATATTTGGGAATTACAGCTACGCCGTTTGCCAACATATTTATAGATCCCGGAAATGATAGTGATCTGTTCCCGTCAGATTTTATTTATGCGCTTTCTGCGCCTTCAAATTATATTGGAGCGGATCGTATTTTTGGCGATTACGGTGATCGTAATGATATGCTCGTACCAATCGAGATTAAAGACTTTGAACATTGCTTCCCTCCGAAACATAAGAAGGATTTTGTTGTTTGTGAGCTCCCTAAGGATCTATATGAAGCTGCAAACTACTTTTTACTTGTAAATGCCGTTAGAGATGTTCGAGGAGATAAAACAGAGCACCGATCTATGATGGTGCATATCAGTCTGTATACACTTGTTCAAAAACAAATTGCTGAGATTTTGGGTGTATGGCTGGATCAAGTAAAGTCTGATCTTAGGAACTATGCGCGGTTGCCAAAAGAAAAGACTGAAGGAATAACTTCTATCCGGGAGTTGCATTTAGTATGGGATAAATATAATTTAAGCTCCGTTTGCGATATTGGCTGGTATGAAGTATTGAGTTCCTATCTACATAGAGCAGTTGAGCCAATAGAAATCAGAGCGGTCAATCGTGAGACAGGTGCTGCTAGTTTGGATTATTTTAATCATAAGAATGATGGTTTGCGTGTAATTGCCGTAGGAGGCAATAAGTTATCTAGAGGTCTCACTCTTGAAGGACTATGTGTTACTTACTTCCATAGAAATACAATGATGTATGATACGCTGATGCAGATGGGACGATGGTTTGGTTATCGACCAAATTATGAAGACTTGGTCAGGGTATGGATGTCTGAAGAAGCCATCGATTGGTATTGTCAAATAACAAGAGCAACTGAAGAATTGAAAGATGAAATTACGAAAATGCGCAATGCTAATCAAACACCGAGAGATTTTGGCTTGAAAGTTCGTCAAGACCCAGGTTCATTAATTGTTACTGCTCGAAACAAAATGCGCACGGCAACAGATATTACTTGTCCTGTTACGGTGTCAGGAAATCTTCTTGAAACTCCTCGTCTTAAAGCTTATCCTGCTATTCTTGCAAAGAACGAAGCTGTATTTAAGGAATTTGTGAATTCATTAGCGGATTATGGTGATAGACTAAATGATTCAGAAAGAACTCAAGGGCATTATTATTGGGAACATGTTCCTAGTGATCTGATATCTCAATTGCTTTTGGATTTTGATACTCATCCCTGGCATTTGAGTTTTAATGGTCATGCTCTTTCTGAATTTATAGCGTCTCATCAATGGCCGAATGGATGGGATGTTGTTTTGATTCGAAAAGGAGAAGGAATTGCATATCAAGGTGGATTAAGGTGCGGCAATGACATATTGCAGATTGAGTCCACAGAGCGAAGACGAATTACAGTTGATTCAAAAATGCTTAGTGTTAGCGGTAAAAAGGTTAGGGTAGGTTCTGGAGGATGTACTAAAATAGGTTTGACTGAAGCCGAGAGAGAAGCTGCAGGAAACGCATTTAAACAGGAAACAGGTAAAAAAAATGTTCCCGATAAAGCGTATTTAATCAAGGAACGGGCGCCTATACTCATGCTTCATGTGATTCAGGCAGAGTATAATAGTTCGAGTTCGCCGGATTTGCCGAATTTCCTCTATGCACTGGGAGTCGGTTTTCCTAAATCAGCCGACGATACAGAGACGGCAAACTATAAAGTTAATCTTATAGAGTTGAAGAACTGGATTGAAATCCCAGATAATTCCGATGATGAGGAATTGATATGATGAATAAGTATGAAGAAGAACTAAGGAGCAAATGGAACAAAATTAATTATCAAGAAGGGGGAGCTCTGCAACTTGCTGTGTTACACCCGCTTGAATGGTATGTGCGGTACGCAACAAGAGATCAGAAGAGTATAGTTATTGTTTCGGATACCCCAGCAGATAAGCTTCAATCCTCAAAAAGCATTGAGGCATCGTGTAATTTGAGAAAAGATGGTAGGTATGCAGTTTCTTTTACTTTGGTCAATCGTGAACAGGAAGATGTTTTTATCACTATGTCGAGTGACATTATAGAGTTTTCAAGAAATGAGCAACAACCAAAAGAGTCTTTGAAAAGGATCCTACGAAGGTATGCTGCCTGGATAAAACTTTTTGATCATAAAAGAAATGCTCTGTTAAGTTCCAATGCACAAAAAGGCTTGTTGGCAGAACTGTTTTTTATGAAAGAGAATATTGAGAGAGGAGTTAGACCATCTGATGCAATTGCAGGTTGGGTAGGACCAAATGGTGCTGATCAGGACTTCGTATATGAAGATGGATGGTATGAGATAAAAGCAACAGGCGCATCCTCTTCTCAAATTACTATTTCTTCTATTGAACAACTTGATAATCCGGGAAATGGAGAATTAGTTGTTTTTCGAATTGACGAGTGCGCTCCTGCTCATTTAGGGGCTGTGACGTTATACAAAATCGTGCATACACTTTTTGAAATGATGTCGTTGGAACCAAATACGCTAGATGATTTTGTTCTTAAATTGGGTTCTGTGGGGTATATAGATATGGACGAATATGATAAACAGAATTTTGTGATTTCATCGAAGCAAAGCTACTTGGTTGATGATGTTTTTCCAAGATTAGAGAGGTCCGGTTTACGGACAGAAATAATTAATGCCGAATATCAACTGGATTTACCGAGTTTAAATCCATGGGCAATTAAAAAGAGAGAGTTGGAATGGATGCAATCGAGTTCAAGAAAGATTTTTTGCAAAGCGTAAAAACTGTAGCTGCTGTTACTGGCGATGGATCTTGTGCTTCGTTTGTTGATAACATTGCACAATACTTGATCGATGCAGAAGTTCTGTCGGATTTTATCCCTTCATTTTATACTGGTCGTTTAGGACACAATAAATACCGCGTTGACGGTTATGTCTATGATGAACTCGACAATACGATGAATCTTATTATCGCGAATTTCGATGGAAATGACCTAGAGCGAAGACTTACGAATACCATTGCACAGCATGATTTTGGTGAATTGCTTGTTTTTTTAAGGGCGGCATTAACGAGTGATTTATATCGAGAGATTGAAATGAGTACGCCGTGTGCAGACTTAGTTGATTTTCTGCGGGCGAATGAAAAGAACATCAGAAAATACCGTTTGTTGATTTTTACAGACGCAATTATGAGCTCTATGATAAAGAATATAGAGATCGATGACTATTCGGGTATTCCTGTAGAAGGACAGATTTGGGACGTTGATCGCTTATACAGAGTATGTTGTTCTGAGCAAGGAAGACAAATAATAGAAATAAATTTTAAGCATTATTGCGAAGAAGGTATCCCGTGTTTAGAAGCAAGTTCAGTAGCTACGGATCAGTACAGAAGTTACTTGGTGGTTATTCCTGGAAGTGTACTGGCTGATATCTATGACAAATATGGTAGCAAATTGTTGGAGGGGAATGTTAGGTCATTTCTTTCTACAAAGGTTGCGGTAAATAAAAAGATTAGAACGACAATTCTCAATATGCCGCAGATGTTTTTTGCATTTAATAATGGGATTTCTGCAACAGCGATGGATGTTGTGATAGAGAATACAGAACATGGGAAATTTATTACATTTGCTCGCGATTTCCAAATCATAAATGGAGGGCAGACGACCGCTTCTATTTCGAATGCCAGATATAAGGACAAGGCAAACCTTGACAGGTTATATGTCCCAATGAAACTTACAGCTATTGATGAATCCTCATCTGAAGAATCAGATGAATTGATTAGGAATATTTCAAGATCGTCGAATAGTCAGAACAAGGTAAGCGATGCAGACTTCTTTGCCTCTCATCCTTTCCATAGAAGGATGGAACAGATATCTCGCCTCATATTTGCTCCAGCAACAGAAGGGGTGCAGTATGAAACAAAATGGTTTTATGAACGTGCTCGCGGTCAGTATTTACAAGAGCAAATGCGCTTAACACCAGCTAAGAAAAAACAGTTTGAACTTCAGCATCCCAAGAATCAGGTAATAAAGAAAACTGATTTAGCCAAAGTTCAGAATACATGGCTTGGCCATCCAGATGTAGTAAGCAAAGGTGCACAGACCAACTTTGCTTCATTTGCAGAATACATTGATGCTCAATGGAATTCTAATGAACAGCAGTTTAATGATCGATATTTTCAGACCACTGTTGCGTTGCTCTTGATGTTCCAATATTTAGAGCGGACTATACCAAAACAGCCGTGGTACAAAGGCGGCTATAGAGCAAACATAATTTACTATACTGTTGCGCAGTTTAGGTTGATGCTAAAAAAGCAGTTTCCTGCTTCAGATTTGGATTTAATGCTGATTTGGAATAAACAAAGCTTGCCTGAACAAGTATGCACTTCTCTCGTTGCCTTGGCAGAATTGGTTTTGCTAAAGATTACCGATCCCAACAGAAAGGTTGCAAACGTTACCCAATGGTGTAAGAGGGAAGAATGTTGGTCAGAGGTTAAAAAAATCAATTTAGAGCTCACGAAGGAACTTGAGAATTTTCTGATTACTGAGGATGACCAGAAAACTGCTCAGCTAGTTGCAGAGAGAGAGCAAAAGGTTGTCAACGAAATATATGCTCAAACTGAAGTCGTTAATTATCCGGCAGAGATGTGGAAAAGACTGGCTGAGTTTTCTGTTAATAATAATCTGTTTACACCTGTTGATGTCTCTGTACTCAGTATTGCGTGTAAGATTCCATCAAAAATACCAAACACTTATCAGTGTAAGCGATTGCTGGCGTTGCTTCAAAAAGCAATTGAAGAGGGCTTTAGCATAGATGAATAACGGAGGATATGTCAATTATGTACAACGTAATTGATTTATTTGCTGGAGCTGGAGGACTTAGCCTTGGATTTCAGCAAACACATAGATATAGCATAAAAGTTGCATTTGAAAATAATCCAGAAATGCAGGAGACATATAGAAAAAACCATCCAGGCGTTGATGTCAGAGGAGACGTATGTAATGCGGATTATTCAGAAATACAAAAAAATTACGGACCAATAGACGTTGTTATTGGTGGACCGCCATGCCAAGGATTTTCTAATGCCAATAGACAAAAAAAACATGCTATAAGCCATAATAATTCTCTTGTTAAAGAATATATTAGAGCCATCCTTGAAATCAGGCCAAAGGCATTTGTTATGGAAAATGTGAGCATGCTTAAGTCAGATGTGCATAGATTTTATCTTTCCAAGAATGACAAGGAACTGGTAGATAGCGGTATTCTGACAGCAAAATGCACACCAATACCATTATTGGATTCTGAATATATCTTCGATGGAGTGGTGGATTTAATAAAAGATGAAAAGAACATCCGAGAGTTTTTGTGGTCAGATATTGACTATTTGGAGTTAAATGTCATATACAAGGCAACTAAGAATCAGAAAAAGCTATCTGCGACATTAAAAAAACATGAGAAACGCCTAAAAGCAATAGCCGAGACTCATGTCAGCGAGAAGATTGATTCTGTTATTAAGGCTAAAGACGTGCAAGCTTTCTCTGCTATTCTGAGATACTACAAACATGAAATAAATTCCTTTGATTTGCGTCCATTGATCGAACCTGCAATTATGTATCAAAGGATGCTTAGTTATGCCCTTGAAATATTGGTAAATGACCTTGTTGTGGATCAATACTCAACAAAAGATGGATTAAGAGCTGAAATTAAATCCTACGCTGTATTTGAGTATTTTAAAGCAATGTTGGGAATAGGAGAAGGGATGAATGGCTATGCAATTGCAGATGATATTTTAAGTGCGGCTGATTTTGGAGCTCCTCAAAAAAGAATGCGTTTCATTGTTATGGGGATTAGGAAGGATATTTCTGATGTAGTAAAACTACCACAAGGGAAGTTCAAAGAAGGTTCATATAGGACTGTATATGATGCTATTTCTGATTTAGAGGACGTTGAGCCTGTTTATAACATTGATGATGATATTGGTGTTCGGTTAGAAAAGAAAGAAGAACTAAGTGAACTTGCAAAAAGCTTACGTAACGGAACAATCTTAAAGAATCATATAATCACAAAAACTAGCGAAGTTGCTATGGAAAGATTTAAATCCTTAAAACAAGGTGAAAACTTCCATGATCTTGATGCTTCAATGAAAACTAATACCTATTCGGATATATCAAGAACACAAAAAACAATTTATCTTAGACTGGATTATAAGCAACCATCAGGAACTGTTGTTAACGTGAGAAAATCCATGTGGGTTCATCCAGTTAAAGATCGTGCAGTCAGTGTACGAGAAGCTGCAAGATTGCAGACTTTTCCGGATAGTTTTGTATTTGTAGGTACTAAGGATAAACAATACCAGCAAGTTGGCAATGCGGTTCCTCCTATTTTGGCAAAGGCAATAGCAAAGAAACTTGCAAACCAACTGAAAAAATATGATCAGGGTTGATGGTTATATCAAAGAAGTCCGCAGTAAAAACGTGTCTCGGATCAGTTTATTGATACAAAGTTAGAACTTGCTGTTAGAAAATACTATTCTTGAAAGGGTTTCGGTTCAGCTTACATTTCTACTTGAACATGCTTAATTATCATATAGGTGGAGTAAGCTCGGTTCTTATTGAGACTAGCATATTGTAAATTCGATTAATATAGAGGTTCGTCCATATACTTGTTCATAAGCAATCAAATCACGACAAAATAGGAATCTTGATTAAGAAAAAGAAGGACAAACTAGCGGGCATTTTTTAGGACAATCTAGCAGGTCAGCGACAATGCGGAGTTGATCTCAAAGACTATCAAACGTGGATCAAGGTAACAGATGATGAATTAAGCAAGGTTAATTTATATCAAAACGAATTCCATGGTGAGTGGAATTATAGGATAGTTCCCAATAAATAATTCTCGGGTATTATTTTATTACAGTGCCTCCTAATTTACCTTAATTGAAGTGTTTTTAAATCCATTTTTCGTCCGTGTAAGTAATGATCGTATGCTATAGAGGCAGGAATGTACCTCACTTCAATGTCCTTAAGTCCAAGGTCTGCAAACATCTTCATAGAGACTGTTCCCATATTCTGTATTGCTGTTTTGGCAGTTGGCATTAGAAAACAATTTTTGACGTTGTCTTTAGCAAATCCGTGTTTTGATATAAATTCTTGATAAGCTAACTGATACAGATACTGTTTTGTTACAGACTCAATTCCTGGCTGGTTCTTTGGTGTTTTGCCTCGAGCAAAAATAGGAGTGTAATACTTGGCATCAAAGATAATGAACTGCTCACCTGAAATAGTTATAAGGTCTGGCTTGAGCGTATCTTTAGCGTCCATGTTAGCAACAGACCATTTCGGTTTTTCGATTAGATCAATTAATTTCACTCTTGCTAAAGGATCATCTCTCTGAACCGGAATAGGAAGGTTCAATTCAGATAGAGTTTTTTCCAACTGATTATCTAGTATTTCAGCACAGACTTTTTCCCATACTAAGTTGAAGCTGTTGGTGCCGAATAGAGAGAGACTTTCGGTATTATACAGACTTCCGCTGAGATCTATGTAGGCATAGATTGTTTTCAGCACAAGCTGTTTGCGGGTATTAAACTGACAGTTAAGTTCGTTTTCAAGCCTATACAGGATATATTCTTTATCGCCGAATTTATCAAATTCTTCATCAGTTAAATCAATTTCCGTCATTTCGAACAGAGATGAAAGATCTGCATTTTTTAGTTCTTTGGATACTTTGGTCAGTATGCATTCATGCAACCGCTTAAAATAATCATAATCGTTGGTGACACGCTTCCGTGTAAGCAAATCCGGATAATATGGTTTGTTACGGGATATAAGAGTGAATGTCTCGTTGATGGTTTTTTCCCAAAGGATCTCTCCAGTACCGTTGTTTTCAATGATGTCTTCAGTATTGGTATATATACCGTTTTCGAAGTAATCATGAAGCAGAAAAAGCATGACAGCAAGTTGATTGAATGAACTACACTCGTTGCTATCATTAAACATTCTGATGACTTGCTCTTTGGAGGAATATTTTTCTATCACCTTCAGGATCTGCTTAAGTTTATCTAGAGGCCGAGCGTCGTCAGGTAGGTATTTTGGGAAACATTTCAGTACGAATCCGGAAACAACTATAACACCAACAAACGTAAAGACGTATAAATATTCATTCTCGTTGTTTTCCACGTCAGAGATAACAATGTCATCATCCGAAATGTCTGACAGATCCATCTGGACTTCTGATAACTTAACTGTTTTCAGTACTCCGTATTCTTTCAATTTGCGGATGATGCGGATTGTGTTTTCTGTAGAGCAACCAAACATTGTCTCTAACTTATGCAGAGAATACCGTTTCTGCTCTCTGATGAATGCTGAGGATATCGAGAGTTTATCATGCATCAGAAGCCTTCCAATCTTCAGTTTCATTCAATGTTTCATTGTCTTTTTCCTCTTGTAAGTCTCCGCGAGTTGTCACCATTTCACGGATACTGGAATGGAAAATGTCGATACCTTTCTCCTCGAATGCTTTACATATTTTGGAGTATCTTGAAGATTCTGCCGGAACTCCTTCAAAAAGCTTACTTCTTTTCTGCTTTGCCGCGTCGTCAAATAGGTACATCAGAACCTTATGTTTGAAGACATCGTTAAATTTATCCTTATCAATTTCAATGCCATTCGTAGGAATAACAATGTCTTTTGCAATGAAATATGGACCTAGTTGCTTGTCTTCGTTGATTTTTTCATTCGCAAGAAACTCGTTGATAGCCTTGCGGAGGGAGTTCCATTCAATATACTTAGGATTCTCTTTACCTAGTAAAACGAATTTGTCTTTAAGGTTTTCATCGTTATCATCGATGCCGAGGTAGGTAAAGTCCCATCTTCGCTTGAAGGCTGTATCCATTGGAAATACACCTTGATCGGCACTGTTCATGGTCGCCCAAATGAATAGATTGTCAGGAATTTTGATTTTCGAATAATTTTCAGGATCACCTCCAAGATTTTCTGCAAGATACTTTTTGATATCTTCTGATGCTTGGATAGGATATTCACTGACATTATCATCATCGCGGTCTAGTAATTGGAATATATCTCCAAATACTGCTGCTACGTTAGCACGATTAATTTCCTCAATGATGAGTAGGAACGGTTGAGGTTCTTCTTCTTTGTTTGCTACTTTCTGCGCATTTTTAAGGGCTTTGACGTACATGCGCATGAAGGGCCCTGGAACATATTTGTAGGAAATATCACTACTTTCAGATAGAGGATTAAAGTAATTTTTTATAAATTGTCCTATGTTTTTATCAGCGGTATCCTCCTCTGTTAATTCTCCGTCTTTTAACCTTGTAGTAAAGTTATCAGTTGAATAGCAAGCAACGAGGATAGCTAGTGATCTAATATGACTTGCATCTTTGAATTTTTGAAATAGAGTATCGTACTTTTCTTGGGATGTTAAAGCTGGGTCTTTTAAAACCTTTAAATCATCTTTGATGCTTTCATCAACAATAGTTCCTGTCATCACGGGCTTGTAAGTTCCTACAAAATTGGCATAGGAATAGTCTGGGTGGAAAGTTACACGTTCGTAATTATCATCATCGACATTAAATTCATTCAGTAGAGTTTCTATTTCACTCTTTATTAAGAAACTTTTTCCGGTACCTGGTGCTCCGAATACAATTCTGTTACGCGAAAAATCGCATTCGATATTAGTGGAATAGTTTAACATACTATCCACAAGTGATTTGTCGTTGCTAGGTAATATATTTTTTGAATGGTTGGATGCAAATGCAGAAGTATATTCATACATCATGTCATTGCTCATCTGCTTAAGAGTACCATACTCATGGGTATTTTTACCGACGTATGCTATATGTTTTTTCCCGTTGAAGGGTAACCATTCTACATAGGGCAGGTTAGCGAGTATTGTTTCTGGTTGATTTCGACTGGAGCCAGAACCACCTAATAAGCTTTCTACATGTACAGCAGATTTTGAAATCATTTCTTTCCAAATTCGTTCAATTTCATCGAGTGGTCTAGACTTGATAGTGCCTTCACTAAGCTGAATTAAGTAATTCCGTTTTATGAAGTCAACTTCATAAACTGAAAATGGTACAGCGCGACCAGAAATGCTATTTAATGGAATTCCTTTCAAATGTTCGGCTATGTCACGGATAACTTCTTCAACTTTTTTCATAACTTAATACTCCAATTCATTCAGATAATCACGAATTGTCTTAGCAATGCCGGATGAAAGCAGAAACGGAACGCCGTTTCCTATAGTCTTAAATTTGTTTGTTAGTGTCATATTATTGGGTAGTTCAAATTCTTTAGGTAGAGTCTGTAGAGATAGAGCTTCTGCCGCCGAAATGCGTCTTACCTTATAAGGATGCAGATGAACTTCATTGTTTCCATAAGCAACTGTTGGGGAGTATCTCCATCGATGTAACCTTTTATATGATTTCTTACTGTCATCACCTTCTTCAATTTCCAACATTTTAGTGAGCCCTCCTCGTGGTGTGAAGTAGTCACTAGAATTTGGATGGTGTTCCACATCATTTTTTTTAAACCAATATTCAACAGTAAGTTCTTCTGGTACACCAATTGGGCATTTCGTACAAAGATCTGCGCAAAAAGGTTCTGAATTTGGCCAAGGGTAAGATTGTACATCAGAAAGTTTATACGTTTGGTATTTCTGCCAATTGAAATTAATAATGGCATTCCCCTTACGGGAATTACCAAGAAGCTCTTTTTTTACCCCAAATAACAATATTCTGTCTCTGTCTTGTGGGGCTCCATATTCGAGAGCATTTGTTAAACGTTCAGTAGTGCTATATCCTGCATGATGTATTTTTCGTTTTAGTTCCTCGAAAAACTCACGGTGGCGAGCTGTACGCCATAATCCTTTAACATTCTCGAACAGAAAAAAATCCGGTTTCATTCCTATAATCAATTGAACATAAGATAATGATAGTTTGCCGTTATCTCCGTCACGTCCTCTGTTTTTCCCTGCAATAGAGAAGTCTGGGCACGGTGGTCCACCAATAAAACCCACCAATGAACCATCTTCTTTTGCCAATGCAAGATCATGTCGTAATTCCTCACTACGCACAGTGAGAAAATCGTTAATGTCTATGTTGAAGTAGCCATAAGTTGGTTGTCTTAGGTTCATTTTTTTGCGTGAATACTGATAAGCTGTCATGAAAGGAAGGTGGTACTCATTAACAAGTTCGATCTCAAAACCGTTCTTTTCAAATCCAAGATCTAAGAACCCACTCCCTGAAAAGAAAGAGAAGATTTTTAGTTTGTGCTTATTTGTGGTCATTCTGTTTATTATCCTTCTGTCTTACTATCGTTTTTTATGTATCGACCGCTTTTAATATGAGCATCAACTAATTTTTGAGTATCAGATGGAATTGCCCATTGTCGACCAATTTTACGAGCACCTCTAATTCTCCCTGAGGTGCATAATACCTATACTCGTCTTTCAGAAATGTTCCATTTTCAGACGATTATCGTATAGTCATGTACTTCATGAATGCTAAATCTCTCTGAAAAAAAGATCTTCGAATTATATGCTGTCAGACGAACAAAACCAAATACATTGTTCGCTTAGCTACATATTACTCACATTTAGGTTGATTGTTTGGTTGGAAAATGTTCAATTATTTCGCTGTGCTAAAATTATGATTTTTTGTTAGTTCAAAACAAACTTATGTGTTAATTGCGTTCTTTTTTATGGATTATATTGAAAATATTCCTCCAAAGGAATACACTCAGATTAAGACATAGCATTTTTAGGAGAATACATGGAGTTCCTCACAACATCTGAGATCGCAGAAAAGTGGAATATCACAAGAAGACGAGTTTCCAAGCTCTGCAGTGAAGGTCGAATCCAGGGAGCTGTACTCAAGGGTAATACCTGGCTTATTCCGTCAGATGCACAAAAGCCGGAAGATCCGAGATGGACAAAGCTCGATAAGAATTAACCACTTTCAACCTAATACACAAGTGTACGTTTGTGCTTTTGGGTTAACTCTAATAACTATAATAACTATCTTTCATAGTAGTTTGAAATTTATCTAATCATAAATCATTAAACTCTGCCAGTTCCTTCTGCAGTTCCCTGATCTGTTTTACAAGTTTTATCTGCCTCTCGTGTCTGAATTTCTGTTTTTCTATAAGATGCGGAGTAGGGGCGATCAGCGGCAGTTCTCTTAATTCAGCCATGGTCAGTGAAGGGATCACCGAACCGGTTGTCTTGCTCTGAATATAATTTTTCATGGCATTTGATTTCAGCTGTCTGAAGACAAATTCAACGGGCCAATCTTTGTTTTTCAGTCTTAAAATCACGAATGACTGATTTACCACCCAGTTGTTGGGAGTACCGGTTATGAGTCCCACTTTGCCGACAGAACCTTTGATCGCAAAAATAAGATCATTCTGTTTGAGCTGACTTTTCAATGCAGGATTATCCTTTGACAGATGAATCGCACGTTCAGGCTGCTCCACCAGTCCGGCCGGATTGATATCACCGGCTGTAACTTCATAGTAGAGCTCCCCTTCATTTTCCTTACGGCCCACCTGAACTCTGACAAAATCCACGATTTCAGAAAGTCTAGTGCTACCTTTGAGGATCTGCTCCTGTGAGCTTTGAACCTCTGCCGAAAGTACATATCTAGAAGGAGTGATCACCTGACCGCCGGATTCAATTTCACTGTATGAAACTTTTTTGCACAGCTCATATTCAGTTCCGGCAAGCCCTGATTTGAGTATTTCTACAGCCGGACTGTTTAAAACGGTAAACATTCGTGAACTGCGTTCTCTGTCCCTGAATTCACCGCCGGAAAGATTGATGAACATTACCGAATCCTGAAAATCCGTCTTAGGCGCGAAGAACAGTGCGGCGCAGCTGATGCCGCTGTTTGGAAGGAATCCTGCAGGAAGTTCTGCTACGGCCTGAAGTCTTCTGGTATCGAGCACTTCATTTCTGATTTTAGCGGTATTGCCCAGGCGGAATGTAAAACCAAGAGATACGATTACGCAGAACCTGCCGGTAATACTGTATACCAGATTTTCAATAATCTGCTCCTGCATGTCTTTATCAAGAGGAGGGAAGGTGAATCCGGCGTCGAAGGATTCCTGGTTTCCTTTTATTTCCTCGAACCGCATAACCGGTAGCTCCGGAACTTTCATGCCGTTGCAGATCAGATGGAGCGTTCTTGCCAATTTTAATTTTTCGCTGGTACACGGGGAGATGATCTGGTTATCCCGGAGCAGGCTGCTTTCAACATTTAGCATACTGTTGAACGGGCAGTAGATCTTAAGTCCGGTTTTTCCGCCGGAAATCCAGTCGGCAATTACCGGGGAGAGAACATTCTCAGCTAGAAGATAATTATCCTGCTCGCGGTATGATTTGGAGTTGAGCAGTTCGATAACAGACATATTCTCTCTAGGATCGTCCTCATTTTTGAGACTTTGCTTTTTCAGTTCGCGGTAGAACAGATCGTTTTCATTTGAGGAGAATATTTCAAAATCCTGAAGACTGTCTTTCAGAACTTTAAATTCTTCGAAATTTTCGTAAAAGTATTTCAGATCTTCACTGAAAGAGTTCGGCATGAGCTGGGCAATCATCCGGTGTTTGAATGCAAAATCACAAAGTGAAGCAAGTGCTATGATGGAATAGACATCGGTCATTCCGTTGGTTCTGAGTGAACTCATTGCCTGAGATAAAACTGAATTTTTCATAAAAAATCTCCTATTCTGCCTGGTTGTGGTTAAAACTGTCGACTCTGAAGGCGGTGAGTAGAGATCTCCCTCTGTTCACCACGGTACAGCCGCCCTTTTGAGCCATCTTGTCCAGTGTTCTTTTGAATTTGGCCGGAACGTTGCTTAAAAATTCGCAGTTCATTCCGGTCAGGGTAATCTTGTCGCTGTTGCAGATCCCGAACATTCCTGCCATTTTCACAATTTCGGAGGTGATCCCTCTTTGACTCATTCTCTGCTACATATGTCTGGTTCTGCACACATTAACCTCTTTTTGTTAATGTTATACTAAAATATGTTAACTGTAAACTACAAAATGGTAAGATATATCCATAAACTTGCTTATTATGTATAGTTGTTAAAATTTAGTGCCTGTTTTAAAACTGACTTGCGCAAAGTATGATAAATCTTCTTCAGATCAACTGGTCCTGCACACAGTTTTTCGCTATAACTCTCAGACTGCAAGATCTCGAGCAAATCAGTACTACCGTAATTATTGACTTCTTGAGCTTTTTCTCTACTTGCTGGATCTTCTCATATTGCAAGGTGGAAAAGTTCCCGGTTATACCATTCGGATCGTTCGTATTTCTTTATGTGTTGTTGTGCGCTCTTGTTCTCAACACGCAAATGTAACCACGGTGCGACTGCGTCGATTGCGAACGCAGTGCGTTAGGATTTGTAAATATGGCTAGAATTTTTTTCATATGTTGGATAAACCTTAGAAAATCCTTTGCCAAATCCTACTGTAACTTTCAGTATATTTCCTAGAGTTAGTCTTTCACCAGTCTGTCGTTCTGTTTGTATGTGTCTGTGATGCGTCACGTATGGAGGTTCCTGAGCAGCGCAAATTTGACTGCGGTGTAGGCACGATTGACAGACAGTTATAAACGATAGAACTTAAAAATTGGCTGTCGGATATGTATAATGCAACGGGTAAAAGCAGATCCGTGAATATCCTGTCTGTTGGCATTTTAGTAGGTTTTCCTATTACTCTTGATTTGAACGAGAATAAAAATCTAGGTAGCTGTCCAGCAAAACAGAGGAAGATCTTGTTCTGATTATTAAATTTGGCAAGATGTTTATATACAATTGTAGCGGAGAATGCTGAAATAGGAATTGTAACGAGGAAGCAACTAAAGGAGAGAACATAATGTGAAATATTAATCCGGATCGGTTTGAAATAAGGCTGGATACCGTAAAAAACAACAAAGAGTTTTATGAGAGGCTGGATGAGCTTGTGTTGCAGTTTTCGGCGATGTTGAGATCACTTACAAAAACAAACAGTGCAGAAAGAGATTAAAAGCAAGAGGAAGGATTACAGGATTTAATCTTACTTATTGGCGAGGGGTATGATAAGGGATTTAACATGATTGTCCGTTGTATTATGATCCCGGATAATGATAATATCGGCGAAAGCGATGAGGGTTCGATGAATATCCATATGACCTTTATGCATACTATTTAGGGCAGAGTGTATTCTTTTTTTTCAACGAAAGATAAGGCTCAAAAAACTGTTGGTGATAATAACTGGATTGAAATGCCAATCCGGCAGGTGGTGAACAACCTGTTAAACAGGAAGGAGGCGTTCGCCTTTACATTCAACGAGGCTGGTAAATGGGACGATTTATGTATTGTTCCTATTTCGCTCCTCAAGGAAGTGTTTCCGGAAGATTTGCCAAAACCTGAGAATTTTGTGGAATCAACAAAATAAACGCGGGGCATTTTTAAATGAGTGTAGCGCGGTATTCCCAGGAAATTTCCGTAGTTTATTACATTTCCTGTTCATAATGTTTCCCCTAATGCTGTGAAGCACCGAATCAGATTTAGGTTCTCTATTTGGCTTCGATTGACTCCCCCTTGTTAACAAGGGGAGATCGGCCTTTATCTGATAAAGATCGCCTCGAAAAGGTATTATGCACAGCTTAACTTGAAATTCGCAGACAGTGTCTGTGAATTTCATATCTTAGGATATTACTCTGATCCCCCTACAGTTTCAGGTACTTTCATAAGTGACATTAAGTTCAACCGTTTGATCTGCAGGGACTCTCACGGGGCAGCTCAGCAGTGCAGCTACCGTGACTTTGTGAACAGTAGTTATCTTTGAATTCTTCAACAGCACAGTCGGATCAGATGCGGCAATCAGTCATATTCTGCAGACTGTGCAGGGTGGTCACAGTTTTTCCAGATATTCAGCAGGAACTGATTTTGTAAGCCATACCCCGTTTTCTGAAAGAAAGAACTCAAAGCCGTCAGCGGCCATTTTACCGCTCAGCACCCGGTAGATCACCGGTTCTCCGTGGCGTTTGCCGACTTTCACAGCTGTGTCATAATCTGTGGACAGATGTACATACAGTCTTGATTTGGCAATAAGGCCGGTGCTGTCAATGGACTGTTCAAACTTGATGGCGCTGCCGTGGTAGAGGAATTCGGGAGGAACAGCCTTTTTAAGTTCCACATCCACCTGAACGGAATGTCCCTGATTGGCGCGGATCTTTGTATGATCCTCATTGAAGGAATAGCGTTTTTTTTCATCAGCAGCAACTATATTTTCAAGCATAGTCCGGTCAAAGGGGTATCTGCGGCTGATCCCGGCTACAAGTTCATCCACATCCGCCCAGCCGTGTTCGTCGAGAGTAATTCCGGCAAACTGGGGTTTATGTCTGAGTATGAGGGCGATAAACTTTCCGATTTCTTTCTCTGTATCCGGCTCTTTGCTGAACTGCTGTGTTGAATTCATTTAAAAACACTCCTGCTGTTATTGGAAATATATGGCCGTATTTATGATTTTCAAGTAGATCCGCGCCAGACAGTACCGCAGCTCACGCAATCATACAAGTTTACAACCTGACCGACATTTCAGAGTGCGAATAATTGACAAAGATCTGCGGTTCACTTATTTTGAAGAGGATCAGGTTCAGTCTCTGCTGCGAACCGGAGATTTATCCGCCTAGGCAGTGAGAACGTTTACTGCAAATTCTGTTGTCGGGTGTAATTTTTATGAACGCTAAAATGATTATCAACGAGATCTGCCGTCTGGCCGGCATTCTTATTTTCTGGGTCGGACTGTGTTGTTTTGTTTATTATGATCCGATTGCAATCTCAACCATGATTGCATCTTTGTTTATCATGCCGGCAACATTTTATCTGGTGTTCAAATCAACCCGGGTAACGGAGACTTTCCGTGTCATTGCCATTGTGTTCTTTCTTGCTCTGCCGGCCTACGGCTGGTTCATGAGTCTGATCGGTCATCCGATTGAAGGTAAAAATGTACGTGAGTATAAAGCCTATCAGCTTGAACAGGAACGGGACATTGCCATCAAAAGATTCCAGGCCAACAAGGATACCATCATCAAAGGGATCCGCCATTACTATGATCTCGGAAACTACCGTTTTGCCTATGCCCATGCCGACGAATTTGTCTTTACCAATGATCCGGACATCATGGAGCTGCATGAAAAATCAAAACAGAAGCTGATCGAGGCCGGCGAATACAAGGAGCCGGAAAAATAGAGCTGTTACTGCTTTTTCCTTTCTGACCGGAAGCGGAACCGGTGGTAGGCGAGCAGTCCCAGGATCAGCGTCAGTGCCAGCGCAATGAAGCCGAAATTAATTTTCGGAATATACTCCAGCAGCAGTTCGCGGTTGCGGGTACAGATATAGCCCAGTCCCACCCAGATGACGGTGTAGATCACTGATACCGCGCCGTTAATCAGAATAAAAAATCCGATTTTTATTTTTCTGGTCATGCCGCAGAATATGTAAAGAGGGATCCTGATCACCGGAATGAATCTGGCGATTACAATGAACCACAGACCGTACATCCGGTAGTACTTTCTCAGTGCGGCAAAGCGTTTCGGCGTGATTATTCTGCTGAAGGGCCAGTAGCGCTGAATTCTGAAACTCAGCATTCTTCCCAGATAAAACATGATACAGTCACCGGCGGTAACACCGAAAATGCAGGAGAGCAGCATCAGAGTGAGGGCGTTTTCGTTGTATGGTGCGATGATGCCGGCGATAATTCCGGAGGCAATCAGCAGCGCATCCTTGGACAGCGGCAGTCCGGCGCCGCTTGCGAGTAAAATAATCAGGATTACTCCGTAGGAATAATCCTGATATTCGGTAATGAATCTGACAAAGGATTCAATCAATTCCATTATTTGCTGTTTTCCTGCCTGGCGGCGGCCTGCTGTTTTTCAGCCTTCAGCAGTTTTTCCTTCTTCATTCTTGATCTGATGTAAAGTACCAGGGCGGAAATAATTACCACGGTAAAGATCAGAATTGCCATTTTACTGTCATGGAGCCAGTTTGCCAGAGCTTCACGGTTCTGTGCACCGTAGTGACCGATCAGAACCCAGATTGGAACGGAGATTATCGCTGCAAAACCGTCCATGCCGATAAATTTGAAGAACCCCACGCGACGGCTCATACCGGCAACCAGGAAGGTAGGTGAACGCAGCACCGGAATGAAGCGGGCTACAAACAGTACCCAGATCCCGTATTTGTTGAAAAGTTTCTGAACCTGGGCAAAACGTTTCGGAGAAAGCAGTGCTCTCATCGGTTTGAATTTCTGGATGCGGTATCCGAACACGCGCCCGAGAATGTACATGGTGCTGTCTCCGAGCAGAACACCTGCGAAGGAAACGCCGAGCATGTAGCACAGTTCGGTCAGATGACTTGATTCAGATCCGAGACCGGAAAGTATTCCTCCTGAAACCAGTACCACGTCTTCAGGAATAGGAAGTCCGAATCCGCACAGGATCAGTATTCCGAAAACCAGTGCGTAGCTGTACGCCTGATATGGAAGCAGAAAATTAACTAAAGCTTCAATATGTTCCATTAATCTTAAATCTCTCTTTTACATGTACTGAAAAAATTTTTTACGGTTATATTTTACTATAATTAATTTTTTTTTCTATTGTAAAAAACGTTAACGCCGGTTCCGGAAATCGGGACCGCAGCCTGACTGTCTGCGCCTGCAGAAAAAGACAGCCGTCAATCTGACAGGTCAGTGACATATCTGCGGGAAATCAAAATGATGGGAAAATTAACACACAGCGGACGCTGTTATGCAGAAATCTTGGTGGAGGTGGCGGGAATTGAACCCGCGTCCAAAAAGGATCAAACTTCGGTACTACATGTTTAGTCATACTGTTAGGTTTCACATACCGGCTGTGAGTAGACGCACTACCAATATGCTATCCTGATTGTATTTAACTGTTCACCTCCAGGCAAAGGATCCCAGCGATCTGATGAAAAGGGACGCTTACAGACAAAGTCATCAGCAAGTTTGAGAGAAGCGGCTACCTAACAGGTTATTAAGCTGCGATAGCGAAAGTTTCGTCGTTTGCGACTATTTTTTTTAGATAGTTTAACAAGTTATCTAAGCTTGACATGCACCTAGGTCCTCACACTCCCTGTCGAAGCCAAGTCACCCCCGGTAGATATTCAAAACAGGCGACAACTTACAACGTCCGTTCTGAATTTTTCTAATTGAATTTATTTGTAAAATTCAATTTAGTAGTTCATTATAACAATGCGCTAAAATAATGCAATATATTTTTTAAAATATTATGTTGTTTGAATAAAATATGTACAGTTTATGCGTTATTTATATGCTGTGCGATGCCGGAAACCTGCCGACGGAAGCTTTTTCTATCTGCCCAGATCCCGCAGCTTCACCCCTTTCATCAGATTCTCTTCAATGTGTTCAAGCGAAACACCGCGGGTTTCCGGAACAAACAGAATGACTGCAGCAACCGCAATCACTGACAGAATTCCGTAGATGCACATTGAAGCGCTGGTGCCGATCAGCCCGGCGATCATCAGGAATGAAGAGGAAACCGACATATTGAAGATCCAGGCGGCGCAGGTGGAGCAGGTGATACCGAAATCTCTGCCTGCCGTCGGCTGGATTTCGGAGCACAGCACCCAGGTAATCGGTCCGGACGAGAAGGCAAAGGCGAAAATGAAGATCATCAGTGCCGCCAGCGCCGCCATGCCGGCACCGGTATGGATAAAGAATGCTACGGCCAGCATTGATGCGGCTATAACTGTGTATCCCCAGATCATTATCGGCTTGCGGCCGAGTTTCTCCACGAACATGATGGCTACTGATGTTGCCAGCAAATTGCACACCGCGATGGTGATGATCCCGGCGGCGGCAGCGAAATCAGAGGTGAATCCGGCATTTTTTATAAGTTCCGGCCCGTAGTACATGATTACGTTGATCCCGGTCAGCTGCTGCATGGCCTGCAGTGCGATCCCGAGAAATACGGTTCTGCGGAAATTGCGGTTGTCAAGGAACATGCGCCATCCGCCGCGGCTGACAGAACTTCCGGCGGTGGCGCTGATTTCAGCAGCCTCCTCCTGCGCCTCCTTTTCGCTGTTGCGGATTTTTTTCAGGATCTCCAGCGCCTCATCAGTGCGTTTTTTGCTGATCAGCCAGCGCGGTGATTTAGGGATCAGGAACAGACCGGTCAGAAACAGGGCGGTGGGGATCATGGTAACCAGCAGCATTATTCTCCATCCGGTTGACACATCCTGGATCAGAAAGTCAGAGCACGGGCCGGTGCTGCCCGGAGTACAGGTCATGGACTGTATGATACTGTTGGAGATGTAGGAGATCAGGATCCCGGCGGTAATCATCAGCTGATAGCCGGAGATCATGATGCCGCGGATTGATTTCGGTGCCACTTCCGACAGATAGAGCGGGGAGGCGAAGGCGGCAACACCGATGGAGAATCCGACGATTAAGCGGTTGCAGATCAGGATCGCCGCATCATCAGTCAGGGTACATCCGGTGCATCCGGCCAGGAAAAGTGCGGCGCTCAGGATCATCGAGTTCTTGCGTCCGATCTTTCCGGTAATCATACCGGCGGACAGTGAGCCGAACAGAGCGCCGAACATCATTGAACCGACAATCCAGGAAACCAAGGCATCATTGAGATGGAGATCCTGTCGGATAAATTCCTTGGCCTGGGCGATTACCCCGATATCCACACCGAATACCAGACCTGCCATTGTTGCCACGATGCAGATGAATATTATTTTCCAGTTGACTGATTGCATCTTTTCCGCCTCATCCTGCTTTTTTTTGAATAGAAATTATTCCCTGCCTTCCTGCATTGTAAATGATTTGCTGCAGTCCGTTAAGTTATCATGCCGAGCGGGAACCGCTACGGTTCCGACTGTCCGAACACCACCCGGAATGAAACACTGTCGGATCTTCCCTGTTCATCCATGACACTGACTTCGTACATTCCCTCCCGTTCCGGCACAAAATAGTCGGTTTCGTACTGCCGATCATCCACGGTCAGGAAGATTTTCCCCTCACCGCCGATGGATTTGATAAAGACACGGTTGTTGAAGTCTGGCATGACGGTATCACCGGATACCGGGAACATTATTCTCAGTCTGCGGCGATCGATGGTTTTCTCCTGCTCGATTACCTCCTTCAGTGCATCCGGAGGCCGGCGGATAAACAGCTCGCTTTCAAGCGGCTCTTTGATAAACTGCTGACTTTGAATATTGGCGAACAGATCGAACAGAACCGGGGAGGCATCCTTGTAACCGTCGTAGCGGTACGGGCCGGGATGATTGTCCGGAAAACGGATGGCAACGGCAACTGTATTGTTGTTGAAACTGCCCGCGGCCAGGGCATCGGTGAACTTTGATGAGGTGCCGGTCTTGTAGGATACCCCGGGCATGCCGACACCGTTATATGGCCGTCCGGTGCTCTTGAGAATTTCCCAGGTGACGCGGGCGCTGTCACTGCTGAGAAGACGCACGGACTGTTCCGGGAGATCACCCTGGTAGAGTGAGTAATGGTTAAGGATCCCGTCCTCATTGAGCATGGCGTAGAACCTGGCAAGATTGTAGAGACTGACCACCGGGCTGCCCAGGATCACCGAGTAGTCGTAGGAGTCATTTTTTACATATACTCTTTTTGCGCCGGTGTTGAGAGTGTTGATAAATTTCAGCGGCCCGACCATGGAGATTACCTCAAGTGCCGGCAGATTCAGCGATGAGGTCAGAGCCTTTTCCGCTGTGATTTTACCTCTGAATTTTCCGGTGAAATTGGCCGGATTCCACAGACCGAAAAGTTTCGAATTGTCGTGGAGCAGGGTGTTGGGGTGAATTTTGCGATCCTGGAATGCCAGGGCATAGGCAAAAGGTTTAAGTGTCGAACCCGGTGAACGAAGCGAGAAAGGCAGGCACAGCTGGGTAGTTTTAAGATCTGATGATCCGAGAATTCCGGTAACCCGGTGGGTCAGGCAGTCCAGTACCACCGCGGAGAGGACGGCACCGTCCCGGTGGTTTTCGTGAAAGGTCCCGGCAAGGCTCTGCAGAAACTGCTGGATGTGGGGATCGAGCCAGGTATGAATTTCCCGATCAGCAACTCTCGGAAACAGATAGTTGCCCAGAGTGAGGCTGTTCATCGGGATCTGCTTCAACCCGGTTGGAAGCTGATCCTCCAGGGATGATTTCCAGACATCCATTCCGATAACCCCTTTTTCATATGACAGCCGGAGCACCTCGTTTTTGTAGTACTTGGTGGCGTTGTAGTTACGGTCCGGTCTGATATGCTCCGGAGCCCTGGGCAGTGCGGTCAGAAAAGCCGCCTCCGACGGGGTCAGACGATCCGGCAGATGACCGAACCATTTGAGAGATGCCGCCTTCACTCCCTCGATGTTTGAACCGAAGGGGGCTACTGTCATGTACCATTCAAGGATCTGTTTTCTACCGTATTTTCCGGTCAGATAAATCGCCTGGACGATTTCCTTGAGTTTGTTCAGATAGGTTCTTTTATTGTTTGCGGTAATTTTGGCAACCTGCATGGCGAGCGTCGAGCCGCCGGAGGTGATGCGGTTGCTGCTGATGTTGCTGAAGAAGGCTCGGGCCAGTGCCGGAAAATCAACTCCGCAGTGTTCGCGGAAACGGCGATCTTCATTGGCAATCAGCATTGAAATATAGAGAGGACTTACTTCATCCTCCCTGGTATAAAACCGGTATGAATCAGTGTCGTCTGAAAGTGTGTATGCGACGATGCCGCCCTCCGAGTCGTAGATTACCCGTGAACGGTGTTCTATTTTTGATAAATCGATTTCACTGATGGCGATATATGAAAATACAGCCACAACGGCTGTAACCGCTGTGACTGCAATCGCAATATATTTACAGATTTTTACGAGCATGTCTATTTAACAGTAAGTGTTCTTCCTGCATTGTAGGAACTGAACATGCTGGTATTTCCGTCTTTGATAAAGCCGCTGCTCATAAGAGGTGCGGAGGTTCCAGGATGTGCCGCCTTGATGATATAGGCAGAGGAGATCTTTCTTGCCTTATATCTGTATTCGCGCATAATCACTGAAGAGTCACCCTTTGAAACTTCCGGATAACCGAAATTGTCGTTCAGCGGAATTGAAGGGTATTTCTTCTTCAGCTCATCCTTGCTAAGAGCACGTACGAATACGGTGTTGGCAGGGATCTTGTGCTCGGTGGTGATGGTTCCTGAATACGGATAAATATATTCGAAGGTATCAACCACAATGATTTCCTGGTTGAGAGGAATGGTCACAGGATCAGCCAGACGGGTTCCGCTGGTGCTGTACAGTTCCTGGGTGTAGGACAGTCCCTTCGGTGCGGTGCTCTTGGTTACATAGCCGTGGGCGGTAACGGTGGCGACTGCATCCTCAGATGAACCGTTCTTAACCGTGATCTTGTTGTCCTTGACGGTTTCTTCGGAACTGGTATGCGGTGTGCTGCCGAATTCAGCGGACATGGCAATCAGCTCTTCGATACTTGGAAGATCATATGAAGCGGAACTCTTCTCGATAAAGCCGTACAGCTTGTCCAGATCTTTAGAGCTCTTGGCTTTCAGAGAGGCCTTGATCAGAGACAGGGCGTCATGAGTAACATTGTTGGTACGGAAAGGAATTACCTTCAGTATGTTGTTAATGTGTGTAATGTACTGATCAACAGTATAGTTGGACACATTGGTGTTAATCATGCGGTTTACCTTGTCGAGGATCTGAATGCCCTTTTCCACAGCCAGCTTCTGTCTCTGGGTATCACCATAGAGACCGAAGGTCTGTGAGTAGTAGCTCATGGATTCAGCAGGAATTCCGTCCTGATCATTGATATGATCGAACCAGTAAACCAGGTTGGTCTTTACGTTTACATCCATCAGAGTCAGAACATACATAGACAGCGCAGCTGTGTTGTGTGAATCAGAGTTCTGGCTGGAGGTCAGACGTTCCTTGATCTTGTTGAGAACCGCCTTGTTTACATTGAAGCCGGCCTTGTGTGCCTGAACCAGGAACAGACCTGCATATGCTGTTGCATATTCACTTTCCTGATAGTCGTTGAAGCTTTCTGCAACTCCGCCGTAGTTGGAGATCTTGCTTTGAACTTTGGCAGCCTGTTCATTGACGAAGCGCTGCAGATTTCTGATCCTGTTCTTGTCAAGCTCAGCTGATTTTTCAGCCTGCTGCAGAACATGCAGAGCGGCAAGACCTGCTGATGCCTGATCGAAGAGATTGTAGGCATTTGATTCTGTTACAGTCTTGATCAGTTTTTCGGTATTGGTCAGAGGAAGTTTTCCGACATTGATGCTTACCGGAGTTCCGTTCAGGAATTTGTTGTTGAAGGTCAGATCGGTGCTTGAACCGGCCTTGAGGAACATCAGTCTGTTTTCTGTAATCAGAGACAGCGGACTGAGAACGTGGAACTTCTTGCTGGTGTTAAACTTGTAGTCCTTGCCGTCTACGGCGATTTCCACAAATCCGTCACCTACGTCCTTGGCGGTTACATCTACAGCAACATTGTCAAGCTTTTCACCGTTGACACGGATTGAACCTTCTGCCTTGCATGACAGGGCACCGGTGCAGTTAACCTTGTAGTTGTACACCTGGGTATCCTTGCCGAGGTTGTTGAAGGACAGACCGCCCTGCATCTTGTCGCCGTTATGCATATAGTACGGAAGATTGAGCTTTGTTACGGTATTGTCTCTTACCACCACGTCACCGGCGTAGGAACCGAGCTTGTCGGCAGACCATGCGCTGACCATGAAGGAAGCGGTACTGCTGATGTCCTTCAGATCGTAGTGAACTGTAGCATAGCCGTTTTCAACCTTAACAGTTCTGGTGTAGTAGGACAGCAGATCCTCGGTGATGTTGCTGAGAGAGCTGTTGCCGATCGGACTGTCATCGTCACCGCCGTAACCCTGGTTCTTGTGATCAACATTCTTCATCAGATATGCATACGCGTCATTGATTTCGGTTGAGAACGGCTCCTTGCCGTAGATCATCTTCTCAGGTGACGGTGCCTTCTGGTTGTTGATGCTCAGAATACCGTGGTCGATCAGGGATGCGGTCAGATAGGTGTTGCTGTCGGCACCGTCAACCTTGATCTTGATGTCAAGACCGCTGTTAGGTTTAACATCCTTAGGCAGTTCGGCACTTACATTCAGAGTCTTGGCTGAAGTATCGAGATCAAGATAGGTCAGACCTACGGAGCGCTGAACGCCAAGATATTTGTTTTCACCGTCGGAGTAGGTTGAAAGCAGTGCATATGAACCCTTCTTGAAATCATTGCCCACATCAACCTTGATCTTGTTGTGGCCTTTCTTGATTTCATAATGTTTGATTCTGTTTCCCTTTACATTGTCGAGGAACAGATCTGCAAAACCGTCGTAGGCGCTTTCAAATTCAAGAACTGCGGTATCGCCAGGACGGTATTTCTTCTGATCTGCATACAGTTCGATGCGGTCAGGATATTTAGCATCGAGATTTGACATTGAACCGGCGTAGAAGTTTGCCGAGGTTTCCTGATCCTTGTAGTTCAGGGTAACAACATAGCTTCCGTTTTCGAGCTCGTAGTCGATTACGCTCTTTTCATCAGCGCCGACATTCAGTTCACCGGAAATAACCGGGGTCAGATACTGGTTTCTCAGATATTGCCAGCTGCCGTCGCGGAAGGCGAACTGGTAGGAAACGTGCTTCTTCTGAATGGTGTATGAAACGTTGCCCTTGTGCAGGGTACCTGACTGATCAGCAATGATTACAGGGAATTTAGCATGGGTGGCGTTATCCTTGTCGAAATCAAACTTGATTCCAGGCATCGCTGACGGATAGGCAATCTTGTATGATTTGTTCAGGTAGATCAGCTTGGAGTTTGGATCCATCACATTCAGATGAAGGTTCATCTGGCGCGGATAGGCTGCTGATCCGAGTTTGTCGGACAGATTGAGCAGCAGGGTTCCTGATTTACCGGTATATTTGGTTTCGAGTCCTTCATAGAAGGTGTAGCTGGAGGCCTGATCATCATTGATACCGAAATAGTATTTGGAATATTTTTCAACCGGGTGGTTATCAGCCATCACTGTGAAGTTGCCGTCAACCGCGATCCCCGGTGCAGGGGTGCCGTAGGTGAACTTGGTGTCAACCTGGATGTCATCGTTGATGGCGATGATCTTCTTTTCCGTCTTGATAGCAGGAAGTATGCTGGAAGGAATAAAGGAGTCAACGGTAACCTCGGTGGTATTGAGGATTTTGTTCTTGTCAAATCCGAGAGCAAAACGCCAGGTTCCGGTAGGTGACGATTTGTCAAAAGCGAATTCATAGTCGAAGGCGCCGGCCTTAGGATTCTGCAGAGTCACTTCTTTGAACAGAAGTCCGTCAGGTCTGTAAACCATCAGCTTGAGAGCCTTGAGATCGGATGCAACGAAATCCTTGTTGCGGACAATGGCTTCATAGAAAACCTTTTCACCCGGACGAACCAGGGTTCTGTTGGTGTAGGCGAAGATCTTGTAGTTTGGATCCAGTTTATCCACGGTTTCAGCATTGTTTTCTATATAGAGATTTTCCTTTCTCAGATCGAGACTGAAAAAGTCGCTGCCGCTGGTAACATTCACCAGCACCGGTCTCTGGGCCCGTTTTCCTGATGATGCAGCCTGGGAGAACTGGGCATAACCGTTTTCATCGGTGGTAACGGTTTCAAGAACCTCGTTGGTTTTGCTGATCAGTTTAACCTGAGCCTTGGCAAGAGGTTTGGAATCATTGAGAGATCTTACGGCAACTGCAATCCCGCTGTTGTCCTGGTAGGAGGTTACACCGATATTGGAGATGATCAGTGATTTCACCATGGACAGTGAGTTGCCTTCGGTCATTGAATCGAAATCAGCATCATCGCCGGTGAACTCAGCCGAGTCACCGTCAGAGAGCATTACCGCATAGATCCCTGAGGTTAAATCACTGGTCAGTTCGTTAAGATCTACTAAAGTAAGCTGTTTTTCATTAGGTTTAACATTTACTGTATACAGTTTGCTGCCAAGCACTTTTGCATGCTGTGACAGATAGTAGGATGATGACCATGCATCGGAAAAATCCTCCAGTGATCTGCTTTCATAGGTAGGAAGATCGTTGTGGGAAATCTTGAACAGAGTGATTCTGAACTTGTCCATGTTGATGGTCTGAACACCGATTTTCTTTTCCTTGCTCTTGGTTGCAAGAATATTTCCGTTCAGGAATTCTGCTGTCAGGCCGCGGTCGATGGTGGTGAATTCAACCTGCTTGTCTGCAGTCAGGGATGATTCGGCGGATCTCAGTCCTTTTTTCAAGGTTGCCAGATATTTGGTTCCGAAATCCAGACCGGTCAGACAGATTGAGTTTCCGTTCAGAACTATGTTTGCATTCGCCTGTTTGCCGGTATTTCTGTTTTCAATGCTGACAAATGAACTGATGTCCTTTGCATCCGGAGAACTTTCCATGCTGTCGTTCATGATCAGGCAGGTGTTGGCAAGTCCTACCTGGTTCTCGTCTATTACTCTTGTAACATCAAGACCGCCGGCGGCATACGTTGAACCGCAGACGGACAGTACAGATAAAGAAAGTAGGGTTCTTTTTAGTTTCATTGTATTATCCTTAGATGGAAACCAAACGGCATTCAGATGCCGCTTATAAAAAGCACAAACACGGAAGTGAAAAAAATATCTTCTTCCCTTCATAATGCTGCACTTTGAACATTCAATGCTATTTACCGGAACAGACAGCGTTCCGGACAGATACAGCATCATCGCTCAAAATTATAATAACGCTGTGACGCTTTGTCTAAAATACCGGTTGTTTTTTTTGATAAAAACGATGTTTTTACCATAAATTGCGTTTTTATGTTGCAATTTTAATCTGTTTGGAATAGTGATCCCCGCCGGGGTAAACGGTGCTATAATTCCGTCAGAATAAAGGAGTAGTATTATTATGAGGTATTTACATCTGTTAAGTGCTGTTCTTTCCCATTATGCGGTGCTTTTTGTTACCGGCCTGGGAATACTGGCATATCTGTATCCGCCGGTATGCGACTGGGTTAAGGGTTCCTATGCCACCTGGATCCTGTCGGTGATAATGCTGTCAATGGGTATGACACTGTCACTTAAGGATTTTAAAATTCTTGCAAGCAGACCGTGGCAGATCGCCCTGGGTACTTTGGCTCAGTTTACCATTATGCCGGTGGTGGCCTGGATTATTATCAAGGTATTCTCCCTGAGCCCTGCAGTGGCAACCGGACTTCTGATTGTCGGATGCTGTCCCGGCGGAGTTTCCAGTAATGTTATGAGTTATCTTGCCAAAGGGGATGTCGCCTTCAGTGTCGGTATGACCACTGTAAATACGCTGCTTTCCCCGATTATGACGCCGCTTCTGCTGCTGTGGTTTTCCGGTCAGGATATCGAAGTTGATGCCTGGGGGATCTTCTATTCGATTGTACAGATTGTGCTGATTCCGGTTATTGTCGGTGTGCTGCTTAATGTGATGTTCGGAAAAACCAGAGGGTATTCCGATACCGTCAAGTGCATGCCTGGTGTCAGCGTGATCGGACTTGCGCTGATTGTCGGCGGAATAATGTGCCATCAGGGTGTGATGTTTATGAACAGCGACAAACCGCTGGCTGTGATTGCCGCAATGTTCGGTGCGGTCATGCTTCACAACGCCCTTGGTTATCTGTTCGGATATCTGTTGGCCAAAGTTACCGGCATGGATACGGCAAAATGCCGCACGCTGTCGATCGAGGTGGGCTGTCAGAATGCAGGAATGGGTACCCAGCTTGCAATCAAGCATTTTGCCGCAATGCCTGAGGCTGCCATAGCCTCCGCGTTTGCCTGTGTTTATCACAGTATCGGAGGAACCTTGTTGGCGAATATTTTTGCCATGTATGATCTGCATCAGAAGAAAAAAGCACAGCGGGAACAGCACTGATTGCAGAACTCAGTCCTCGATGAAAAGAGCTTTTTGTAACAAATAAAAACCGCCGGTTCGAACCGGCGGTATTGAAAAAGTATTCAGTCCGACTGCTGTTTCCGGCTATTTCTTTAAAGCAGGAATACGCAGTTTCTGACCTGGATAAATCTTGTCAGGGTCAGTCAGCATAGGTTTGTTGGCTTCAAAAATAACCATGTATTTATTTGGATCTCCATAGTATTTCTTGGAAATCTTGGAAAGGTTGTCGCCCTTCTGAACCTCGTAGAATTCAGAATCAGGTTGATCTGCGTTTTCAATCTTTACTGCACTGGTGTCAACGCTGGCAATACCTGCATTGTTACCTGCCGCCAGAATGGCCTTTTCAAGGGTTTCTTTATCTTTTACCGAGCCGGCAAGTACAACTTTGTCTCCTTCAACTTCAACCTTCAGATCTTTGGTTTCAAGTCCGGTTTTGTCAATGTTGTCCTTTAATTCTGCTGCATTTGCTGAATTTGATTTGAAAATCTTATCACCGACATCTTTAATAAATGAGAATAACCCCATTTTTCACTCCTTAAAAATATAATTAAAAATACAACCACCAAGATGTTAGCAGATTGGAATAATGTTATAAACCGGGGTATTTAAAACATGTGAGATTAGCGACAAATATTTCAGGGCCTACGCATGGCCATCAGATTTATCTCTCAACTCTTCTACTGCTTTTTTGAAAAATTTTGATTTTCATGTCGTAATCTCCGCTTTTGGAATCATCGTCAATCATCTTGTTTCTTCTGCCAACCAATTGAACCTTTTGATTTCATTTGCACTCTGTTAGATTTAGATCTTGCCTTCTACAAATAGATTGGCAACCGTCATTATGTTCTCGTCAAAAGGGTAAAGGATGAATCAGAAGAACTCAGAAGATCATTGGAAGATCAGAGGAACAGATTCCGATAATTACGGCGTCTGCCGTTTAAACCTGTAATCAGACGCAGAACTGTTCGCTTATGCAGGCTGAACGGACATTCATGCAGGAAAATCAGCGGTATTTCTTAAAAACAGAAAAATCAGGACCGTCACCGCACTGTCTGGTAAAAATGTCTGTATACAATACCTTACTGCTGCGGCGGTTGTCCTTGCGGGTCTCTTTGATTGCATGCTTGCCTTCAATGCAGATTTTCGAATTTGTCTGATCAGAATAATAGGCATCCGCCGTGCAGTTGAACTTTTTAAGTTCGTGTCTGCCTGTCTTTTTGGTATTCCGTCTGCATTTCAGTTCTTCAATTCTTTCAACTCTGACTGATTGGCCTTTTTCTGCAAGATTGTCATTGATCTGCTCGACTGCTCTGGAAATGATTCCGGAATCGGTCTGTGTATAAAAAAAATCCTTGGCATAAAATCCGCAGGCGCAGACTATCATGGCGCCGGTAAAAATTTTCCCTCCGATGCCTGATTTCTGTCCGGGCTTTTTATATTTCATCATTTTAATTTCCGTCTGTTTCATTTCGTTCCGGGGATACTCCCGGATATACCTTAACTTTTGATCAAAATTACCCCATGATCACAATCTACTAAAGAATTTCAGAAATAGAATTGTGAACCCCTTGTAATATCAAGGGGTTTTCGTTTTTTTTACTCTCAAAAAAAATTTATTTTTGACCACTCGGTA
>ODAI013278191.1_pt1 | contig 33767 bp, 29 predicted proteins | sample 1539321 | NCBI WGS metagenome assembly ODAI01 (sample SAMN02144231, study PRJEB22623) | gut metagenome | biome: sheep rumen | host: Ovis aries | place: New Zealand
CCGCTTACACGGTATTCAATCTTACAGAAGTGGTCGATGTCGATTTTGGCTGGCTTTTCGCCGGTGTATTCGGCACCTTCGATCTGGATGATTGTTCCCGGTGCTGCCCATGGAGCTGTGAGGAGTTCAACCTTTTCTTTGCCGTCTTCTGTGTAGTCGCAGGCAAGGAGCATTCCGCGGCTTTCTACGCCCTTCATCTTTCTTGGAGCGAGGTTAGCGGCGATGATTACATGCTGACCTAAAAGTTCTTCTTCTGTAAGGTATGGGCGGAGGCCGCTCTGAATAATACGTTCTGTGCCTGTGCCATCATCCAAAGTTTCGATATAAAGTTTATCGCCCTGTGGGTTTGTTTCAACCTTTGTAATTTTTGCAACGCGGAGTTCAATGTGTTCGTTGAAGTACTTAACTGGATTAAGTTCTGCTTCTGATTTCTGATTGTTATTTGCAGGAGCTGGTTCCTTAGCTTTCTTGTCCTTTGCTTTTTCAGCTTCTGTTTTTGTATCAGCTGTAGCCATTAAAGTTTCAAGGTCTAATTCACCGGCTGCACATGGAGTTGTAATTCCCCAGTTTTCCAAAACCTGTGGATGAACTTCACCAAATACACCAGCTGGCTGTCCGTCTACAATAAGTTCAGCCTGGCGTCCTGGGATAAAGCGTGGATCATTTGATTCTACAACTTTGTATTCGTGGTCAAGGAAGTAAACCAAAGAAGAAACTTCTGAAGCCAAAGTATTAAAGTTAGCATCTGCAGAAGCGGTCATAAATCCAATGTGCTGGCGTGTAATAGTTCCGGTGTTTTCATCTTCCTTAAGATATGCAACCTTACCGATTTCAAAAATCTTGTGAGGGTACATAGCGTTGGCAGAACCAGCCTCGGCACGGCAAAGGCTAGACAAAATCTCAGGGCGGATAAACTGATAGTTTTCGCTCATTGGGTTTGCAATTTCAATAACCTTTGAACCATCAATCATCATATTGTCGATGTAGTCTTTCTTTGAACCAACATAGTTGAAAATCATTTCCTGATAGCCAAGTCCAACCATCAAAGTTTTTGCTTTACGGCTGAATTCTGTAAGAGGAAGAAGACGACCAACAGTGAAGTCCTGTGGAGTTCTTGGTTCAAATGCGGCAACGTTGCAGCCAATCATTACATCTTCAATAATATCTACTTCGTGGAGGAAGTCGTTTCTGTATGGAGCTGGAGAAAGTGTAATTTCTTCGCCCTTAACTTCAATTGTATTTCCCATGCGGATTAAAGCATCTTCAACTTTTTTCATGTCAAAATCTGAACCTAAAAGTTTGTTGATTGCTTTAAGAGTTGTTTTTGTTTTTGGCTGGAAATAGTATGGAGCCATGATATCTTTTCCAAGTCCTGTATCATAAGGATGTTTTACAAGAATTGGTTTGATTGAGTATCCCTGATCTGCAAAGTCGCAGGCAACAATGTTTGCAGAAAGTAAAAGACTTTCAATGTTGTCACCAGTAAGTTCAACCATAAGATCTTTATCGCCAACCTGAACGGCACCAAGGCTTGCAGAGTTGATAACTGGAGCCATAGAAAGAACTTCGTCATTATCATCTGTAAGAAGTGGGAATTTTTTCAAATCCTGAATAATCCAGCCGAAATCTTTTCCTTTTGGATGGTCTGTAAGAATCTGGCGACATGTCATTGGAGTATTACACTGGAGAGGAACAAAACTTGTCTTATCTGGATCTACAGCCTTATAGTGAGCTGGGAATTTGATTAAATCTGAACGGTAAACGCCCATAGAAATTGTCTTACGCTTACGTCCAAAGTTCCAGCAGAGTTTTTCCTGTGTCTGAATGATATCCTTAAGCATGGCATCATCAATTGGTTTTCCTGCAATCATGAATGCAACCATGTATGGACGAATGTCTTTAAGTTCTGGATCAACTGTGATTGTACGTCCTTCGTAATCATTGTTACCGAAGTTAGACATAAGTTTCATGTAATCAACAGTCTTTCCACCTTCGTGAAGTTTAATCTGGCGGGCAACACCGTTTGTAGACCAAAGATCAGGACGGTTTGTATCATTTAATTCGATTTTTACTACGCGTTCGTTTTCTGGCAGGCTTGTATCAGGCTTTTCATCAAGTTCAGCCTTTGCGCAAGGAAGTACATCTTCCAAAGCATCATAAGTGTATTTTTTTCCAATAGCTTCAAAAAAGAGTTTTTCGTTACATTCAATTTTTGGCATTTTTTTCCTCGAAAATTTTAATATGTAATTATAGTTTTTTATGGGGATAAATTCAATTCTCTTCATATATAGGTGCTTAAAAGGAGTCTTGTTATAAATATGATAATGATGACGTCATGCCAACATAAAATTTTAAAAATTGCATTATCAGGCTTGATTGAAAAAACTCTTCCTACTTATAATTCTTTTATGAAAAGAACTGAAAAACTATCATTTTTAATTGGACTTGCCTTTATTTTTAGCTCGGCAATAACTATTTGGGCAGATACAAAATCTGTAAATCTTGATTCAGAACATGTCAGAAAAATTGGAAGAACTTATGAACATTCAAATGGTCTGGTTCTGGCTTTTTCTTCAAGTGGAATTGAATTTAATGTAAAAGCAAAATATCTGGAAGTAACTATTGCGGGTGATAGTGGAGTTACAGGTAAAAAAGATGATGGCTCTGCAAGAATTGTTGCATTTGTAAACGGAGAAAGGACTCTTGATACATTAATTACTAAAAAAACTGAAACTTTTACAATTTTTGACAGTAAGAAAAATGTAGAGGGACTTGTTCAGATTTTAAAAGTTTCTGAATCTGCTAATTCCCTGGCTGCAATTACAAATCTTTGTGTTGATAAAAAAGGAAAAGTAAGTGCTTCTGAGCCAAGAGAGTTAAAAATTGAATTTATTGGCGATTCAATTACTTGTGGTTATGGTGTAGATGATCCTGTAAAGGAACATCATTTTAAGACTTCAACAGAAGATTCAACAAAAACTTATGCTTTTAAGACTGCTCAGGCTTTGAATGCAGACTGGTCTTTTGTAAGTGTAAGCGGATGGGGGATTACTTCTGGCTATACAAGCAATGGTCACAAAAATGCTGATTCTGTAATTCCAAGAATTTATGAAAAAGTTGGTTTTAGCTGGGGAAATACGATTTTTGGTCTTAATCCTGTAAATGTAAACTGGAATTTTGCCTCTTATCAACCTGATTTTGTTGTAATAAATCTTGGTACAAATGATGCCAGCTATACTAAAAAGCATGCTGATAAAGTACAGGAATATGTAGATGATTATGTAGTATTCCTAAAAAATGTGCGTCAGAAAAATCCTAAGGCACATATTATTTGTTGTCTTGGAATGATGGGAGATGAACTGTACGAGGCTTTAAGCAAGGCTGTTTCAACTTATACTTTGGAAAGTGGTGATAAAAGAATTTCCGCTTTAAGATTAGATCCACAACTAATGAGCGATACAATCTGTGCGGACTGGCATCCTTCTGAAACAACTCATACAAAGGCCAGTAAAAAGCTTGTAGATAAAATTAAAACTATCCGCTAGTTTTGGGTTTATTTGTAAAGAAATACTAAGAAAACGCAGCAAATAAATAAAACAGCCATGTAGATTAAGGACAGGTAAGATGAAAGGCCTGGAAACATTATCAGCATAACTGCCCATACTAAAGTTAAAGCACCTAATCCCAATGATATATAGGCACTTCCTTTTGCCCGGACCTTGTTTTTAGCAAATGTCTGGGCATTTTTTATGGCAGAAGACTCGTTCAGCTTGTTTAAGAATTTTTCAGATGCAAAATAGATGCCTACTGCAATAAGAACAAAGCTCATTAGTAAACTCAAAATAAAAAGTAGAACAATTTTTAGATTCATAGCTTTATTTTAAGTTAAAAGTTTATCTTTGTGTAGGCATCCCTGGTTAAGAAAAGTTCTGATTAAGGGATATGGATTACTTCGCGAGGTTTACTTCCGTTTGCCGGACCGACAATTCCTCTTTCTTCCATTTCTTCTACCAATCGAGCGGCCCTATTGTAACCAATTTTAAGACGTCTCTGAATGTAAGAGGCAGAAGCCTTACCAGCTTGAACAACAATTTCCAGAGCCTGATCGTACAGAGGATCATCATCATCCATAGGCTGTCCAAAGAGATCTTTTGCTCCGTCATCATCTTCATCATCAAAGAAAATTTCTTCGTCGATATAATCTGGTTCACCGTATTCTTTAACAGCTCTAACAACGTCTTCAACTTCCTGGTCGCTAACAAAAGTACCCTGAATACGAACTGGAGCTGGGTCAACGGCAGAGGCATAAAGCATATCACCACGGCCCAAAAGTTTTTCAGCCCCTACTGTATCAATAATGATATTGGAGTCGGTTCGGGAAGCAACCATGAAGGCTATTCGAGTAGGAATGTTTGCCTTAATTAAACCGGTGATTACGTTTACAGAAGGTCTCTGGGTAGCAAGAACAAGGTGAATACCTACTGCACGAGACATGGCTGTAAGTCTTGCAATTACCGATTCAAGTTCTTTTCCAGAAGTAGCCATTAAATCTGCAAATTCATCAATAATGATTACGATGAAAGGCAACTTTTCGGTACAAATTTTTTGATCTTTAATCTTCTGGTTATAGTTAGAAATATCGCGAACACCCATCTGGTCTAAGAGGGCGTAACGTCTTTCCATTTCGCAGAGGGCCCATTTTAAAGCCTGTAAAGCTTTTTTAGGTTCTGTGATTACTGGTGTCAAAAGATGTGGGATATTGTTGTAAAGCTTCAATTCAACTACTTTTGGATCCACTAGAATCATTTTTACGTCTTTGAATGAACGTTTATATAAGATTGAGAGAATTAAAGAGTTTACACAAACAGATTTACCAGAACCTGTCGCACCGGCAATAAGCATGTGTGGTGTTTTGACTAAATCTATAAGCTGGGCTTTTCCTAAAATATCTTTTCCCAGAATTACTGGAACGGCCATTTTTTTCCATTCAGGAAGGTCCATTTCAATAATTTCACGGAATCCAACTACAGAGCGGTGACGGTTTGGAACTTCAATTCCAACTGCCTGTTTTCCAGGAATTGGTGCAACAATACGAACTGACTGTGCAGCAAGGCTAAGGGCAATGTTATCCTGGAGGGCTACAATTTTACTCAGTTTTACACCAGGTGCTGGTAAAAGCTCAAACATTGTTACAACTGGACCTTTTTTAATTCCAATAATTTCTGCTTCAATGTTAAATTCTGCCAGAGTCTGCTTAAGGTTTAAGGCGGCCTGTTTTGTAGCTTCATCAATTACCCAGTATTCATCGTCTTTATAGGCAGTTAGTAAATCTGAAGGAATAACATAAGGGCCTTTTTTGGTAGCTGTGTGATCCAGTTTTGGAGGATTTGCCAATATTTCGGTTCCCTTAGGTTTGTTTTCTTCCTGCTGGGCATGGAAAAAGTCTGTAAGTTCATCGGCAGTAAGATTTGTGGCAGATGTAGAAAGTGGATTACTAGAATTTGATAAAGATTTTTGAGCAGGAATGTCCATTTCTTCATCATCGTTATCATCTTCATCAGAAGCATCTGCAACTTCTTCTTCATCTTCATCAAAAGAATCTTGAACAGGTTTCAAAATTTTTGCAGGCTGACTTTTACGAATATCTTCTTCCATATCAGAAAAAACATCCGAAGCGGTTTCAGAAAGTGAACCTTCAGATTTCATTTCTGTTTGAGCAATCTGATTAAAAACAGGTGATTCAACTTCTGCTTCATCATCTTCAGGAGTTTCTTTTTTTTCGGCTTCGTAAGGATCGTCTATATCCTGTACTGTTGATGAAGGATCTACCTGGTTAAAAAAATTCTGTAAGTTTTCTTCAGAATCATTTTCGTCGGTTTCGTCATCATCATCTTCTTCGTAAAATTCAATTTCTTTATCTAAAGCAGTCTGAGCTTCTTCAATTTGAGTAATTGCAGGCTTTTCAATATCAAACTCTGGCATAGGAAGTGTTTCGTCTTCAACATAGTCGTCATCATCTTCTACTTCTGGTTCAGGTGATGATGTAGAAACGGCATCTTCGTATAAATTTATTCTTGAAGGAAATTTAGATTTCTTTTCTTCTTTCGGGTCTGACTCCTTGTCGTCTTCTTCCTCAGTTTGCTCACCATAATCATGAATTACAATTCCGTGGGGAAAGCGTGGATTTTCAACAACAGAATCCACATAACGTGCTGCAGCATAAGGGTCATTGCTGTTATATTCTTCTTTTTCCTTTTCTTCTTTTGGAAGTTCTTTTGGAGGAAATTCTAAGTCTGGATCGTTTTCGTCAAAATCTTCGTCATATTCTGGAGGAAGTTTTTCTGGCTGTGGAGGAAGATCTGGCCACTCAAGTTCGTCTGCAGGTTCTTCTGGTGATGTGAGGGCAGCAAACTCTTCCTGAGTAATCATTGTGTTTGGGTTAGAACTTTCTTCTGCATCTGAATCATTATTTTCAACTGTTTCAGAAGTTTCTTCATTATTTTCCTGGAAGCTAGGAATATCTATTTCAGAACTTTCGTCTGCACTGTTTGTAATCTCAGTATCCAGGTCAATTTCTTCTTCATCATTTTCCTGCTCTAATTCTTCTTCGTAAGAAGCATAAGGATTTTCTGATTCATCTGCTTCTTCTGTCTGTTCAGCATTGTAGTCCTGATATTCTTCTTCATCTTCGTCGTATTCTTCATCAACAGAAGTTTCTTCTTGTGCGTCCTGTTCAGGATTATCAACTGCATCTAAAACGCGGTCAAAAATTGATCTGTGTTTTGGAGTTTCTTCATCATCATTTTCTGTATTGCTTTCTGCTGAAGGGATAGAAACTTTTGAAAGTTTTGCGTATCCATTTGCCTTTTTACCACTGGAATGCTGAATTTTGTCGGCAATAATTCCAGCACCAAGGTATTCTATTACTATAAGCATTGCACCTGTTATAAGTGCTATAAGAATTTTTAAGCCGGAGAAGGAACCTTTTCCTAAATCAACAATTGAACGGATTATTTTTTCTGTTACAACCGCTGTAAAAAATGGAATTAGAGCAGTAATAAGTCTCATTGTCTTTCTTGCAGTCCACTTGGTAGCAAAACATGACAAGCCGGAAATTAAAAGGAATCCCGGAATCAAAATGCTTGAAAATCCATAAACGGAATATAAAACATTTCCCAAAAGGTAGAAAATGTTATTGTGCCCAGGTCCTCCTGCTCCGAAATCAAAGGCCTGAGTAATCAAACAGATTGAAAATAGAGCTGCTAAACAAAGTAAGCTAACTCCTGTAATAATGCTAGATTTATTAGATGCTTTCATACTTCCATTATCGGATATATAAAAAAAGTTTTTAGAAGTTTTTTTATTTAGGGTTTATTACAAACCCTAAAAACGGCGAAGCCAAGGCTTTAAGCGTACGCGTGCCTTGACTTGACGTATTGTTAGACTTCTGAAAAAAAGGTTATAATCAAATTATGAAAGCAACTTCTATTAAAACAGTTGGTATTTTGACTTCTGGTGGTGATGCACCTGGTCTTAATGCTGCAATTAGAGCTCTTTGTATTTCCGGTAAGAATAATTACGGAATGAAATTTATTGGTATTAAAAATGGTTACAGGGGTTTAATTGATAATGATGTAGTTAAGATGGATGATTTTGACCTTGAGAATATGATTTCTTTGGGCGGAACAATCCTTGGTACATCACGTGTAAAGCCTTTTAAAAATCCTGTTCCAGATCCTAAAACTGGTCTTTTGCCTGTAGATGGAATTCGAGAAACCTTTAAGAAAAATAAGCTGGATGCTCTTGTTTGTTTGGGTGGAAATGGTACTAATACTACTGCATCTCTTTTATCGGAAGCTGGTTTTAATGTAATTGGAATGCCAAAAACAATTGATAACGATATTGTGGGCACAGATGAAACTTTCGGTTTTCATTCTGCAATTGATGTTGCTACTGCTGGAATTGAAGCTATAAGAACTACAGCTAAAAGTCATGGTCGTTGTATGGTTGTAGAAATTATGGGTCACAAGGTGGGTTGGCTTGGTCTTTATGCAGGTGTTGCAGGTCATGCTGATGTTATCCTTCTTCCAGAAATTCCTTATGATGTAAAGAAAATTGGTAAATTCCTTAAGGCTAAAAAAGCAAAAGGTCAAAATTATTTTATTGTTGCTTGTTCAGAAGGTGCTTTAGATTTAGCTGAAGGTAAACTTGGCAAAAAAGAACTTAAAAAAGCTCGTGAGGCTATGACTCAGTCGGTTGCATTCCGTGTAGCTAAAGAAATTGAAGCTGAAACTGGAATAGAAACTCGTACATCGGTTTTGGGTTATTTACAGAGAGGTGGAAATCCTTCTCCTTATGATATGCTTTTGGCTACTCAGTTGGGAAATGCCGCTGCAGACTTCCTTGCAAACAAGGAATTTGGAAATTTAGTTGCTGTAAAAGATGGAGAAATTGTTGCTACACCTTTAAGTCAAGTTGCTGGAAAAGTTAAGGCAATTCCAGAAGATGATTCTATGCTTAAAACTGCCCGTGATTTGGGTATTTGCTTTGGAGACTAATTGATGGCCTTGGGTGGGGAGCAAAAAAAGTATTCCGAAGCATCTCTTTCTGGCAACTTAAAATGTCACCGTTGTCCTGTTTGCGATGGTTATGGTTGCGAAGGCAATATGCCTGGCTTGGGTGGTGTTTTTAACAGCAAAAACTTTCAGCTCAATGTTGAAGCCTGGAAAGAGCTTTATGAAAAAGCCTGCCTTCAGGGAAATCAGACAAAAATTTCAGATATTCAAATTACTCCAGATATGATTCGCTGCGGACCTGTTACGGGTGCAGTTGAAAATATTGGTTATGCAGAAGAAAAAGATTTTTATCTTCCTTATCTTACAAATGCAGCACTGGCAGGTTTTGGACTTTGTATTGGGGATGGATGCCCTGATGAAAAGTTGCAGCTTGGGCTTGATGCGGTAAAAACAATTCGTAAAGAAAAGGGGACAGACCCCTCGCTTTCTTCGTTTTCTGCGGCATTTTTTCTAAAACCTTATCCTCAGGACAAATTAAAAGAAAGGGCTTCCTGGGTTAGAGACTATGCTGATTACATTGGAATTGATATAGATTCCTACAACATTGTAACAATGCGAAATCTTGTTAACCTTGAAAGAAAAACATCTGCACAGTTGGAGGACTTCCGTAACTATACACAAAGACCTTTTGTGATTAAGGGTGTTTTTACACAAGATGATATAGAACTGGTTCGCGAAGTAAAACCTGATGTAGTTTACATTTCAAACCACGGTGGACGAATTGAAACTAGAATTGGTAGTTCCGGCGATTTTTTGGCAAAAAATGCTCTTGAACTTAAAAAGTACTGTAAGGAACTTTGGGTAGACGGTGGAATTCGTTCTAAACAGGATGTTCAAACAGCTATTTACTATGGTGCCGACAGGGTTATTTTAGCCAGACCTCTTATTCATGCCACTTACGATGGAAACTATGAAAGTGTTGTAAAGACCTTATTGGATTAGCTTAAAAATAGGCAATTTCGTATAAACCTGAATCTCTAAATCCGAGTTTTTTATAAAGTTCTATAGCTGGAATGTTTATATCTTTTACAAATAAGGCCGCCTTTTTTCCGGCTTTTCCAGTCCTCCTGCAAATTGCAGAAATTAACTGCCAGGCATAACCGTTTCGTCTATAAAGTGGAGAGGTATAAATGCCTCCTAATTGAATCCAGTTAATTCCAATTGCGTTGGTGTTGGCCTTTGCAACGTATTCTCCATCTGAACAAATAGCCAGGCATAACTGATTTTTTAATGTCTGTCTAAGCCCTATAGAAACTTCTGCATCTGTAACAGTTTTTCCAAAAGGGGCTACCTCTTCTTTTAAATATTGTTTCTGAATTGGAAAAAGTCTTTCCATATCATCTTCGGTACAACGGATAATCTGGTCATCGTTGGCAAGTTCTTGGTTTGGACTTTGGACTTTTTCTACGGTCATAAGTTTGTAGTGGTTAGTTTGATAGGGAAGTCCCTGATTTGGCATAAGGGCTCTTAAAAGAAATTCACAGGTCTGAGCTTCGCCGCTTATACATTTTATTTTGTGTTTTTGATTAAGTTTTATAAGTCTTGCAAGCTCTTCTCCATTTATCAAATTTGGATTTGGAATACAGTGAAAAAGAGAAGAATCCAGGTAAATGAGTCCAAGAATTTCTTTTTTATTAGGTGATGAAGATGATGAGGGGTCTGTCCCCTTTGTCCCTTCAGTTTTTAGAATAAAAAAAAGTTTTTCCTGATGCTTGCGAATATGTGATGCTAAAAAAACGCATGTTTCTTCGTGAGGAGCTATAAATTGTTCTGCCAGAAGAAAGTCTTCTGATTCTTTTATAGAAAACAGGGTCATTGGCAGGCAAGCCTAGAACTTGTAAAAACTTCTTCGAAAAGTTTAGTTTCTAAATGAATGAATTGGAGCTGGAATACGGCCACCACGGTTGATAAAGTCTGCACAGCCGAACTTGCTTACAGGCATTACTGGACAGCCGCCAAGTAATCCACCGAATTCAACCCATTCACCAGCCTTTTTGCCAGGAGCAGGAATAAGACGGCAGGCAGTTGTTTTATTGTTTACCATACCAATTGCAAATTCGTCTGCAAGAATACCAGAAATTGTAGTTGCAGGAGTGTCGCCAGGAATGGCAATCATATCAAGACCAACTGAACAAACTGTTGTCATAGCTTCAAGTTTTTCAAGGCAGATAGAACCTTTCTTTGCAGCTTCAATCATTCCTTCATCTTCAGATACAGGGATAAAGGCACCGCTCAGGCCACCAACATTTGTAGAAGCCATAACACCGCCTTTCTTTACCATATCTGTAAGCATTGCAAGAGCTGCAGTTGTTCCAGGAGCACCACAACCTTCAAGACCTATTTCTTCAAGAATACGAGCAACTGAATCGCCAACTGCTGGAGTTGGGGCCAAAGAAAGATCAAGGATACCAAAATCTACACCAAGACGTTTTGCAGCTTCGCTTCCGACTAACTGGCCCATACGTGTAATCTTAAAGGCCATTTTTTTAATTCCATCTGCAAGAACATTAATTGGCTGACCCTTGTATTCACGGGCTGCTGCCAAAATAACTCCAGGTCCTGAAACACCAACATTAATAACACAGTCACCTTCTCCAGGTCCGTGGAAGGCACCTGCCATAAATGGGTTGTCTTCAGGGGCATTACAGAAAACTACAAGCTTTGCACAACCGTTTACTTCTTTATCTTTGGAAACTTCTGCAGTTTTTACGATTGTTTCACCCATCAATTTAACTGCATCCATGTTAATTCCAGATTTAGTTGAACCAACATTTACCGAAGAACAAACATAGTCTGTTGTAGCCAGAGCTTCTGGAATAGAATCGATTAAGATGCGGTCTGCAGGAGTAATTCCTTTTTGAACCAAAGCAGAAAAACCACCAATAAAGTTTACACCAAGCTCTTTTGCACATTTGTCGAGAGTCTTAATATAAGGAACATAATTTTTGGCGTTGGATGCACCGGCAACTAAAGAAATTGGAGTTACCGAAATACGTTTATTGATAATTGGTACACCGAATTCTTTTTCAATATCCTGACCAGTTTTTACAAGATTTCCGGCTTTTTTCATAATCTTGTCATAAATTTTGTCACAGGCAAGTTTTGGGTCTGAATCTGCACAATCCAAAAGTGAAATACCCATAGTAATACATCGGATATCGAGCTTTTGGCGCATAAACATATTTACTGTTTCCTGGATTTCTACTGGTGAAAAAATCATATTGCTTTCCTATTAATTTTAATGTTTCTAATATTATACAGCGGAATTAAAGGAATGATAATAGGGGGGGGCGTCAATTGCGAGCCATAGGCGAAGCAATCTATTATTGCAATTCCTCTTGTGATTCAGGTAATTTCACATCCTCAGATTCAAAAAATAATTCGTAATCATCATAATACGAAAGAAATCCCTGTTTATCGCCAACTTCCATAGTGCTAAAAACAAAGTGAAGCCGGTTTTTTAGGGAACCTTCTGTTATGTTTTCATCTCTGGCAATAACAGAATATTTTTCCCCTTTTTGAATTCTCTGAAGAATTCTACAATCGCGTTCTGTTAGTTTGGGGTAAGAGGCTAGATTAAGTTTCTTATCCTCATATGTAAGAAGATTTGTAGAGTAACCATGTATAAAAAAAGTATATAATAGTAATACTAATATACAACCAATTGTTTTTATAAAAAAATCAATAAAATTGTAAATCCCAAATCTTAAGTGGGTAAGATTTAGACCAAGCAGAACAATGTATAAACAAAGAATTTTTAATTTTCTTTGTTTCTTAAGAAATCCCCTTGCTTGTAATAAAGAAGTTCCTAAAAAGAACATTAGAATACCCATATAGTTTTCAGGCTCAAATGGAATAATTGCAAGTGAATAAATATATGTGATAATAGATAGATTCTCAATTTTTTGTGGAAGGATAACAACAAAAATAAAAAACACAATTGCTATGAAATTGACTAAGCGAGTAAACAAATAATAATAATCTTTTTCATGCAATGGTAATAATTTTGGTAATTCACTTATTTCTGTAACTATAAGAAAAAGAACACAGATTATTGAAATTATTCTAAAGTATTTAAGTGCATATTTTGTGTAAAATGTTTTTATTTTCATTTATTACTTCCACATTGCATTTGTAGAAACAAAGTATCTATCTATTTCAGGGCAATCAAAGTTATAAATCTTTTTTAGTAATTGATTTTTTAATTTTCTATAATCCCATTTTCCGTTGACAATTGGATTATATATGCCATTTCTTAAATCTTTTTCTTTTGATCGGTTATAACCTTCTACCATTATGTATGCAAGAATATTCATTCCATGTTCTATTATTGCAGGATTGCCACCTTCAAAAGTATAAATAAATGCAAGACGGTTATAAATATCTTCATCATCAGAAGGAAGGTGTGCATAGTATTTTTGAAAGCCTTTGATTTCGGCTTCATAAATACATAGATGGGCAATAGCTGTCCTTTCTGGTTCTTTACATCCAGCCACAAAAGGAATTGCAGCAATAATTTTTGCGGTGTTACTGTTGTAAAGTTGCACTGTTTCTTTGTCTGTCAGATTAAAAACTCTTGCTGTTTCTGTAGCAAGATAATCCCATTCAATAAAATTTTCAGGTTCGATTGTTTCTGCAAGATTTGTACTTTTCATTTTTTTATAACTCTTTTTTATAATTTTTTATTGTAATTAATATTGTAACACTAAAATATTTTTTTAAAAGAAAAATAACGTCATATCCAGGTCATATAAGTAATACCCCTCCCCATACGCTTGTATTGTTATGACCTTTTAGTGACATTAATGTGACCTAATTTGACTTGTAGAAATACGAGACCGTTGTATCCTTAAAATATCTTAAAAAAGGAAACTTAAAATGAAAAAAGAAAGTCAAAAAGGAGTATCCGTAATAATTCCAACTTTCAATCGTGTTAAATTCTTATATCCGACTTTATTATGTCTTGCGAATCAGAAAGTTGAAGAAACTTTAGAATTTGAAATTATTATTGTTGATTCTGGTGATGATGAAACAGAACCTGTAGTTCGTATGTTTCAGAATAGAGGAAAGCTATCTATAGTTTATAAAAAAATAAAGAAATGCAAGAATCGATCTTTACTTAGAAATACTGGTGCTGATTGTGCAAATTATTCTATATTATGTTTTCTTGATAACGATATGCTTACTCCTCCAGATTTTATACAGACTCATTTTAATGAGCATAAAAATAATGAGCATACAGTTTTATTGGGCTGCAGAAAAAGCCTTCTACATTTTGATATCGCACAAATAGGAGAAGAGGCATTACAAACAAATTTCAATATTCTTGAGCAGCTTCCCTTTTATACAGATGAGCGAATCAGGTTATTTAATGAAGATGAACCATGGAGATTTGTTTTTTCTCATACGCTGAGTGTTGAACGAACAGATTATATAAAGGCAGGTGGTTTTAACCGAGAGTTTGGTGAGCATTGGGGGTTCGAAGATCTTGAGTTAGGATTTAATCTTCAGCTTGTAGGTTGTAAATTTAAACTTATTACAGACCAGTTTACATTTCATCAGCCTCATTTTGCACAGAGTAATAAAGAGCAGCATGAAATGTCTCATAATGCAGAGCTCTTTATTCAGCTGCATAATTGTTTTGAGTGTGAACTTTACGAAAGCTTTTATACAAGTTTTGATGAATTCTACCCGGTTTTAAAAGAGCTTAAGAAGTCTTTTGTTCTTCCTTCTAAGGAGACTCAAAAGAAATATGATCTGATATTCGGATGTCTTTTTTCTTCTATGGAGAATGTTTCATACAAGAATATGTATTTAGGTGCATACAGTATGAAAGAGGATAAATCCTGTAAAAATCTTTTGATTGTTGAAACCTTCTTCAGTCTGCCAGAAATTATTCAGATGTCAATTCTTGCAGAAGCTTTCCGTGTATCAGAGTGCATTTGTATTGAAGATAATGAAATATCAAAAATAAAGGCTTTTATTAAGATTGCAAAAAAAGCAGGTCTTATAATTGATTACAACGCTGAAAAAGACAGGATCGTTTTTAAGAAACAGGAAGAGACTAATTCCCAGATTTTTATAATGCTACTGCCTGATATTTTTGAACCGGAAAAACGCTATGTTTATTCATGGCTTGCTTCTCATATGCTTAAGAATGGAACTTATGTAAACATTCGCGATATGAAGAAAACTGAAAATGTCCGCTACGATGATTTTTATCTTCCGGAGGATTCTCAGAAGTTAATCGAAAATAACTTTGAGCGCTGTTTTGGAAAGACAACTTTACAGTTTATAAATTCTCTTTCAATGCTGCTTGTAGATTCAAGTCCGGCTATTCCAAACTCAAAGAGAACCTTTATTATTCATGATGAAGATTATGCATTAAAATTTCAGAGCTTAAAGTTCCGTATGTTCAATAATGCAAATCATCTTGATGAAGCGGTTTTTGATACCCTTTCTTTTTTAAGTGTTCTTGAGACAGTTGAGAATTATAAAAGAGAAAAAAGCTGCGCGGCAGAAAAAGATTCATTCTGTTGTTTTATGGAAAACGGTTTTAAGGAAGATGGAATCGATTTGATTCTGGAGGCCTTTGCAGAATATGCAAAAGATCATACTTCTGCAAAACTTACAATCAAAATGCCAGATCCTTCTGCCTTCTTAAATGTTGTTTTTACACTTCATAATGATATTTCAAAAAATAGCAAGCTTTTCTCCGGCAACCAGAAGCGGGCCATGGATCTGATTAATCTGGTGACTATGATTAATCAAAATGGTCTTGAAAAGAATGTATCAATAATTCAGAAAAACTTTTCAATCAGCGAAGTTGTAGATTTTGTTGATAAAAGTGAGAGTCTTATCTTTGCTTCAAGGGGCTGTTCTGTTCCGCCTCAGGTTTATATTGCTTTGCTTCTGGGTAAAAAAACAGTAATTGGTCAGCATCATATGATATTGAACTGGCTTCAGCCTTACTGCTCAATTGTCGAAGCAGCTCCTTATGAGTTTGCGGGAGAGTTGAATGTTCCTGCAGCATGTCTGAACCTTCCGTATGTAGCATTCAGAATGAATTCTCAAAAGCTTTTTGAATGTCTGACGGAAACAAAAGAGTTATTACCAGATGAACTTAAAACGAAGATTGCACAGGAGGCATATCGAATAATCGATACTTTCTTTGTAAGAAAATAATCCTTCGTTGAAGGATAAAAAGGGAATCAGCCGGCTAGGGCTAGTTCCTGATAAGTAGTTATCTAAAAGACAATGAAATTCTTTAGGTACTATCACAAATTAAAAGTGGTTTCCAAAAAGTGGAAACAAGCGAGGTATGCTATGTTAGCTTTAACAAGTTACGAGCAGTCAAATGGATTCTCTGCACTTAATGCAGATGAATTGTATTTTATCAATGGTGGTAGTGTAACTGCTACAACCGTGATAGGTGTAATAACAGCAGGCGCTGCTGTAGTTGGACTAATAGCGGGAGGAATTGCTTCTGCGGCTTCAACTCCAGTAACAGGTCCTGCTGGTCCAGCAGCAACAGTTGCACTTTGGTCAAATGCTGTTGCAGCGGCAGGTGGGTTTGCTCTGGCCATTGATGCATTAAGAAACTAATAAAAAATAAAGTCATCTGGTAAAAAGAAGCCTAAGTAAGAATTATTTTTTACCAGATGACTAATAGGAGTTTTTTATGAAAAATAAGATATTTTCTTTTTTATTACTTATAAATTCGATTACCCTTTTTGTTTTTACTTTAATTAAATCCAAAGGTCCTATATCACAATTAATGAATTATGTATTTGTGGGTATTTGTCTGATAGAAACTTGTTTAGCAATATACCATGTTTTTGTTTTTGGAAAGATTGCTAAAAATTCGTCAGCAAAATATAACAAGGAAGAATAGCATTTATAGCAGATATACAATTTTGTATATCTGCCATTACCAAAACTAGAAAAGATATTTACATGAAATCAAAAAAAAAGAATTCTGGGAATAAAAATGAACATAAAAGAATTGCTGAGTACAATAATGGTAATTATTTGTTTTGGATTTTTATACTGGAAATTTGATAACAATATAGTAACGATGGGAATACTTTTCGTTAGTTCAGTTTGTGCCGTTTATAAGATAATTAAGAAAATTTTGAAATGAATGAAATAAATAAATTAATCAGTATAGGAGCAAATTGTCTCGCATTAGATTTTACAAAATATCTTGGAGTTCGCGAAAGAGGTCCTGTTGATAATTTTGCAGGATTTCATATTTGGGATTCACCTCTTCTTTTTAATAATGAGTTTAAGAAAGCTGTATTCAGGGGTAATTATGCGACAAAACAAGCAACAGATTTAGAGTTAAAGCAATATCATTTTGGAAATACAATTTTTGTTTTTGAAAAAGGTTTTAGTATTGTTCATAATAATTTTAAATCTTTGAAATTTAGACACGAATTAAAAAAACGAATTAGGAATTTTCATAAATATTTTAAGACAAGTAAGAAAAATTCTTCTTTGTGGTATGTCTATTCTTTGGACTATTTAGATTTTGAATTATCAGAAAATAATTTATACAGAATTAAAAATGCATTACCTAAAAATGTAACATCACATCTTATATGTCTTGGAATACGTGCGAAAAATCCATTATTTGAAAAGTATTTTAACTATTATATTGAACTTGATAGTGAAGAAAAGTATCGTTGGGGGGATAAATCTCAGGGGATAGAAATAGCAAATCTCCTTGAGCAGAAATATAAAATTAAAATTAACTATATTAGTGAGGGAAAAATATAATGAAATATTTCCAACAGTTGGATATGACCGATTGTGGTGCAGCATGCATAGCAATGATAGCCTCACATTATGGAAAAAAACTTAGTATTGCCGAAGTACGAGGTCAGGCTGGAACAGATATAATTGGAACGAATATAAATGGGCTGCTTATGGCTTCAAAAAAATATGGGTTAAAGGGAACTGCAGTTAAGGGGAGTAAGGACGCAATTACTCCTAAACTTCCTGCACCATTTATAGTCCATATGCATATTAAACGTGATGAAACAAATTGGGTAGACCATTATGTTGTAATAAAAAAAATCACTAAGTATAAAATTGAAATCTGGGATCCAGACCCACTGTATAAAAAGCAGAAGCTAACTTACGAAAAATTCTTTGAAAGCTGGACAGGTTATGCAGTTTTCTTTGAACCTGCTGCAGATTTTAAGAAATCAGGAAAGAAAGACAGCCTGCTCCTTAAATTCATTCCTGTTTTTCTGCCTCATACAAAAACTCTTGTGTTTTCATTTCTTGCTTCAGTTCTACTCCTTGTGTTTGGAATAATATCTTCTTTCTATTATAAATATGTTTTTGATGAGGTGATTTACTCAAAAGCGGCCTTTTCGCTGCACACGCTTACAGCGGGAATCCTTCTGGTTACTATAATACAAAGCCTCGTGGGAACTGTTCGAAGCGTGCTGCTTTCTCATTTTTCTTTCAAGACAGATTTGCAGCTGAATTTTTCGTATCTGTCTCATATTTTCAGCCTGCCTCTTTCATTCTTTGAGAGCCGAAAATCTGGTGAGGTTCTTTCGCGTCTTGGGGATTTGGACAAAATAAAGCAGACGCTTTCTTCGGCAGCCTTAAGTGGAATTATGGATGTAGTAATGCTCGTCGTGAGTGGGCCAATCCTTTTTTCTATCAATTCACGGCTTTTTGGAATCTCAATCGCAACTGTTGTAATTGCATCTGCTGTATCTGTAATTTATGCAAAAATTTACCGCAGTTACTATGCAAAGTCTATGAGCCAAGGAGCAGAAGTTCAGTCATATTTGTATGAATCTTTGAATGGTGTAGCAACTGTAAAGGCTTTAAATGCAGAAGAAATTGTAAACATTGAATATGAGAAGAAAAAGATGACTGCGGTTGCTACAGGCTGGACATTAAACCGCTATGGAATCTCTCAGGGGTTGGTTAGCGGGCTTATAAGCGGCATCAGTGGAATTCTTGTTTACTGGATTGGCTGTTCTGCAATTATCGCAGGAACAATGAGTTTCGGAACTCTGATAACTTTCAATTCACTTCTGGGGTATTTTACGGGGCCTCTGTTTAGGCTCATCAATATTCAGAATCAGGTACAGGAAGCACTGGTTGCGGCAGAGCGCGTTGGTGAGATTCTTGAACTGGAAAAAGAGAAAGATGATTCTATACAGTATATGAAGCCAGAAAAGATAGAAGGACATATCAAATTTGAAGACGTAACCTTTGCATATGGGAGTCGACGTCCTGTTTATGAACATCTGAATCTTGAAATTCCTGCTGGCAGCTGGACGGCTTTTGTTGGCCCTAGCGGTTCAGGAAAATCGACCTTTGTTAAACTTATTTTAAAATTCTACGAAGCAAATGAGGGACGAGTATTTCTTGACGGAAATGACATTCGCGACATAGACACGTCTTATCTACGAAGTAAAATCGGTTATGTACCCCAGGATATATTTTTATTTTCTGGCAGCGTAAGGGAAAATATTGCGCTTCATAATCCAGATGCCAGCCTTGAAGATATTATTGAAGCTGCAAAAAAAGCTGGAGCACATGAGTTTATTGAAAAACTGCCTAAACGTTATGAAACCTTTTTGGGCGAGCATGGTGGGGGCTTAAGCGGCGGTGAAAAACAGAGACTTGCTCTTGCACGAGCACTGCTAGGAAGTCCGAGTCTTATAATTCTTGATGAAGCTACAAGCAGCCTTGATACAGTTAGTGAAATGGAAATTCATAAAGTTATAAGACAGTTGAAGAATGAAAAGATATCAGTAATCCTAATAGCTCATCGTCTTACGACTGTCACTGGATGTGATAAAATTTTTGTTATGAAAGACGGTCAGATTGTTGAGCATGGAAATCATATTCAGCTGCTTAATGAACATGGACTTTACAGTGAAATGTGGAGTGAGGCAGTGTAATGTATTTAAAAACTTTTGATGATATGAAAAAGACTTCCGCATTCTTTATGCTCAAACCTGTGAATGCTATATATGGCTTTATTATCACAGTGTGTTTTTCAATTTTTTCTGTTATCGTTTGGGCTCTTATTGCACCTATGGATGATGTTGTAAAGGCATCAGTTTTATTAAGGCCAAGTCAGGCGGTTTCTTCGGTACGCTGTGTTACCAGTGGGGAATTATCATCAAAGAATTTTGAAAATGATGATTTAGTCAATGAAGGTGATTTGCTTTTTAGTCTTGATACTTCTGCTTTGAAAACAGAGTTGGAATCATACAGTCTTTCTCAGAAAAAAAATCTTGAAAATCTTCATGTTTATAAAACTCTTGCTATGACTATAAGTACTGGGAAAGTTGGGGTGCCAGAAGATGACACAGATGCATTTCTAAAATCAAATTCATATCTTCTGGAAAAATCACGGTATGAGACAGTACTTGAGGATGCGAAGGTAAAATATGAACGTGAGAAAGATGCCCCTTCTGCACTTCGAATTCCTCAGAATATTGTTGATTTGGAAAATCAATATACACAGACAAAGCTTACTTATGAAACATGGCTTAGTAATCAGAATATTCAGACTAATGAAAAGCTTTCATCGCTGGAAACAGAAAGAAAAAGTATAGAAAGTCGTATAAGTGAACTTGAGCGGGCTATAAAAAATTCTACAATTTATGCACCTATTTCCGGGCGTATAACTGAAATACAGAAAATGAATTCCGGGGATTATATTCTGGCTGGTGAGGAAGTATTAAGGATAGTTCCTCAGGATAACGAATCATTAAAGGCAGATATTTATGTAGATCCGTCTTATGTTGCAAGAGTAAAGGTTGGGAATCCTGTTAGGATTAAGTTTCCAGGGCTTGCACCCAGCAGGTATGGAATGGTCGAAACTGAAGTATCAATTGTTCCACCGGATGTAACACTTGCTCCTACTGGACAAGCTGCTTTTTTAGTTGAAGCAGTAATTGAAAATCCATATCTTCATGCGAAACATGGACAGACAGCGAAGCTGCTGCCTGGAATTAGTGCTGAAGCCCGTATTGTAACTGACCGAAGTACTGTAATGCAAATGGTATTGCGTAAACTGGATTTTATAGAGTAATTTAGAAAGAGTGAAAAAGATTTTGTTTCTGTGGGACTTACATGTGGCGCGGGAGTCTTTTTTAATTTGTGAAAGAGTCATACCTGCTACCTTCTGCAGGAAGCTCCATATTCAGGAGAAAAAGTGTCACTTTAAATAAAAATGTCATCCCAAACTTGATTCGGGATCTTTTTATAGATGCTTGCCCCTTCGCAGCACAGCTGCTCGGAGACTCGCTTAAAATGCTCCACTGGAGCATTTTATCGGCTTTCAGCCGTCGCTCCCTAAGTTCAGCATGACGGGTTTTATTTTGAAAGTCTTACCCATTTCCAGAATTCTGGATCTTCCTGGCCGATTCTCCAAAAGCCCATTTTTTTAATTTATAAAATTATTGACGATTATAGCGCACTGCGCTATAATCGTTGTATGATTGAGATTTCTGAAAAAACATTAACAGGTTATAAGTATATAGATCTTTTTGCTGGTATAGGTGGTTTCCATTTAGCTCTTTCTTCCCTTGGTGCTGAGTGTGTTTATGCTAATGAATGGGATAAATTTGCTCAAATTGTATATAAAGAAAATTTCGGAATTGAACCAGAAGGTGATATCACAAAAGTTGATGAAAATAAAATTCCAGACCACGATATATTATGTGCTGGTTTTCCTTGCCAGGCATTTTCAATCAGTGGAAAACAAAAGGGATTTGAAGATAGTCGGGGTACATTATTTTTTGATGTTGCTCGTGTTGTAAAAGCAAAACATCCTAAAGTTGTTTTTATGGAAAATGTAAAAAATTTTGCAACTCATGATAATGGAAATACTCTTGCAGTTGTAAAAGCAACAATGGAACAATTGGGCTATACTTTTTACGAAAGAGTTTTAAATGCTGTAAATTATGGTATGCCACAAAAACGTGAGCGTATTTATATGATTTGCTTCAGAAATGATTTGATTAATAAAGAGTTTTCTTATCCAAAACAATTCAAACTTACAAAACATGTCGAAGATTTTCTGCTTGATGACGAAAATCTTGTAAAAGATTTGTATGTAGAAAGAAGTGACACTTTTTATAATGGTGAAAAAGACGATAAATACAGTGATACTTCTATTCGCCTTGGAATTGTAAACAAAGGTGGGCAAGGAGAAAGAATTTACAGTACAAAGGGAATTGCAATCACTCTTTCAGCATACGGTGGTGGTGTTTTTGCAAAAACTGGCGGTTATCTTGTTAAAGGTCGTCCTAGAAAGCTACATCCTCGTGAATGTGCTAGAATTATGGGATATCCAGATACTTTCAAAATGTGTAAAAATAAAAATCAGGCTTATAAACAATTTGGTAATTCTGTTGTAGTTGATGTATTACAGTACATTGCTATAGAAATTGGAAAAACTCTTGCAAAACAAGAAGTTGTAAAATCTTTATCTGCATAAATGAAAGAACTTGATTTTAGAAAATGGCTTAATGAAAATGGCGTTTCAAAAAAAATGCAATCAGACTTTGTTTCAAGGTTGAAACGTCTTGAAATAAAACTTGAAATATTTGACATTGATGAAGAATACAAATCTGATAAATGCCAAAAACTGTTAAAATATTTATCTGAGGGATGCAAAAATAGCCCTTATTCAAAAGGGCTTAGTTTAAAAGGAACTTCAAATCAATATACAGTTTTAAAATATGCTGTAAAAAAATACATTTCTTTTTTGGAATCTAATTAAACTCTAATCTGAATTTTTCTAAATCTCTTTCTTGCTGGTCTTGGATAAGAGAAATTGAAAAAATAACATTTGCATTTCTTGTGTTTGAGAGTCGCCTTATTTCAAATTTTTCATTTTTAATTGGATTGAATTGATAATCATAGTATATTCCTTCCAATTGAAATTTTTCATTCTTCCTTGGTATTGAAACAAAAACCTTCGTATCTTCAAAATGTAAATCTGAATAAGAAATTTTGTTTTTTCTAAAAATATCTTCAATTTCATCGATTGAATTATGAGACGGAGATGTTGAGCCACTTTTCTTTACTCTGTATTTTGCAGTTGCATCGAAATACTTGTAAAAGTGTTGTATAGGGAAGATAATAAAATTGTCTGCAAATAGGTTATTCCTTCCAACCTCTTTTTCAACAATGAAGTACCTAACTTTCTTTGCTTCATAATAGTTCATTATCCAATCGTAATAATAGCTCTTGTCTAAGTCTAAATCTTTCCCTGTTGTTCCTGGATTTGCTAAAAAATCAAATTTCTCATTCATTTTCTCAATTATAATTTCTTCTGCAAAGGAAGTTGAATGTCTGTTTCTTGTTGAATTTGTAAATCTTCTGTCTTCCTGATAAACAACAAATTGACCGCATTGAGCCTGTTTCATTTTTGATTCAATGTAGAAAATTGCAATTCCACTCTTTGTAAGCAAAATATCTGATTTTGTAGAATCAGAACCTCCTTCTGGTTTAAAATTATACTTCGAATCTGAAAAATTCTTTTTGAGGTATTGCAAACATTCTGCTTCGCAAATCTGCCAATTTTCCATTTTATACATCCTTAAAAAATTCTATTAAACTGTTTCCTAATGCATTTATAACATTTACAGTCATTGCATTTCCAGCTTGCATTAACAAATGTCTATCAGAAACAGTGTCTTTTACTTTATCGGCATATTCTTTAGGAAATCCTTGTAGTAAAAGAGCTTCGTAACCTGTTAGTTGATAAATTTCTCCGTTTCTAACATATAAAATTCCATCTCGTTGAGAGCGTAATGTTGGACATCTTTCTTCATAAATCCGTAAATCAGACATTCTTGTATCAAGGATTTTTCCTTCCATTTGTTCTAAATCGGAAATCGTATATTTTCCATTATTGGTTGGATTATTTAAATAATACTGGAGTATTTCAAGCCTTTTGTTATTAGCTTTATTATTATCAATCAAATATTTTTTTAAGGAAGGTTTTTCAACTGTTTGTGGCCACTTGAAAAACTCGATATTCATATTTAAGTTTTTATTTATTCCAATAAAATAAACTCTTTGTCTCATTTGTGGAACGCCATAGTCAAGACTTGTCAAAACTTTATAAATTACATCAAATCCAGAATTTCCGAGTTCATTTAAAATTATTTTTAAGGTTTGCCCTTTATCGTGAGTAACAAGACCTTTAACATTTTCTAGAATAAAACATTTTGGTTGTGTTTCCTTTAAAATTCTAGCCAAATGAAAAATGATTTGTCCACGAGTATCGTCAAAACCAGCTTTTCTTCCCATCACAGAAAAAGTCTGACAAGGGAAACCTGCAATCAAAAGGTCAAATTGTGGTATAGTTTCTGTTTTAATTTTCTTTAAATTTCCAAAATTTTTCTCATTTTCAGTATTAAATAACTGTTTATAAGTTGCAACAGATAGTCTGCTTGTATCAGAATATCCAACAGATTTTAAGCCAATTTGTTCAAGTCCTAATCGTCCGCCACCAATTCCGGAACAAAAATCAAAGAAAGTAGAAATTTTCATATATATTATTTTTTATTTTGAAAGTCTTACCCATTTCCAGAATTCTGGATCTTCCTGGCCGATTCTCCAAAAGCCCATTTTTTTAATTCCTGCCTCCTGATAAAGTCGGCAAAGTTGTAAAACGGACCAGGTGTCGTTGAAGTATCCTGTTACTTCTACTTGAGCTGTATATTTAAAAGTTGGAATATCATTTTCGTAAGTCACTTCTTCAACCTTATGCTCTGTCATAATTCGATTGGCCCCACTAAAGTACCATGCTCCTGCTGTGGTTTCGCTGGCCCAAGTTCTACCGTAAAATGGCAGTCCCATTATCAGTTTTCGCTCTGGTATAGTCTTTTGGGCATATTCCATAACCCTTCGGCACCAGTCAACAGAGGCAATTGGACCTGGTTTACTTCCAGACCAGCTTTCATCGTAAGCCATAATAAAAACACGGTCGCTGTATTTTGCAATTTCTGCATAAGGATAAATATCTTCAGATAGAAGTTTAACTCTTGCAGGAACACAGACTGTAAACCATTTTGCACTTCCAAGTGAGTATCTTAAATCAGATAAAAAAGTGATAAAGTGCTTTCGGTCGCGTGCTGGTACAAGTTCAAAATCAATTTGTACGCCATCGTAAGCAGCTCCAGCCTTTACAATATCTTTTATAAGTTGTTTCCTCAGATCGTAATTTGGATTTAATATAAAGTGTGTCAAAGATTTACTGTCACAAACTATTACAAGGTGGCAGCGGGCATTTCCTACATCTAAGCTGGAACGTTTTGGAACGCCAACAAGTTCTCCGTAGGAATTAATTTCTGCGGCAAAGTAACATACATCGGTAAGAGGGATATCGGAATTATATTCACTCTTACGATTTTGCATTACATAACCCCAACTTTCTTTTAAGTTGATGAGTTCTCCTGCTGGTTTTTTAAGGGTGTAAAGAGGTTTTAATTCCTCTTCTTCTTTTATGTCTTGAGCACTTAGTGCATATTCAACGTTTTCGGAAGGAATATCTATATCAGCTCTGCCTTTTGCAAAACTGAAATTAACACCGATTGAGAGTACAAAAAATAAGCCGATAATCTTTTTCATACAAAAATTATCGGCTTGTATTATTAATTATTTATTATTTTATACATTGGATTTTGACCAGGTTGCAGTTCCAAAATATGTTTTTCGCATGGAAGGATTTCGGAAGGATCATGGGTTACATGTAAAAGAGTTGTACTTCCGCTTTTTGCAATTTCTTCCATCAGTTGCAAAATTTTTCCCCTGTAGGCTTCATCCAAACCGTGACAAGGTTCGTCTAAAATTAAGACCTTTGGACATTTAACTGCGGAACGTAAAATTAAAACAGCTCTCTGTTCACCGTAACTCAAAGAACCAAAAGACTCTAGTTCTCGTCCTTGAAATCCACCCAGTTTGAGCCATTGTCTTGCTTTTGCAATTTCATTATCAGAAGCAGAGCCATATAGACCGATGGAATCTCTAAAACCGCTGATTATAACGTTTTGAAGACTAGTTCCACCCAGCATTCTGTATTCTACATGCATTCTGTAGGAAACAATACCCAAGTCCTTTTTTATGTCCCAAATGCTTTCTCCACTTCCGCGTTTTATTCCAAAAATGTGGATATCGTTGCAGTATACCTGCTTATTATCGCCGGTTATAAGTTCCAGGAAGGTGGTTTTACCGCTTCCGTTAGGACCGCGAACCAGCCAGTGTTCTCCCTTGTGCAAAGTCCAGTTTAAGTCTATAAGAACGTGGTTTTCACCCCAGCCTACGTTTACATGGTTCATTTGGATTAAGATTTCTTTATTATTTTGGGGAGTTGGTGTTGATTGAGAAACATTACTGCTTTCTTCTGAAGATTTTTCTGACTCTTGTTGTAGAGCTTTAAGTTCTTCCGAAAAAAACTCTTTTTCTTTATCAGCTTTTTTTGCATTTTTAGCCTTTCGTTCTGCAAGTAATTTTTCGTAGTCAGAACGGCTACCACAAAAAGAAACCTTTTTATCGCTGAATTCAAGGACGTGACTTATGGCATCGGGAATTTCGTGCCAGCGCTCCATTCCAAGAATTATGTGAGTTGTATCTTTATTCTTTGAAGATTTAGAAGAAATACTGTTAAAAAAGTCCAAGAGGATTGTACGGCTTTCTATATCCAGGCCTGCAAAAGGGTCAGACAAAATTAAAAGTTTTTTTCCAGAAATTAAAGCCCGGGCTAAAAGAGTTCTACGGATTTCGCCAGTAGACATGTATTTTAAGCCGCGATCCAAAATTTTTTCGATTCCGCAAAGTTTAATTGCAGGTTGGCCTTCAAGTTTTTGAGCTTCAGGAGGAAGGGGATCACCTTTTTTAATATTCATAAAGCCTTGTGTGATAAAGAGACGGCCGCTTCTTCCGTGATCGACACCTCCTTCAACATAATCGCTTTCATCGTTTTCGCGTTCTTCCTGAATAATTTTTGCAGCTCTTTCCAATGAAACAATTTCTGTAGAAGACTGAAAAAGATTTGAATAAATTGATGGAGATTCATTTGTTTTATTTGGATTTGGGCAAATTGTAAAGTTGCCTGCAAGGGCATTTACGAAATCTGCTTTTCCTCCACCGTTGGGACCAATTATCAGCCAGTTTTGGCCTTCCTCCATCTGCCAGGTCAATTCAGGAATTATGGCCTGTCGAGAGTTTTCAATTCTACAATTGTTAATCTTAATTAAGGTGTCTGACATTCTAAGCTTCTATATTAATTTATTTTGTTTTGATTGATTTTGTGAACAAAACTTCATCATCCTGAGTAAAACAAGTAAGTTCAATTGTGTTGTCTGTAAAAAGTAAATCAACATAACCAAAAACTTTATTATCTACCCATTTAGAATATGGAGAATTATAGGTAAGAGGATCATCAAGCTTTCCACCCATTGCTCCAAGAACCATATAGTTAACTCCATCTTTTTCAAGATATTCAAAGAAGTGGTCGTGTCCGCTCATATGTAGGTCAACATGATATTTTTCAAAAATTGGACAGAGACGGTTCATTACATCACTTAAATCACCCCAGCTACGTCCTGCAGCAGGATCATAATAACCAGAAGAAATAACATAACAGTGAGAAATTACAATAACAGTTTCTTCCTCAGGAATTTCTTCAAGCTGCTTAATCAACCATTTTTCCTGGCTTTTATCAAGTTCTGTAGAATCCCAAAGCATATTTAAAAAGATGATGTGAACCTTGCCACTGTCCATGCGGAAATTGTATTTGTCATGTGCGTCCATGAAAGTGTGTTTGAAAATTGGAAGACCATTGATAAGGGCATCGTGGTTACCTGGAATTGCTCTGAGAGGGGTAGTAGGCATGTAAGTTCTAATATCAGAAACTGCTTCATCCATGTAGGAAGTAATCATTCCAAAGTCAGAAATATCGCCTGTAAGAAGACACATATCATAATCTTTACTTTCAATATTTTTTAAGATTTTTATACGGGCTTCTGCATTTGCACTGGAAGCTCCCCAGTGTGGGTCAGAGGCAACTGCAATATGCTTAAATGCAGGAATTTGATTAAGTTTTATAAGATTGATTCCGGAATTATCAACTTTTGCACTAGCAATAATATTAAAAGCAATAAAAATGCCCAACCAGATTATTCCAAAACATCCAGAAAAAGCATAGGAAACAATTCGGGTAACTTTATTATTTTTTATCAAATTAATGATAAGGAAAATGGCTGGTAAAAATACAGTTATCATTAAAAGGCGTGTTGCAAGAAGAATTGCCTTGTGCCAGTTCAATGTTCCCTGATATCCGCAGGTATTTGTAAACCAGATAAAAGAAAATGCACATATAATAGTCGAGACTATTCCAAAAATCACTGTCTTTTTGCTAAAAAACTCTTTAACGTTCATATTCACCCCATTCGCATCCAGCATGCTTTGCTTCAATTTCATCTAAAAGCTCAGTCTTACCAAATGATTTTTTATATAATTTTATATTGCCATATCCAGTACCACCATTCCATAGACGGGTATGGCGTTTTTTTCCATCAGGAGATTCATAGTTTACTAAAAGCATTTGAGATTTTGGGCACTCCATCTGAGTTTCCATAATTGCTTTTTTGGTTTCCTGGCGAACATACCAGATGATTTTATCTTCAGTTTCCTTGCAGTCAAACTTAGTGCGGCAACAAGTCCAAAATTTAGAAAAGTTAAACTCATAAGATTTGCCTTCGTACCAGAAGTCGCTCAAGAGCTTGCGTTTTAAGGCTATACCAAAAACTTTTGGACAACCACCTCCAATGTCAAAAACCGAATTTTCCAGGCGTTTACCTGTTTTTTTGCTGACTAAATCGTTTGAAGAAAGCCAAACCCATGGACTTGTAAAATTGCAACCCCAGTTTTTGTCGGAATAACCAAAAGAAGTCTCTTTCTTGATGATGTACTTTTGGCCATTTGCAATTATATAACCTTGAAAACGTGATTTCATGCCTTCTGCATGCCAGTACATTTCAAAAGCTTTTAAATCGCGGAAGATTTTACTGGCTCCGTAACCTACATTAAAGGCAACGTCTTTTTCTATAGAAAGGTCCCATTCCATAGAACCATCCCCACACATCCACTCAGGATGATTTACGGAATCTGTAATTTCTACCTTTCCAGTAATATGGGTATCGCTGGCAGAAAAACCTGGGGCCTGGAGTTGGAATCCATTTTTTTCATTTTTTATAGAAACATCTTTCCATGGAATAAATTGATGAAGTTGATTAGCGTCCTGTCCCCACCATCCGCATTTTACCATTAAATAGGAGGGTTTCAGGCCTTTTTCTTTACTTTCAGGGGCTTGTCCAAGTGTAGGGGTCTGTCCCCCATCTTTTTTATTTGCAAGAGCAGGATTACAGGTAAAATATTCTACGAAGAAGGCTTTTTCCTGCCCAGTTTTTTCATTAATACCAGTAAGGCTGTGCCACCACCAGTCGTACCCTTGTTTGGCGAAAGAACCGTCAAGCATCCAGAAATTTCTGCTTAAATCATGTTTATTCATATCTTTAAGTGTAATGTATTTTATAAATCTTGTAGAGAGAAAAAAAATTCACTAAAATAAAAATTATGAGTACAAATAACGATTTATGTCCTTGTGGTTCAGGAAAAAAATACGGCGAATGCTGCGAACCAATTATTAAGGGAACTATTAAAGCTCCTAGTGCAGAAGCTTGTATGCGTGCACGTTATACATCTTATGTTAAACACGAAATTGACTACATCATTAATTCTTGTGAAGAAGGCGAAGGAATTGGTGAAGTTGACCGTAAAGCAACAGAAGACTGGAGTAATCAGTCTACATGGAATGGTCTTAAAATTTTACGTACAGAAAAGGGCGAAAAAGATAATGAACAGATTGTAGAATTTACAGCTGATTACACTCTTCATAATATGCATGATGTTCATCACGAAATTTCTTTATTCAGAAATATTGATGGTGACTGGAAATATGTTGCAGGAAACGTAATTCCAACTACAGTAAAACGTGTTGGTGCAAAAGTTGGTCGTAATGATCCATGTCCTTGTGGCTCAGGAAAAAAATATAAACAGTGCTGTGGACGTTAATTCCAAAGGATTGTTTACTAAAAAATTAAACTAGATTATTAAGAACGGTTCCTTGGTTATTCTGGGGGACCGTTTATTTTTTAAGGTGATTTTATGGCAAAGGTTATAACAGGTTTTCATTCAATAGAAGAAAAGGTTAGGGCAATAATTAAGAGCCAGAATTCAAATGGCGTTACAATTTCTTACAGTAAGCCTGGTCCTCGTGTAAAAAAGATTTTAGCTGCTGCAAAAGAAGCTAACATTAAAGTTCAGGAAGTTGATAATAAAACTTTGGACAGTATGGTTGCAGATTTAGACGAAGCTTTACAGGATCATCGTGGAATTGTAATGACTCTTTCTGGTGAAAGTAAGCAAACTGCAAATATAGTAAACTTTGATGACTGGATTAAGACAGCTCCTAAAAAGGCTAGTGTCCTTGTTTTGGATAAGGTAACAGACCCTCACAATGTTGGTGCAATCATCCGTTCCTGCGATCAGTTTGGTGCAAGTCTTGTAGTTTTACCAGAACACAATAGTGCAAATGATATAGAAGGAAACGAAGTTATTGGCCGTACTAGTGCTGGTGCAAGTGCCTGGGTTCCTGTTGCAATTGTGAACAACCTTGTAAGGGCGGTAGAGGAATTAAAAGAAGCAGGATTTTGGATTTACGGGGCAGATGCAGGGGGACAGACCCTGGGTACAATCGATTTCCCAGAAAAGACTTGTATTATAATGGGAAGCGAAGGAAGTGGAATCTCTCAGCTTTTGGAAAAGAAGTGTGACTCAATTGTTTCAATTCCAACTTGTGGAAAAATTGACAGTTTGAATGTTTCTGTTGCTGCCGGAGTTCTTTTATACGAATTATATCGTCGACAAAATTGACAAAAAATGTCATAATGTGTAAAAATGTAGGCAGAGGTATTTATGTCACGACAAGATGATATTGCTGCTAAGGCAGTTCGCAAATCAACTCTTAAATCAATAAAAGAGAAAAAACAAGTTCGTCTTCGCCAGTTAAAAGAAGATTATGAAAAGTCAGTTCAGGAAATTAACATTCAGTATTCTGAAGACCCCGAGCGTTTAAAGGCAAAATATGCAGCTGAAAATTATGCTAAAAACGAAAGAAAGCAGAAAATAGCTGCAAAGCGAATCGAAACCGAAAAGAAGTTGATTGAAGCGGAAAAGAAAGTTCGTCATCTTACTGTTGGTGAAGAAATTGCTTCTTCAATTATTCAGGGAATTGGAGCTTGTTTATTTATTGCAGGCACAGCAATTCTTGATACAATTGCTATTGGTAAAGCTCAGGAATATATTACTACAACTATCATTTTCTATTCACTTTTTGGTGCTTCAATGATTTTGATGTATTTATTCTCGCTTTTACAGCATGCCCTTACAAATTTTACAGCTAAAGCCGTTTTTAATCGTTTGGCTCATACCTGGACTTTCCTGATTATTGGATTCTGTTATTCAGCATATACAATTACAAAATTACAGAGCTTAAGCGGATGGATTCTTTTTGGAATTGTTTGGACTGTAGTTTTTGTAGGTATTCTTTTTTACGCAATTGCAGGTCGTAAGTTTGAGAACTTAAATACAATTCTTTATGTTGTTGCAGGTTTCTCTGGTCTTGTTGTTGCAAGAAATCTTTATCAGGTTCTTTCAACAAAGAGTTTTTCAATGTTGATTATAGGTGCAGTTTTCTATGTTGTAGGAATTGTTTTCTATAATTTAAGAAAGATAAAGTACATGCATTTTATTGGAAATGTAATCATGCTTTTGGGTAGTGTTTATATATTCCTTTCAATGTTCTTTATTAACTAGGATAGATAAAGATAAGGTTTTCGGGTTAAGTTCGAAAGTGCCTGTTTCTTCTAAGTTAAAAATAATTACCGGATTCTTCAGTTTTGAGGAGTCCGTTTTTTTTGCCATAAAACTGCCTTTCAAAAATCTAATTGTACAAAATCTTCTATATCACTAAAATAATATGGATTTTTAATTAAAGGTAGTTATCTATGGAAAACTCAAAACGTACAGTAACTTGCGGTGAGCTTACAAAAGCTGATGTCGGCAAGAAAGTAGTATTAAATGGTTGGGTAAGCCGCACTCGCGATTTGGGCGGACTTATATTTATCCGTCTTCGTGACCGCTATGGTATTACTCAGGTAACAGTTGGTGATAAGGCCAGCGACAAAGTAAAAGAAATCGCATCATCACTTAAATCAGAATATTGTATTGCAGTAGAAGGTATTGTTGCCGCTCGTGCTGAAAAAGATATCAACAAGGATATGGCAACTGGTGAAATTGAAGTTGAGGCAGATGATATTGAAATCTTTACAACTTCTCAGGATTTACCTTTCTCAATTGAAGAAGTTCGCCAGAAGGATGGAAGTCTTGTAATTCCAAATGAAGATCTCCGTCTTAAGTACCGTTATCTTGATTTGCGCCGCGATCCAATGCAGCACAACATCATCCTCCGCTCTCAGGTAACTTTTGCAACACGCGAATATTTGACTTCAAAAGGATTTTTGGAAATTGAAACTCCAACCTTTATCAAATCTACTCCAGAAGGAGCCCGCGACTACTTAGTTCCAAGCCGTGTTCACCCTGGAAAATTCTATTCACTTCCACAGAGCCCACAGCTTTATAAACAGCTTTTGATGGTTTCTGGATTCGACAAATACTTCCAGATTGCCCGCTGTTACCGCGATGAAGATGCCCGCGGAGACCGTCAGCCTGAATTTACTCAGATTGATATGGAAATGTCATTCACAAACCGCGAAGAAGTTCTTTCTACAACAGAAGGAATGATGCAGTACATCTTCAAAAAGACTTTGAATTATGATTTGCCTGCTAAGTTTGACCGCATTGCCTGGGAAGACGCTTTTGATCTTTACGGTTCAGATAAGCCAGATTTACGTTTTGACATGAAGATGCAGGACGCTACTTTTATGGCTGATTTGGCAGACTTTAACGCATTCAAAGCAGGTGCTGCTAATGCTGGTCGCGATGTTCAGAGACACAAACGTTCTGGTTTGAAGGCTCTTGTTGTAAAGAACGTTGCAGATAAATACAGCCGCAAGAATATTGAAGCTCTTGAAGCAGTTGCAAAAACATACAAGGCAAAAGGTCTTGCATGGATGAAAGTTAATGCAGAAGGCGTATTTGAAGGTGGAATTTCTAAGTTCTACGCTGGAAAAGAAGCTGAAATCTGTGCAAAACTTGGTGCAGAAAAGAACGATCTTCTTTTGTTTGTAAGTGATGAAAGCTGGCAGCTGGCATGTACAGCTCTTGGTGCAGTACGCAAACAGCTTGGAAAAGACTTAAATCTTTATAATCCAGATGATGAATTCCACTTTGCATGGATTATTGACTTCCCATACTTTGCATGGAACGAAGAAGAAAATAAGTGGGAAACAGAACACCACATGTTCACTCTTCCTCAGAAACAGTATTGGGATACACTCGAAAGTGACCCAGGTGCTGTAAAAGGTGATTTGTACGACTTAGTTTTGAACGGCTATGAATTGGCTTCAGGTTCTATGCGTATTAATGATCCAGCTCTTCAGGAACGTATTTTCGAAATCGTAGGCTACAGCCGCGAACGTGCCGAAAAAGCATTTGGCTTCTTAGTACAGGCCTTCAAGTTTGGTGCTCCACCACACGGAGGAATTGCCCCAGGCTTGGACCGCTTAATCATGCTCATGTGCCACGAAGAATCAATCCACGAAGTAATTGCATTCCCTAAGAATAATTTGGCAGCTAGTCCTATGGACGAATGTCCTAGTCCTGTAGACCAGCAGCAGCTGGACGACTTGCACATTACTATTCATGATGCTGAAAAAGACTAAGGTCTTTAAAAAAAAGATTGTCCGATCAAGCCGGACAATGACATATATGTAAGGCCGTCTTACTGGACAATGCCATACATCGCTACTTGTTATTCCCCGGTTAGTCCGGGGAATTTTTTTTCGCATACGCGCTCATCAAACTTTGAACAAATCGATTTCAGAGCCAATTTGCTGGATGCTATCTCCAACTTTTCCGGAAATAGAAGAAAGAGCAGCACCA
>ODAI013108967.1_pt1 | contig 33761 bp, 26 predicted proteins | sample 1539321 | NCBI WGS metagenome assembly ODAI01 (sample SAMN02144231, study PRJEB22623) | gut metagenome | biome: sheep rumen | host: Ovis aries | place: New Zealand
TAAAAAAATAAAAGAGTTTCTAATTTCTTAGAAACTCTTTTTTAGGTCGGGCAAACTGGATTTGGCTTTCAGTCGCAAACATCGTGTTTGCTCCTTTCAGCCCGCCTCCGTTCGCTGACGCGTGCATCCCTGCACGCTTTTCGCCTTGCGGCGCGCTCACTGCGTTTCAAATCCAGCTGGAATATTCTGCGATGCAGGTTAAAAATAAAAGAACTTCTAATCTCTTAGAAGTTCTTTTTAAGTCGGGCAAACTGGATTTGAACCAGCGACCTCAACGTCCCGAACGTCGCGCGCTACCAACTGCGCTATTGCCCGTAAAAAAAATTATATTTGATAAGTCGCTGGAAGCGACCTCAAGGTCCCGAACTTATAAATAGAAAATCCGTTAAAAAACAGGCTGCGACAGCGGGCTGTTTTAGGATTTTCCGACGGAAATGCGCTGCCAACTGCGCGAGTTTTCAACGAAAACTCGGTAAGGACAGTTTACTGTCCGTCCTATTACTCGAAAAAATAAAAGCCTTCCGGATTTGGAAGGCTTTAGCGCGAGTGACGGGGCTCGAACCCGTGATCTCCGGCGTGACAGGCCAGCGCGATAACCAGCTTCGCTACACCCGCGTGATGTTTAATAATATATACTCTTCACTTATTTTGGTCAATAGGTCAAAAGCGAATTTTTCAAAAAAAGTTATTTTTTTTCATTTTTTTTTCGCTTTGCCTGCCGCCTCTTCTGGTGCTATATTTATCCTATGGTAATAAAAAAGTTTGAACCGACATCAACTGGATTATGCCGACTTACGCCTGACCAGGGTGCCCTGTTTTACATCCGTAAAGAATACCTTGAGCATATTGATTTTGAAGGCATTTATGCCGGTGCAGAATTTTCGGATGATGAAGTTTCAGAGCTGCTTGATGCGGGGCTTGCTTCTGTAGTTGAACTTAAGGCAATCACATATCTTGCCCGCTGCGAACAGTGCCGCTTCAAACTTAGCAGTAAACTGGCTCAGAAAGGCTATGAAAAAAAATATATAAACATGGCCCTGGACTTTCTGGAAAGTAAAAATCTTTTGAGCGATTCCCGCTTTGCAAGTGCCTGGCTGAACGGCCGCCGTACAAATCATTATGAGGGCCGGTCAAAACTTTCTGCTGAGCTCGCTTCACGCGGAATCTCCCGTGAAATTGCCGCAGCCGCCCTTGATGAATTTTTTACGGAAAATGATGAATTTGAAATCTGCTGCAAGGCATACAAAAAACTCCGCGGCAAGGGAAAATCAGATGAAAAATTGATTTCTTCCCTTATGTCAGCTGGATTTTCCTGGAAGCTGATAAAATCCGTTATGGAAGAAATTGAAAACCCGTGATAAAATTGATATGGATTTGTGTTAATGAGACTATTGAACCTGCTGAAAAAATATATATATCTTGCCGCTGCTCTATCTGTTTTTCCTTTTTCTGTTTCCTGTTCAAAAACTCTGGAACTGGATATTGCAGAAATTGAAGCGATTCAGAAGTCTCTTGATTACGATTTACTCCAGAAGTCTCTTTCCAGACCCTACCTTAATCAGCCTTTTAAGCCCGGAAAAACCGGCGGAATCTGGAATGACACGATTCTTTCTGACCCAAAAACTTTTAATCAGCTTGTAGGAATTCGTGACGGAAGCAGTCATGACATTATTACAAAAACTCTGACCGGACTTTTTGATTATAATCCTGTCGAAAAAAAATGGCTTCCCCACGCCGCATCTTTTAAAATTGAAGTAAATCCTGATACAGGCTTTCTTATCCTGCACTGTAAAATCCGTGATGACATTTACTGGACCTACTGCAATTCTGACGAAAAAATCCCCCTTACATCTGATGATTTTGTCTTCTGGTATAATGAAATTGAAGGCGATGAAAAGGCTGGGCTTGGCGGCTATGAAGGACAGTGCCTTACTATGCCGGACGGAAGCCAGGCTCATATAGACTGCATAAAAATTGATGATAAGAATTTTGATTTTATTTACCCGCGTGCTGTAGCAGAGCCTCTACTTCATTCAAACATGACCTGCTGTCCTTCCTTTATTTTCCGTCCCGCAAAAGAAAAAGGCGGCATAGACGGCGTAAAAAATCTTTTTGGTATCAACTGCGACCCGAAAACAATTCCTTCCTGCGGAAAATTCTATATAACTGAATACATTCCTTCCCGTCGTCTTGTTTTTACAAGAAATCCTTATTACTGGGAAAAAGACGAAAATGGAACTTCTATTCCATATTATGAGCAGCTTGTATGCCAGATTGTCGGCGACCAGAATACGGATTATCTGCTTTTCCGTCAGGGAAAAACAGAAGTCTATTCTCCCCGCCCTGAAGAATTGAGTGATGTTGTAAACAATCAGAAATCAGATTACACGGTTTACAATGCAGAAGGTTCAATGGGCAGCCAGCTCTGGACTTTTAATCAGAATCCAAAAAACAGGGAGCAGCCTTACTACAGCTGGTTTACAAAAAAAGAATTCCGCCAGGCTATGAGCTGTATTTTGAACCGGGAAAGAATCATAAATCAGACTTACCGCGGACTTGCAGAAGCCCAGTATTTTTTCTTTCCGCCAATCAATCCTTACTACAATGAAAAAATTCAGCTGGAGTACCGCTATAATCCTGAGAGGGCAAAAAAACTTCTTTCCCGTGCAGGCTTTAAATGGAATGGAGACGGCATCCTCATGGATGAAAAGGGAAATCCTGTTGAGTTTGACCTTTCAATTGCATCGGGAATTACCGTTACAAATGATATTGCCCAGATTATCAGTGATGAAGGGGCAAAAATCGGAATAAAAATAAATGTGCGTCAGACAGATTTCCAAAAGCTTGTTGAAGCTGCGACTAGCACTTTTGACTGGCAGTCATTGATTATAGGACTTGGGATTTATGCCTTCCCGACTCAGGGTTCAAATGTCTGGCCTTCAAGCGGAAATCTTCATGTATGGTATCCGCTGCAGAAGGAAGCTGCCACAGACTGGGAAGCCCGCATAGACTATCTTTATGAAGAAGGGGGCTGTACGCTTGACCCGGCTGCTGCAAAAAAAATCTGGGATGAGTATCAGGCTCTTATTCTTGAACAGTGTCCTCTGATTTATCTTGTGCGCGCAAGAAGCTTCTGTGCAATCCGTAACCGCTGGGATTTATCGAATGTTTATTTTGATAACAAAAACGGCTTTGAAACAGAGTGGATTTATTTGCGTTAGAGTGAAAAGTTGTTTATAATATCTGCTAAGGCTTTATAGAATTCATGCGGTACAGAAGCAGGGTAAACCGAACTATAATTTTTGCAATTATTTCTCTTTTTGTATGTAATTTTGCTGTCAGACTTATTTACGGCAGTTATCGCAGAAGCCTTGAAAGAAAAAACGATAAGATTCTTGACGAAAAAATTGCACAAATCAGTTATGAACAGGGAGGAATGGATTATAACATTTCTCTTCTGGAATCTCTCCTTAAATTAAAAAATCTTACAGATAGCCAGTATGGACGTATTTATCTTTTAATTGCCAATTTCCATTACATTGCCGGCGACATGAAATCATATTTTGACGTCATAGGAAAGGCTCTTTTTTATAATCAGAGGGCAGGGTCTAAGGATGATACGATTTATCTTTATGCAAATATGGCAAAATATTTTCTGGAAATAAATGCAGATGAGCAGGCTTTTTCTCTTATAAAAAGGGCAGCAGCTTTCGGTTCTTTTTACAGCTGTGAAAATATTCTTACAAGAATTCAGGCACTACAGGTATATTCAAGCTATTTGATTGCAGAAAAAAAATATGAAAATGCCTATCTTGCGGCTCAAAAAATTATAGATGACGCTCCTGCTACAGCTTCCTTTACGCCTGTTTTTCCCATGCGCTTTGAAAGGGCAGGAAAGGCTATAAAGGCCATGATTCTTTTAAAGCAGAATAAAATTAACGAGGCTTACATAACTGCCTGCCAGCTTTGGGAAAAATATGCGGATGAAAATGAAAATGTTTCCCAGTTTTGTGCCTTCGATTTTTATATGCCTCTGCTTGAAATAAAAACCCACTGGGCTGTTTCTCAGAAAAAATATGATAAGGCACTAGAATTCAACGAGCTGTACGGTAAATACTGTGATATGTTTTTCTTTAAGACTAAAAAGACCCAGCTTTCTGGCTTTCTGATGGCTTCCCTGCCTCCTCAGATGGGTAAGGAGAGGGGCCAGCTTTATGCCCAGCTTTCTGAAACCTCCCAGTCTCTTGTAAAAACTCTGGTTAATGATTATACATATCTTGCAGACAATAAATTTTCTACTGTTATAAATGAGCTCGAACTCCAATCCGAAATCCATGAAAAATCGCAGGAATTGATTCATGCCCTGCTGATTAATTTATTTATTGCTGCTGTTATCCTGCTTTTTGTTTATGCTGTATTCAGGGAAGCAAGAACGGACGGACTTACAAAGCTTTTTAACCGCAGGGCGCTTAATTCAAAAATCCACTGGCTTGAAAAATTCCAAAGGGGTTATTCTGCAATTATGATTGACCTTGATGATTTTAAAAAGCTGAATGATACTTATGGACATGACTTTGGCGACGAAGTTTTGCGTTCAGTCTGTAGGGTTGTGCTTGACTCGGAGCATCATAATGTTTATGCCTACCGCTACGGGGGAGAGGAAATTGTTATAATCCTTGAACATACCTCGTTTGATGATATAATTCGTCAGGCAGAATCAATCAGGACAAAAATCTGCCGTATAAAGTTTGAAAACGGTGCCAGAATTACTGCAAGCTTTGGAATAGGAACAAAACCCGAAAATCCTATAAAGCAGGCGGATGAAAACCTTTATTATGCAAAGAGCAAGGGAAAGAATATTGTTGCATACAAGCTGAACGGAAAGCAGTATCTTGCAGAACGCCGTCTGGAAATCAGAAATCCGATGCCGGATACAGTAAAAAAATAAGTTAAAAATTGGATAATTAAAAATGAAGGTGTGGGATTTTTATAAAAAAAAGGCTCCTCTTGCAGCCTTTATTACGGGACGACTGATTACAATGCTCGTCCTTCTTTTCTTTCTTGGCTTTGCCCTCTTCGGCCTTATGGAGCTTGCTCCCGGCGATATTGTAGATCAGATGATGAGCCAGCAGATTATGTCCAGCATGGAAGGCGGACATAAAAATAATCAGGTAAAAAATTCCGATGATGATTTATTTAACGAAAAGCAGATGGCTCAGCTGAGATCAGAGTTCGGACTTGATAAGCCCTTTTACATTCAGTATTTTAAGTGGCTGGAAAGGGTAATTATTCACCATGACCTTGGAACAAGCCTTATTTCCAGGGCCCCGGTCAGCTTTTTAATCCGTTCAAGAATCTGGAATTCTGTTCTCTTGAACCTTATTTCCCTTGTTTTTATCACGCTTTTTTCTTTTATACTGGGAGTTTATTTTTCCAGCAAGGCGGGAACTAATATTGATACGGCAGTTACCTTTTTTGCCCTCTTTTTCCATGCCTTCCCGGGCCTGCTTCTTTTAATTCTTGTCCAGCTTTTTGCGGCTGTAACGGGACTTTTTCCGGTTACCGCCTATCCGGATTTTTCTTTTGCGGACGCACCTGCCCGCTTTACATTCAGCTATATACATCATATTTTCCTCCCGCTTCTTGTGTCCTTCCTGGGCGGAGCCGGAGGAACCATGCGCATGATCCGCGCCACCATGCTGGATCAGATGGGTATGCCTTATATTTTTGCCCTGCGGGCCCGCGGCATTTCTGAAAAACGTGTCTATCTGAATCACGCCTTCAGAAATACATTAAATCCCTATATTACGGGAAGCGCCAATCTTCTTGCCTCCCTTTTTTCAGGCTCCCTGGTTCTTGAAATCATCTTTGCCTATCCCGGAATCGGCCGCCTGATGTATGAAGCCGTAATGCAGCAGGACATCAATCTTGTTCTTGCAAATTCTATGTTTATTTCTGCCCTGGTTCTTGTGGGCATGGTAATCAGCGATATTCTTCTGGCCTTTGTGGACCCGAGAATCCGCTATGGAAAGGAGTAGGGCGGTATGAAAAAGTTTCTGGAATTTCTTGCGGGAAGAAAACTCGCCTCAGTCTCCCTCATTCTTCTTCTTGTAATCTATTTTATAATGATTTTTGCAGAATTTTTTGCTCCCTATCCTCAGACTTTGAGTTACGCTCAGAACACCTACCATCCGGCAAACGTTCAGCTCACTCTACACGGCTTAAAAGTGCGCGAATACCGGGTAATCAATCAGGCTACCTGGAAGTACGCCCGTGTCCGTAATGCAGAATATATCCACGATCTGGGATTTTTTGTAAAAGGCCAGCCTTACCGCCTTCTGGGCTTCATTCCATGCAGCCGTCATCTTTTTGGAGCTAAGGACGGCGCCTACCCGGTTTATCTTCTTGGCGCCGACAACCTTGGCCGCGACCTTTTTTCCCGCATCGTTTACGGAAGCCGCATATCCCTGACAATCGGCTTTGTTGCGACCGCAGTTTCCCTGCTTCTTGCAATCCTGCTTGGCGGACTTTCCGGCTATTTTGGCGGCGGCATTGACTGGAGCATAATGCGCATAAGCGAGTTTTTCATGCTGATTCCGGGCCTTTATTTTGTCCTTTTTTTGCGCTCACTTTTAAATACAAAAATGGATACGGGCACTTCCTACATGATAATCACCCTGATTCTTGCCCTGGTCGGCTGGCCGGGCTCTGCCCGCACAATCCGCGGAATAGTTCACGCCGTTAAACGTGAGGATTTTGTCGTTGATGCCGCTCTGGAAGGAGTTCCCAGCGTTGTAATTATTTTCCGCCACATCATTCCCCAGATTTCCAGCCTTCTGATTGTCAGTACCGCCCTCAGCGTTCCGGGCTTTATCATGAGTGAAACGACCCTTTCTTATCTGGGGCTTGGAATTGCCGACCCTGCTGTCAGCTGGGGAAGCCTTATCAACAGGGATATTTCAACTCTTGCCAACCTCAAAAATTTTCCCTGGCTTTTGTACCCCGTCCTGATGCTGCTGCTTGTAACCCTGGCCTTTAATTTTCTGGGTGACGCCCTGCGCGACTTTTACGACCCCTATAATGCGGTGTTTAAAAAACGTAAGCATAAATGTCAGCTGACTGCGAAGCAGGCTGCTGATGTTTCCGTTACGGGCACTGACGCTGGTGAAAAGATTACGATGGAAACAGGCGTTCCCGCCGGCAGGCGGCGGTCGGGCTTTCCGTGGTTCCGCGCTAACCGCGCTTCATTCTCAGAGCCGCTTCGCGCCTCTGAGAACGGCTGCGCCGCCACTCCAATCCCTAACGCATTGCTTTCCGTGCAGAATCTCTGTGTAACCTTTGAAGTTCCCCGCGGCAGAAAAATTAATCTGGTGGAAGCTGCCCGCGGTGTAAGCTTTGACGTAAAACGCGGGGAAATTCTTGGCATGGTAGGTGAATCTGGAAGCGGAAAATCTGTTTCCACAACAGCTATTCCGGGACTTTTGCCCGCAAATGCCAGCTTTTCAGGTCATATTTTTTATGACGGACAGGATTTAACAGGCCTTTCTCAGGTAGAGCTGCGGAAATACCGGGGAAATAAAATCGCCCTGATTTTCCAGGAGCCGGGCCGCTCCTTTGACCCCCTGCAGAACATTGGAAGCGTCTTCTGGGAAACTTACCGTATCCGGCAGCCGGAAATCACCAGGGAAGAAGCCTTTAAAAAAGCAGCAGACCTTCTTTCTGAGGTTGGAATCCCCGATCCTGCCGCAAGACTTTCTGCTTTTCCTCATCAGTTTTCCGGCGGTCAGCTTCAGAGAATCGGAATTGCCCTTGCCCTTGCCCAGGACTGCCAGCTTTTAATTGCGGACGAGCCTACAACTGCCTTGGACGTGACAATTCAGGCCCAGATTGTTTCACTTTTACTCCGGCTTAAAAAAGAAAGAAATCTTTCTATTATATTTATCAGTCATAACATAGACCTTGTGGCCCAAATCTCTGACCGCATTGCCGTAATGTATAAAGGAAAAATCAAGGAAATAGCAAGTCCTGAAGAAATCCTGAAATCTCCAAAGCATCCTTACACAAAGGCTTTGCTTGCCGCTGTACCTCAGTTTGGCAATCATTACACTCTGGGAAAAATGCAGTCAATTTCAGAAGAGGAGAGGTCTCAGTATGAGTAAAATTCTTGAAGTTCGCAATTTATACAAGCAGTTTAATATGGAAGCAGGCTTTTTTTCCAAAAACCGCCAGAACGTTTATGCTGTAAATGACCTTTCCTTTACCCTTGAAAAGGGACAGACTTACGGAATTGTCGGTGAATCCGGCTGCGGAAAAACTACAACTGCAAAAATGATTATCCGGCTTTTTAAGCAGACCTCCGGAGAAATCATTTATTATCCCGGGGAAGGCCAGGCTCTTTCGCTTTCATCCCTTAATAAAAAAGAGCTTTCCCGCTACCGGGAGCAGGTAAAATATGTTTTTCAGGACCCTGCCCGTTCCCTCAATCCCCGTATGTCGGTTTTTGAGGTACTCACTGCAGGCTTAAAATATTCTTCCCTCTGGCAGGGTCGTGACCAGGCTTTAGAAAGCGCGTCAAAAATCCTTTGTGAGGTTGGACTTTCGGAAGGGGATTTGTTCCGCCGTCCGGCAGAATTTTCGGGCGGTCAGCGGCAGCGCATTTCCATTGCCCGCGGACTTATTATGAATCCCCGCCTTCTTTTATGCGATGAAGTTGTAAGTGCCCTTGATGTTTCCATTCAGGGACAGATTATAAACCTTTTGTGTGATCTGCGGAAAAAACGAGGCCTGACTTATTTATTTATCACCCATGATTTAAAAGTAGCCTGCTACTTCTGTGACAGAATCGGCGTAATGTACCGCGGTCTTATGGTAGAAGAAGCTCCTGCAAAAGACCTTTATAAAAATGCCCTTCATCCGTACACAAAGCTTCTTTTTAGCGGAGTCAGAGGCGAGCTTACGGCATCAAATAAGGAAGTAAAAACAAGCCTTAGTCAGGAAAAATGCTGTCCTTTTGCCTACCGCTGTCCTCATGCAATGGAGCGCTGCCAGAAAGAAGTCCCTGCTTTCAGGGATGGGGGAAACGGACACAAAATCCGCTGTTTTTTATAAATTCTATATTTCTTAAGTTATACTTAAAAATTTAAGAATAATTGAAACTTTCCCTGCTTTCCTGTAGTATTAGGCAAGAAAATACATTTCTTGGGGGAATTAAAATGTCTACACCTTTGGAAAATTATCTTGCCGCTACAAACGGAAAGCCTAATGCTGCTATGACAGCCTATGTTGCAAATCTTCAGCAGGTTGCTGCAGTTGGTCCGGATATTGCCGCTTCAATTGTTAATGAACTTGAAAATCAGAGAAGCCACCTTAAGCTTGTTGCCAGCGAAAACTACTGTTCGCTCAACGTTCAGGCTGCTATGGGAAACCTTCTTACTGATAAATATGCAGAAGGATATCCTGAGCACCGCTACTACGGCGGTTGTGTAAATATCGATGCTGTTGAAAATGTTGCAGCTCACGAAGCTGAAGCTCTTTTTGGTGCTGATTATGCTTATGTACAGCCTCATTCTGGTGCAGACACAAACCTCGTTGCTTACTGGGCAATTCTTTCTGCAAAGGTTGAAACTCCAACTCTCGAAGAGCTTGGCGTAAAATCTTTGAACGACCTTACAGACGAGCAGTTCGACGCCCTCCGAAAGAAGTTCGGAAACCAGAAGCTTATGGGATTGGACTACTCTTGTGGTGGTCACCTTACTCACGGATATAAAATGAACGTTTCTGCCCGCATGTTTGAATCACATCCATACGGAGTTGATAAGGAAACTGGCCTCCTCGACTACGACGCAATCGAAAAACAGGCTATGGAAGTTAAGCCTCTCATTCTGCTTACAGGTTTTTCTGCTTACCCGCGAAAAATCAACTTCAAGCGCTTCCGCGAAATTGCAGACAAGTGCGGAGCAGTTCTCATGGTAGATATGGCTCATTTTGCAGGTCTTGTTGCAGGTAAGGTTTTCACCGGCGACTACGATCCTGTAAAATGGGCAGACATTGTTACAACTACAACACATAAAACTTTGCGCGGTCCTCGCGGTGCTATGATTCTCTGCAAGAAGGAATTTGCAGACTATGTAAACAAGGGTTGCCCTATGGTACTCGGTGGTCCACTCGGACACATTATGGCTGCAAAGGCAATTGCTTTAAAAGAAGCACGCACTCCAGAATATCAGGCTTGGGCACAGCAGGTTGTAAAGAATGCACAGGCTTTGGCTGAAGGCTGTAAGTCTCACAACATTCCTCTCCAGACCGGCGGAACAGACAACCACCTTATGCTCTGCGATGTAACTGTTTACGGTCTTACAGGAAAGCAGGCAGAAGCAGCACTTTTCAAGTGCGGTGTAACTGCAAACGCTAACGCCCTTCCATACGACAAAAACGGTGCATGGTGGACTTCTGGTATCCGTATCGGAACTCCAGGTCTTACAACTCTTGGTATGAATGAAGCTGACATGAAGGAAGTTTCAGACATCATCGACTTCGTTCTCAAGAACACAAAGCCAGGCCTAACAAAAGAAGGAAAGCCTGCTAAGGGTAAGATTGAGATTTCTGATGATACAGTAAATGCTGCCCGCGCTCGTGTAAACAAGCTGCTTGGGGAACACGTATTGTACCCAGAGCTCGACCTCGACTTCCTGAAGAAAGAGTTTGTAAAATAAAAATAGCTTTTGATTTTCAGCAAAAACGGCATATAATATTTATATGCCGTTTTTGTATAATGATTTCAAAAGATTTATCGGGCTTGATACAGATCGCGCGTCTTATATTAAGCAATTTTTAAATCGTATCAGACTAAACTGTCCTGTAATTCCAATAGACGGAAAAAATCACCTTTACGTCAGCTTTCCAAAAAATCAGTATAATCCGCTTTTTAAAATAAAAACCGTGATTGCTCATTATGACCGGGTACCAGGTACTCCGGGTGCAAATGATAATTCTTCTTCAGTTTATTCTTTATTAAAGTGGGCAGAACGCCTTGTTAACCGGCCGGGAATCCACAATGTCCGCATTATTTTTTCTGATGGTGAAGAAACTATGAATGGGGTTGCTTCTCAGGGGGCTTACGGTCTTGCCCAGGTTTTCAAAAAACTTGGATTAACAAAGGATGATGTTTTTGTTTTTGACTGCATGGGGCGGGGAACAATTCCCGTTCTTGCAGAGGCAAATTTTCCGACTGCCGTTTCCCAGTCTTTCCTGAAAGAATATACTGAGCTTGAAAACCGGGCCGAAAAGCTTTTGCAGAATACCTGCGGAAAATATATAAAGGCCCCCTGCAATCTTAGTGACAATGCGGGTTTCCTTGCAAATGGAATACCGGCAGTTGCCTTTACCATGCTGCCTTCCGATGAGGCTGATGGTCTTCTTTTATTTGACCGCCGTCCGGCATCCTGGGATTTGCTTCACACAATGAATGATAATTTTGAAAGCCTTGAGGAGCGTTCTTTCGAAATCACAGCAGCTATTCTTGATGGTCTTGCAGATTTAAGGACTCTTGCAAAATAGGTGAGGACTGCCTGCGGGCAGGGGCTTCTTTTTATAATGCCATTTGACCAGTGGCGAAAAGTCAGGAAAAACGCTATAATATAAGCAATTACAAAAATCCGGGTGGGAAAAATGGATTCGAAAAAGACGACTGCGGCAAAATCAGCCGCTCCAAAAACTGGTGTAAAATCAACAGCTGCAAAGAAAACAGGCACTGCAAGGGCAAGTACAAAGGCTTCGCCGGTAACTGCAGGTGAAGCTGCCACGGCAAAATCAAGTGCTGCAAAAGCTGTAAGAACATCTCCTGCTAAAACTACTGCGCCAAAAGCGGCTGCCGTTTATGATGAATCTTCCATCCAGCATCTGGAAGGCCTGGAGCATATTCGTCTGCGCCCTGGTATGTATATCGGTTCCCTTGGTGACGGTTCAAATGAAAATGACGGTATTTATATCCTTTTAAAGGAAGGTATTGATAACTCGGTTGATGAATTTTCCCAGGGCTTTGGTAACAGAATCGACGTTGAAATTAAAGACGACCGTGTAAAAATCCGTGACTATGGACGGGGAATCCCTCTTGGAAAGCTGGAAGACTGTGTAAGTAACGTAAACACCGGTGCAAAATACAATAACTCTGTTTTTAAACAGGCTATCGGTATGAACGGTGTCGGAATTAAGGCGACAAACGCCCTTTCTTCTTATTTCCGTGCTGCCTCTGTCCGCGATGGAAAGATGGCTGTAGTTGAATTTGCAAAGGGAAACAAGCTTTCAGGTAAAAGCGGTAATGCAAAGCCCGGTGTTCCAAACGGAACCTACCTGGAGTTTGAGCCGGATAAGGAGCTTTTTGGAAAATACAGCTTCAACATGGAATATGTTGAAAAAAGACTCTGGAATTATGCTTACCTGAACCCTGGACTTTTGATTAAGTGCAACGGCAAGGAATATATCAGCCAGAACGGAATTATGGATCTGCTTTCCCATGAAATGGGAGGGGCAGACAAGGCTCTTTACAATCTTTTTGACTACAAGGGACAGAACCTTCAGTTTGTTCTGACTCACGGTGCCAGCCTTGATAAATTCATCTATTCTTTTGTTAATGGCCAGAGCACAGAAGACGGCGGTACTCATGTTACTGCCTTTCTTGACGGTTTTACAAAGGGAATTAACGAATACTTTAAGAAAGACTATGATATCCGCGACGTTACAAGCGGCCTGTATGTGGCATTAAAAATCGGCCTTGATAATCCTATGTTTACAAGCCAGACAAAAAATAAGCTTGGTAACGTAGAAATCCGCGCTCCAATCATTAAGGAAGTTCAGATTGCGGTTGATGACTGGCTGCGCCACAATCCTGATATTGCGGGCCGCATTGAAGAAAAAATCATCAAAAACCAGAAGGCCCGTAACGAAATTAACAGCGTTACAGACAAGCAGATCCGCGAAGCTTCAAAATCTCTTATGCTTAAAATTCCAAAGCTTAAGGACTGCCGCTACCACCTGCAGGACGGAGCTAAGGGTGCAGAAAGCATGATTTTTATTACCGAGGGTGATTCTGCGACCGGTACAATGACTCACGCCCGAGACGTAACTTATCAGGCAATTTTCAGCCTTCGGGGTAAGCCTGCAAATATGTACGGAATGAAGCGTTCTGCAATTTTTGATGTAGAAGAGCTTAAAAACCTGACCTTCAGCCTTGGAATCCAGAAGGATATTGAAGGGCTTCGCTATCAGAAAATCATCATTGCAACCGATGCCGATAATGACGGTTACCATATCAGAAACCTTGTAATGACCTATCTTCTTTTGTACTTTGAAGAGCTGGTTTTGACAGGCCACGTTTACATTCTTGAAACTCCGCTTTTCCGCGTCCGCAATAAGACAAAAACCGTTTACTGCTACAGTGAAGAAAGCCGCGATAAGGAAATCAAAAAGCTTGGTGCCAGTGCTGAGGTAACCCGATTTAAAGGACTTGGAGAAATCAACCCGAGCGAATTCGGTCAGTTTATCTTCCCCCGCAAGGAAGGTGAAAGTGAAGACAAGGGTATGCACCTGACCCCTGTAACCATCCAGCAGCTGAAAAACGTTCCGGAAGTATTAAAGTTCTACATGGGCAAAAACACCCCTGAACGCCGCGATTTTATTATTCATAATCTGGCGAGTGAAATTGATGTGTGAAAAATAGCAAATGCGTTAAAAATGGCAGTCCGTTGGGACTGCCATTTAGCATTTACAAGAAAACCACTCGCGAGCACTGCGAGCGTGAAAAATACAGCCTATCTTTTATAATATATACATGTTATAATCGCCCTTGTGAAGGACTTTTTCTTGAAAAGATGCAGGCTTTTTTCTCTTTTATTGGCAGGCTTTCTCTTTACGGCCTGTTCGGGGTTATTTACATCTGACTTTTCACAGCCTTCCGAAAAGCCTTTACCGGCATGTGAAAATATTTCAGCTCCTGAATTAATCACCCTTACCGGAAATATTGTCTGTGAAGGTGCCTTCCCTGTAGAAAAAGCCCGCCTTGTTCAGTCTGCTGACCGGGCTGCTTTAGCTGCTTCTTCCTCCGGGCGCTCGGCCCTTCCTTCCATAGAAATCGGCAGTCAGGTTCAGTATTTTGTTACGGCAGAATGTGACGGAGAGACTGTAGACGGGCATGTAAATTCGGATGCAAAAAGCTTTTCCATTTCATTGACAGAAGGAAAAGAATGGTCAATAACTGCCGGTATTAAAAATAATGCTAAGAGGGTAATGGAAAGCCAGCCTTACAAAAAACTTTTTACCAGTGCTGACAGGGTGATAGAGCATAAGTTTGTAATAAAGCCTGCCTCAGAAGGAAATGGCAGTGTAAAGCTGGAAATTAATGGCGGAAGCAAAATTTCTTCCCTTATGCTTTTTTGCAATGATGATGTTATGGCAAGTTCATCGGGAGAGGAGCTTGCATTTTCTGGCGGAAAGACTGTAATTAATAAGAATAATGTTCCCTGCGGTGCATACAGTGTCAGGTTTGAATTTAAGGATTCTGACGGAAATACTTTTAATTTGTGGCAGACTATCAATGTCTTTCCAAATATCGAAACAAATTACTGGCTTTCTGGTGATTCGCTGAATCTTATTTCAGCTGGAATCTTTACACTTTCAAATGATGCTATGGCCGCAGCTTCCCGTACGGTATTTTATGTTGGTGCTACCGGGGCTAAGGATTCTGACGGCAGAGCCTCTTCCCCTTCTGATTTAAACGAAGGAAGTGCTTTAAAACCTCTGGCTTCTCTTATGACAGCCCTTGCAAAAGTAGAAAATGCCTATGCAGGTGCCAGAGATTATAAAATCTATCTTTATTCTGACCAGACTAGTCCTTACGGTTCTTTTGAGATAACTTCTGATGTAATTTCCTCCCTGCTGATTGAAGGTAAGCAGGCAGCGGCAACAAGCATCAGTGGAAAGGGAAATGACAGCGTATTTAAAATCACTTCTTCAAAGCCTGTAACCTTGAAAAACCTGAATATTACAGCCGGTGGTGCTGCTAAGGGTGGCGGTCTTTACATTGGAAGTCAGGCTGATGTTACACTTGGAGAGCAGGTTTCGCTTGCCGGGAATTCTGCAAGTCAGACGGGAAATCAGGCTTACATTGAAGGAAAACTGACGGTGGCAGGAAATCTGGAAATTCCTCAGGGAGACTGCTCAGATTCTGTGGGAAAAGACTGGGCTTTTGCAGCGGGGGCACGCTTTTATTCTTCAACACAGACTCTTTTTACAATTCAAACGACCTGGGCAAAAAATATTACAAGTGAAACTAGAATTATTGCGGTAAAAGGAAACCCGATGCCGGCCTTGACGACAACAAATCCTCCTGCCAGCCATCCTGCGGCTTTAGGTGCCTTTGCAAGAAGCGGTTATGACTTACTTGGCTTTTACAGCTCAAAAAGCGGCGGTGAAAAATATTACAATGCCAACGGAAGTTCTGCAAAATCCTGTGATCTGGATAATTCTGCAAGACTCTATGCCCGCTGGCAGGTAAAAGACAGCGGAGAAATTCTCTCGTCAACTTCTGCCGGAAAAACTTTAACAAGCGGAACCTATATTGTAAGCAGTGATGTAAGCTGCAATAATTCTAGTAACAGCGGAATTGTGATTGATGGGACTGTGAATATCTATATTGAGGAAGGCTGTACACTTACTTCTATTGGATCTGACGGCGGCAATGCAAACGAAGACCTTGCTGCTTCCGGCGGAAAGGCAGGCCTTCTTCTTACTTCCGGTAATATTCTGAATCTTTATGGTTACGGAACTTTAAAGGCTGTCGGCGGAAAGGGTGGCAATGCAAGTGCCGGAGTTTCAAATAAGAATGATGCCTGGATGCAGCGTGAATCACGTTTTAAAGGAAATGGAAGAGGCGGTACTGGAGGAGCTGGCGGTGGTGGAGCCGGGGGTGGTGGTGCCGGCATTGGTACGAATGGAGCCGCTGGCGGCAAAGGTGGCTCTGGCGGTGCTGGTGTATATAAAGAGGATTTTAATAATCATAATGAAAGTCTTCCTGCTAATGATGTTGGTACAGAAGGGAATGGAAAAGATGGTTCAAGCAGCAGTGATTGCGGAAATATATTTAAACAAAACACAATTGTAATTGTAGCTCAGGGGGGTGCCGGTGGAAGTTTTGGTGCTTCTGGTACTGTATTGACTGATACTAGTCAATGTGGTGAAGGTCAAGCTACTAATTATCGTGTAGGAGATTCAGGTTCAGGTTTTTCTTCAAACTATGCTTCTGGAGCTGGCGGCGCCGGAGGTGGTGGTGGCGCTGGTGGAAATGGTGCTGACATAGGAACTGGCGGTGCTGGTGGAGGAGGCGGCGGTGGTGGTGCCGGAGGCGCTATTAACGGTGTCTCAAGCGGGGATCGAAAATTCATTGGCGGTCATGGTGGGGGAGGCGGACTTCCTTCTGGCGGAGCCGGACAAGAGGATATTGAACAGAGCCGCACTACCGCTTCCGGCGGTTCCGGTGGCGCAGCTGGAACTGGTGGAGTGGCTGCAACTGTAGGCACCTTATAAATTCACTTCTTGAATAATACTTAAGTTATGCACTATAATTAAACTTTCAATATCATTTTAGGTGCGAGGTGCGCTATGGCAATCGATTTGAAAGGACGTGATTTTCTAACATTAAAAGACTTTACTTCGGAAGAAATCATTTATCTTCTTGATCTGGCAGCAAGTCTAAAAGAGAAGAAAAAGCTTGGTATCCCTGTTGATATTCACCGGGGAAAAAATATTGCCCTCATTTTTGAAAAAACATCTACCCGTACCCGCTGTGCCTTTGAAGTTGCCGCTCATGACCTTGGAATCTGCACAACCTATCTTGCAGAAGGCAGTCAGATTGGTAAAAAAGAAAGCATTGCCGACACAGCCCGTGTTCTTGGCCGCATGTTTGACGGAATTGAATACCGCGGTTACGGTCAGGAAATGGTAGAAGCTCTTGCAAAATACACAAATGTCCCTGTCTGGAACGGTCTTACAAACGAATATCATCCGACTCAGATGCTGGCCGATATGCTTACAATCCGTGAACACCTTGGAAAGCTGAAAGGCCTTAAACTGGTTTATTTTGGTGATGCCCGCTATAACATCGGAAACTCTTTGAGCATTGTCTCTTCTAAGCTGGGACTAAATCTTGTTCTTTGCAGCCCGAAAAAATATGCGCCGGAAGCTGCTCTTATTGAAGAATGTAAAAAATGGCAGAAGGAAAGCGGCGGTTCAATTACTTTGACAGAAGACGTAAAAGCTGCTGCAAAAGATGCTGATATAATCTACACTGATGTCTGGGTAAGTATGGGTGAGCCGGATGAAGTCTGGGCTGAACGCATTGCAGACCTTAAGGCGTATCAGGTAAATGCAGATGTAATGAAGCTTGCAAAGCCTGAAGCAATTTTTATGCATGATCTGCCTTCTTTCCATAACCTGGAAACAAAAATCGGGCAGGAAATCGGCGAAAAGTTCGGGCTTACTGCAATGGAAGTAACAGACGAGGTTTTTGAGTCAAAACAGTCAGTTGTTTTTGATGAAGCCGAAAACCGCATGCATACAATTAAGGCTGTTATTGCCGCAACATTGGGAAATAATTTTTAAGAGGTAAATTATGAATGCTATTATCACAGTTGTTGGTTCAGATAAAGTTGGAATTATTGCTAAGGTTTCGGAATTTCTGGCAAGTCATTCGGTAAATATTGCCGACATTACACAGACTATCCTTTCGGGAAACTTTGTAATGATGATGATGGTTGATTTGTCTAAAGCTGATGTTGCCGTTGACCAGCTCCGCGATTCTTTGACAAAAAAAGCCGAAGAAATGGGAGTTGAAATCAACGTAATGGCAGAAAAAGTTTTTAGTGCAATGCACAGAGTCTAACTGCAAGTTTTTGCTTTGCAAAAACTTGTGGTGGCGGCAAGTCAACTAACGGTTGTAGAAAGTCTTTTTACCGCCACCAAATGCATAGAGTTTAATGCAGTTTAAAATCCCCTGTTAGGATGTATGCCTTCTCCGGGGCCGTTATTAGTGCTGCTGGATTTTGTGTAAACATAGCTTGTGCTGGAAGTTGAAATATCGCTGATGCTGCTTGAGCCGCCGCTTACTTCCGGCAATTCTACATAAAGATTATGGAAGGTGCTTCCTCCGCTGGCACTAACTCCGCTCACAGCCTTGTAGCTTGTTCCTGTCTGAATTTTTGGGCTTGATAAAATCATTATATAGCTTGAGTTGCTGCTGCTTCCGTAAATTTCTGGAATTGTGTAAGCAAATACCGGGCTTCCGGAAGAATCTTCAAGGGCAAAGCTTGTGTTTCCGCTTCCAAAATAATTTCCGCTTAAAACCAGAGTGCTCTGAGAGCAGGCTGAGCTGGTAGGAGCAGAATAATTGTTTGTTCCGATTCCCGCTAAAAGTCCGCCTGTTATTGCAAAGGTATTGGAATCGCAGTCAAAAGCACATTCCGGCGTGGTTGAAGTAAGTGCTACAATAATGCCCCCTGCAATCGTCAGCGTTCCGTTAGAATCAATTGCGTCGTTACCTGAAGAATATGCAAAAATATTTCCTCCGTAAATTTCGACCTTTCCCTTATAGCCGGAAGTGTCCCGGCTTACGTTGATGCAGTCATCAGTTGTGGTAACTTCAACAATTCCGCCTGTAATAAAGAGAGCCTGTTTTCCTTCAATTCCTTCAGGAGAAAGCTTTGTTTTTTCGCTTACACTTGCTCCGTCTGCGTCTGTAAAGGTGTAATAGCCGGAACTTTCATCCTGGGGCGTTCCCGTAGTTGTAATGCTTAATTTACCGCCTGTAATCAGAACAAATGGATAAGGGTCATCACTTGTGTCAGTGCTTGCGGCATCTTCATCAATATCCCATTTTGCGCTGATTCCCTTGCTGACAGTGGTAGAAGTGATGGAACCTCCGTTGATTACGATATAGCCTTCGCCAGAATATTCATTGGCTTCTTCATCATCTGTGTCATAATCCCAGCCTTCAACAATAATTCCCCGGCTCTGGTTGTTTGTGTGACTTCCTCTTCCGCTGATTGAGATGCTGCCGCCGTTCATTACAAAGGCGTTTGCAGCCTGGAAGGCGTTTCGTCCTGTAGAATTTACAGTGTAAGTTCCACTGTTTATCTGAATGTAATCCTTTGAATAAAAGGCGTGCTTATAGCCTTCTGTTACCGTAATTGAACCGCTTCCGCTCATAATCAGAGGGCCTTTTGTGTAAATTGTAGCTTTTTTGCTTGAGCTTTCATTTGTCTCAGAATCATAATTTGTGCCGTAGCTGCGTCCGTCGGTAAAGGAGTTTGTGCCCTCTGCCACAAGGTAAACCGGGTTTTTCTTGTCCATTTCGATACAAGGGTAATTTCCGCTTGTTAAGGTGACGCTGTTTAAGCAGATTTCTACGCTGTTGCTTTTATTTGTTGCGCTTACAAAAAGAGATTTTCCGCTTGCGCTTCCGCTCAAAAGAAGCTTAAGGTTATTTCCCTTGCTACTTGAATCAGAAATTGTAATCAGGCCTGTGTCTGAAAGGCTTGTAGTAATGTTTCCTGTTTCAGTTCCTTCGCTGGTAATTGCAGAATAATCGCTGTCATCGGAAGAAACTGTTAAATCAGAAAGATTGATGTAAATCTGATTTGCAAAAGAAATGTTATCAGGCTTGAGGGCTGTAATAAGATTTCTTTGTGCAATATTTGGAGAATAAGAGTTGCTCCACTTGTAAATAAATTCCGGCAGGCCGTTAATTGAATTTGTTCCTGAAGGCAGGTTATTGAAGCTGGTAATTTCTGATGTAATGCTTGTTGAGCCTGCTGCCGATTTTGAGCTTGAGCTTGTCGTACTTGTGGCTGCTGTGATTAAGCTGCTGCCTGAGGCGCCTGTTGTGCCTGTCCCGGAAGCAGAATCAACATTCATGTTACAAGCTGAGAAAATGGTAGATGATACCATAAAAAATAAAATTAGCTTTTTCATAAGTCTTATGTTACGGCTTTATTTACGTCTAATCTTGAAAAAGCTGATAACAAAGTGTAAGACTTTATTCAGTGCATATAAAACTTTTATAAGCATTTACTCAATTCTGCTAAGAGTATTTTCATACAGGCTAAGATTTCTTTTAATATGCATTTAAAAATATTGTTTTATTATCGGATTGGGTTTTATAATAGCCATTGTGAAAAAAATCACTGCGATTATTTTTACAATACTTACTTTTTCTTTTCTGCTTTCTGCTCAGCCGGGAGGCTCTTCTGCAGGTGGCCCGGGGGGGCATTCTTCCTCTGGCCCTGGGGGTGGACCTGGTGCGCATGGAGGCCCTGCGGGTCCGTCTGCACCTTCTGATCCGGGCGGAAAAGCTCCTCCATCCGGGAAGGGACCTCTTCAACCACGGTCTGTCCAGCCTTCTTCAACTTCCTCTTCTTCGCCGGCCATTATAAATTACCGGGGAGAACGTAAGGTGGCTTCAGATTTTCCTCTTGAAGTTCTTTGTACATCGCTTACAAAGAAGAATAATGACTACAATCTTGCCGTACATTTTAATCAGCCTGTTGCTCCTGAAAAAATTACCTGCGAAAGTGTATTTTTTAATGGAAAAAACATGGGAAGTAGTGTTATTATTAAATTCAATAGAAAATCAGATTCTGTAACTTTAAGCTGGAGTCAGGCCTTATATTCAGATGATGAAATTAACGATATTTCAATTCTGTTAAAAAATGTTCAGACTTTTGATGGAAAATTTATAGAGGAACTAAAAGTAAAATGAAGATTCTTGTAGTTGAAGATGATAAGGGTATCAGCGAATATCTTATTCCGGAATTAAATCATGAAGGCTTTGAAACTGTAGTTGCCAGCACAGGCAGACAGGGAATAGAAATGTTTCATAAGGAAAATCCGGATTTGATTCTTCTTGATGTAATGCTTCCTGAACTTAACGGAATTGAAGTTTTAAGACGTATTCGTGAAGTTTCTAATGTTCCTATTATTATGGAAACTGCCCGGGGTGAGTCAATCGATAAGGTAAACGGACTTAATGCCGGTGCGGATGATTACATTGCAAAGCCTTTTGACATTGAAGAGTTGATTGCAAGAATCAATGCTGTTTTACGACGGGTTAATCAGGTTCCAAAAGATACTTCTGTTTTAAAAGTACGCAGCCTTGAGATGAATCTTCAGAGTATGAGTGTAAAAATTGAGGGCAAAACCCTTAATTTTTCTAAAACAGAATACTTTCTTTTAAAACTTTTTATAGAAAATGCCGGAAAAGTTCTTTCCAGAAATGAAATCCTTGATGCAATCTGGGGTGAAGAGCATTTTATCGATGAAAATATCGTTGATGTTTATATCGGTTATCTTCGCGCAAAAATTTCTGATGTTACAAAAGAAGAATACATCAAGACTGTGCGTGGAGTCGGATATATAATTGAAAAGTAAATCCACTGAAAGAAAGTTTTTTAATTCTTTCCCATTCAGAATTTCACTGCTTTTTACAATAATTCTTTCGGTTGTGCTCATTTTTTCTGTTCTTTCGATGATTTTTATTGTCGATTTATCGGTTCACAGAAAGCAGGGAATTGAGCTGGAACGTAACTGTAAGGGAATTATAGATAATCTTTCCTTGCAGGGGAGAATGAATACTGACGCCCTGCTGGCAATTCCATATTACATTACTTATTCTGTTTATAATTCAAAAACGGATTATGTGTATTTTACAAATGATCCCCTTCTTCCCCGTAATCTAAAAACGACTGAAAAGGCAAAACTCTATTTTGAAAAAAATTATTTTACTGACGGGGATTTAAAAATCCTCTATTATTCCCAGAACTTCCGCTTTCCTGAAACTTCTGAGCCTGTTACCGTAATTTCCGCAATCTATCTTGATGCCGATTATGCTACAAAGCTTTCTGATCTTTTTCCCTATACCTTTATTCCTTTTGTATTTGTTCTGATAACAATTTCTTTTTTCATTTCTTATCTTAATACAAAGCGGACAATCGAGCCTGTTGTAAATATGTCGCGGCAGGTAAGAAAAATTTCCAGCTCGGAGCTTGATACAGTTCTTCCTGTTTCTTCCAGAAATGATGAGCTTGATGAGCTTGCCAGAACCTTTAATTCTCTTTTTATAAGGATTAAAAAAGATTTTGCCCGGGAAAGGCAGTTTTCAAGTGATGTTTCCCATGAGCTTAAAACCCCTCTTGCTGTTATCAGCGGTCAGGCAAAGCTTTTGCTGCGCTGGGGAAAGAATGATAAAAATCAGCTTGAAGCCTCCCTTAATTCAATCGCAAACGAAGCTCATTCAATGCAGGTTATTATTGAAAATCTCTTACAGATAAGCCGTTATGAAAGCGGACGCTTGAAGCCGGAGTTCGTCAGATTTAATGTTTTTGAATTTTTTGAACGCCTGCAAAGGGAGTTTACTCATATTGATTCAGAAATCCCCCTTGAAGTTCTTATTGACTGCGACAGAAATCTGGAGATTCTTTCTGATTCAGAGCTGCTTCATCAGGTCTTTACCGCTTTTATGTCAAACAGCATAAAATTCTGCGATAAAAAGATTTGCCGCATAAGTCTTTCTGCCTTTGAAAAAGACGAAAAAATCATTCTTTCTGAAAGTGATAACGGTTCCGGCTTCAGCAGAAAAGACCTTCCCAATGTTTTCAACCGTTTTTACACGGGAGATCAGGCCCGCACAAGAAATGTCCAGAAAAACAGTACGGGACTTGGCCTTGCCATTGCAAAAACAATTACTTCCGTTCTGGGCGGTAAAATCAAGGCTTCTAACAGCGAAGAAGGCGGTGCCCTTATTACCGTAAAAATTCCAAAAAGCCCTAAAAAGTGATTATTTCCTCATAAATCTGAATTGCGTACTGGTCTGTCATTCCCGAAATATATTCTATGATGCACTTTGTAAAGGATTCTTCATCATTTACGTCAAAAACTGCCGGGGTATCAAAGCGCAAAATCTGCTTTTTATTGATAAAATCATGTTTTTCAGAATTCCAGGCCCTGTAGTTTGAATGTTTAATCAGCCATTCTTCAAAAGTCTGATTTAATTTCGGGTAAAGGCGCAGGGCAAGTGAAACCCTTCCGTTCTGGGCGTAGAGCCAGGTCTTTTTAAGGGTTCTGAAAATTGTCTTTATGATGTTTTCTGCGTAAATGGCAAATTCTTTTAATCTCCAGTGGCTGTAAATCTGGCTGAAATTAAACTTTTTGAGTTCGAGGATAAAGCGGAAGTATTCGTCAGAAAAACAGAGGCCTTTTTCGGGACTGGACTGTTCGCATAAATCTACAATCAGGTCATTGATTAAAACCGTTGTGTTTACTGCTTTTCCGCTTCTGAGGGCATGGGCTCCCTTTCTTTCAAAGCCCAGTGTGCTTCCGACAATTTCGCGCAGCTGACGGTAGGAGGTCATGTCCAGAATGTGGTAGCTTCTGGCGTCTTCGAGGTCGCGTCCCAGGTAGGCAATCTTATCTGCAATTTTTACAACGCAGCCTTCCCAGGTAAAGGGCTGGGTAAGGCCCGGCCTTTTCATCGAATATAACTCACTGGCTTCTTTACGCGGCTTGATACCCTGCTGGTCAATTTCTCCGCAGTGGCAGATGAGGCCGTCCCGCACTGCATAGGTAAGGTTGAGCGGCTTCTGGACTCCGTTTGGATCTTCCAGAGTTTCTATAAAGTCTGCAAAAAAGAGGGAGTTGCGCTCGTGCCAGAATTTTTTAGGGGCATTTGCACCTTTCTTTTGTTCAAGCAGCTTGTTCAGGCAGTCTTCTCCGTGGTGCCCGAAAGGGGCGTGCCCTATGTCGTGGCCCATGGCAATTGCGTTTGTAAGCTCCGGGTTTAAGCCAAGGTATTTTGCGATTTCTGTGGCAACCGAAGCAACATGGGTAACGTGCTCCATTCGGGTGCAGATGTGGTCGTTATGAGGGGCAAAAAATACCTGGGTTTTATGCTTCAGGCGGCGGAAGGCCTGACTGTGAAGGATTCTTGTATAATCGCGCTCAAATTCCGAGCGGATTCCGTTATTTCTTGAATAAAGTTCTATTTCACGTTTGTTTGCCTGCTCCCATTTTTCTGTGCCGGGGAAGCAGCCCTGCTCTTTAAATGAATCTTTCATGCTTATTATTTTAATATTGAAAGTTCGCTTACTTCAAGATATGAATATGAAATATCCCCTTCCATTATGTCTGTGCGGTAGCTTCCTGTGATTGTGATTTCCTGATCCTGCTGGGGGTAATCGTCCGGGTAGGTATGTTCTCCCAGCCATTTGAATTCCAAGCCCTGTTTGCAGCAGGCAAGGGCGTCAGGGATTATGACTGCAAAATAGCGTTCCCCTGTGTCATCATCCACAACTGTGTAAAAAAATCCGTTTACCTTTATGGTCTTTCCTGTGTAAGAGTCAGGGTCTACTACCATTTCAAAAATATAGGAATAAATCATGTTGGCATTCATTTTTGTAAGGTCAACATCAATTTTGCCGGATTTCTGAGGGGGTGGCAGTGCTTCGCGTTGATTCATGTCATTTGGTGTGCGGACTGGCTCTTCAAGGCTCTGGAAGGTGGCCGGGGCGGGCGGCAATTTCTTTTGAGACTTGGGAGTGCAGGCTGAAAGACTTATGAGAATTAAAAGTATGGGAAGGAGATTTGCCGCACGACCTGTCATCTTTAACGTCCTTTTACTGTTTCTATCAGGTAGAAGGTTATGAAAACAAAAATGTCGGCCGCTACAATTGTACTTCCAACCGGGGTGCCTGCGAGGATTGCTATTAAAAGGCCCGCCATGGCGCAGACAACGGAAATTACTGCCGAACAGATGGTTACTGAGCGGAAGCTTTTGAAAAGGCGCATTGCGGAAATGGCCGGAAAAATTACCAGGGCAGAAATCAAAAGGGAGCCGACCAGATTCATGGCAAGAACTATGATTGTTGCGATTATGACTGCGATTACAAGATTGTAGATGCTGGCATGGGTTCCTACGGCCGTTGCAAAATCCTGGTCAAAGGTTACGGCGAAGATTTTGTTGTAAAAAAGGATAAAGGCGATGATGACGCTGATTGAAAGGGCGGTACAAAGGTAAACTTCGCCTTTTGTGAGGGTGAGGATTGAGGTTGAGCCGAAGAGGGTTGTACATACGTCACCGCTCAGGTTTGATGAGGTTGAAAAAACGTTCATCAGAAGATAGCCCAGGGCCAGGGCACCGACTGAAATCATGGCGATTTTTGCATCCCCCTGGATTTTTGTGTCTTTTCCGGCCCGCAGGAGGAGGATGGCGCTTAAAATTGTAAGGGGCAGAACCAGGTACATGTTGTTTGTGATGTTTAGAACAGAGGCGATTGCGATTCCGCCGAAGGCTACGTGAGAAAGTCCGTCACCTATAAAAGAAAAGCGTTTGAGGACCAGGGTGACTCCCAGAAGGGAAGAGCAGAGGGCAATCAGAACTCCGACGATAAAGGCGTAGCGTACAAAGTGAAATGAAAAATATTGAATCAATGTATCTATCATAAAAACTTAATCCTTCCTGTAAGCGGAACTTTCTGGCGGAAATCGTCTTTTTTACCGAAGAAAACCTCGTCGCCAATGTGAAGAATGTGAGATGCGTATTTCATGGCGGCCTGAATGTCGTGGGAAATCATGATGATTGTAATTTCTTCCTTATTAAGCTGATTGATAAGGCGGTACATTTCTTCGGTGACTAGGGGGTCCAGGCCTGAAACAGGCTCATCAAGCAGCAGCATTTTCTGGGTTGCGCAGAGGGCGCGGGCAAGTAAAACCCGCTGCTGCTGGCCGCCGGAAAGTTCCCGGTAACAGCGTTTTGCAAATTCCGTGATTCCCATTTTTTCCATATTTTCGGCGGCTAAAAGCTTTTCTTCCTTTGTATAGAAAGGACGGCGGCCGCAGCGGGACTGGCAGCCTGAAAGTACGATTTCCCTTACGCTGGCAGGAAAGTCGCGCTGAACCTGAGTCTGCTGGGGCAGGTAGCCGATTTCGTCGGGCAAAAGTCCGTCGCCGGTTGTGATTTTGCCGGAAATTGGTTTATGAAGACGGAGAATTGTGCGCATTAAAGTTGTTTTTCCAGAACCGTTTTCACCGATAATGCAAAGATAATCGCCCTTGTTAACGCTGAAGTTCAGGTTTTCGATTATGATGCGGGAATTGTATCCTAGAGTCAGGTTTTCACAGGATAATTGTGCCATTACTTCTCCAAAAATATGAAAATGATTATCAAATTGGACTTTATTAAAGCATTTAAAAGCAGGTGTGTCAATTTTTTTAGCAAAAATAAAATTTTGGGTATATAATATATCCATGCATTTTCTGGAATTCGATATTGCAGCTTTTTTTATTGGTATTCTCGTATTATGGTTTTTTCATAAAAACCGTCCGATTCCGACCCTGCATAATAAAATATTCAATACTCTAATCCTGACTTCTTTTGGAGTTACAATCCTTGATTTAATCACCGTAATTTTTACAACTTATTCTGTGTTTCTTCCCCGCGCCTTAATCTGGATTGTAAACTGTCTCTATTATACAGGCTCAACTTCTCTTTCAATGATCTGGGCGGCTTACGCATATTCCATTATCGAGCGCCGTGAACGTCCTTCAATCCTGAAAATTACAGGGGTTCGCTTAGTAATTCTTGGTCCCTGGCTTTTTGCCCTTGCCCTTATCTGGCTTACACCTCTTCTTGCATCCAGATATACCCTGATTTTTTATCTTGATGAGCTTAATCTTTACCGCAGGGGAGATAATATTTCCTTCTATGTTATTCACATAATTGTGGCATATTATCTTGCCCTTTCCCTTTTGGTTTTATTTATTAACCGCCACCGTATAGAAAAACAGAAAATAGTGATGTTCTGCATTTATGCGGGAATTGTAGTTCTTTCTGTGATTCTTCAGCTGATTTTTGAAAGCCTGCTGATTGAATCCTTTGGAATTGCCGTTGCGACTATGGCCTTTTTATTTTACATTCAGAGGCCGGAGGATTTTATTGATTATCTTACGGGGCTTTACAATCAGAATGCCTTTTTAAAGCTCATGCATTACAAGCTTTCTACAGATTCATCCTGTGTCTGCATTGCCCTGATTATTGATGATGTTCCCTTTCTTTCTCATACCTTTGGTTATGCCCAGGTAAACAGGCTTTATACTGATATTGCGGATTTTTTAAAGAAGAATTTTTCATCTGCAATGATTTACAATCTGGACCGGGGACTTTTTGGAATTGTCTATAAAAGCCTTTCTGATTCAGATCTAAAAAATATTATTTCCGTAATCCAGAACCGCTTCCGCAAGCAATGGGTGAAGGACAATATTGAAATTAAGCTCTATTCAAGGCTTTGTATCATAAAATGCCCGGAAGACAGTCAGTCGGCCGAGGACACAATCGATATCATCAACTTTGTTACAAATGATGACCGCTACAGACTGGGCGTTGTTTTTGCCAGCGAAATTGATATTGAAGAAAAAAAGCGCACTGCCTATATTGAGCGCGTACTTCGTTCCGGTATGAGTGAAGGCCGCTTTGAAGTTTATTATCAGCCCCTTTATTCAACAGAGAAAAAGACCTTGATTGGAGCTGAGGCTCTTATCCGCCTGAGGGATGAAAACGGGGATTTTATTTCGCCGGAGGATTTTATTCCGATTTCTGAAAAGAACGGAACAATTCTTCGAATTGGAGAATTTGTTTTTGAATCAGTTTGTAAGACACTTTCTTCCATTAATCCGGCAGAGTACGGCATTGAAAAGGTTGATATAAATCTTTCTGTTGCCCAGTGTATGCAGGAAATTCTTGCAGATCAGATTCTGACGATTAAGAGTATGTATCATCTGCCGTCTTCAATCATCAATCTGGAAATTACAGAAACTGCTGTTGCCCACACTCCGGCAATTCTTCTGCGCAATATGGAACGCCTTAGCGAGGCCGGTATAGAGCTTTCGCTTGATGATTATGGTTCCGGCTATTCGAACATGAATTATCTTCTGAATCTGCCTTTCAAGATGGTAAAAATTGATAAGTACATTGTCTGGGCTGCTTATAAGGATAAGCGGGCAAACATCGCACTTGCATATACAATAAAAATGATTAAGGCTCTTGATATGACAGTTCTTGCTGAAGGCGTGGAAACTGCTGAACAGGCGGCATGGCTTACAGAATTAGGCTGCGATTATCTTCAGGGCTTTTATTTTTCTAAGCCTGTAACAAAAGACCAGTATCTTAAAATAATGAGGGAAAATTACGTTAAGACAAACGGTAATGCTGCCCCTGATAATCATAACGATGATGATGTTGAAGAGTTAGAGGAAATCTAACAGAAGTCTTACAGGCAGTGCTCTTCTTCTACGTGCTTTTTGATGCAGTTGAAGGTTTCTTCGCTGATTACATGCTCCATTTTGCAGGCATCGTTTTCTGCTATATCCTTTGGAACGCCGATATTTGTAAGAACTGCGGTGAGAACCCTGTGACGCTCGTAAATGCGTTCTGCAATTTCCCTTCCTTTTGGTTCAAGGATTATGTTTCCTTTTTCTGTGATGCTGATATAATGCTCGGCTTCCAGATTGTGAACGGTGACGCTTACGGAAGGTCGTGAAAAATTCATTTCTCTGGCAATGTCAATTGAACGCACGTCGCCTTTTTCTGAGAGAACTAAAATTGTTTCCAGGTACATTTCTGCTGATTCACGGATTTGCATGATAAAACCTTCCTTTCTTTTAATTTTATTATATTGTATCAAATATTATTGTAATAGGCAAGACTTTATTTCTTATTACTTTCTTCCGGTACAAGTCCTTCTACCATAAATTCATCAGGAATTTTTACCGGGCGGCCGCTTTCCTTGCTGACTGTGCACCATTCGACTTCTGCTTCAATGCAGACTGTTCCGTCGGCCTTTCTGATTGTCTGGTGGAAGGCTCCGTGAACGGTTTTGAGCAGGGTAGGGTAGCTGTCAACATAAAGGGTGTCGCCTAAAACTGCCATTGCCTTGTAGCGGATGTCGATATGGGTGATTGGAATTATGTAGCCGGCGTTAAAAAAATCATTATAGCGGAAGCCGATTTTATTTAGAAAATCCATTCGCGCGTGTTCCAGATAATTCTGATAAACGGCGTTGTTTACATGGTTGTAAGAATCAAGCTCATAGGAGCGTACTGCAATTTCTGTTGTAACTTTCATATAGAATAATTTTAGCAAATTGCAGAAAAACTGTCATTGATTTTGCAGCCTTTCGGGCTTATTATGAAATAAGAAATGCTTCATCTTGATGTAAAGGTAAAGCTGCCCTTCCTCTGGGGAAAGGCGGTTTTTAAAAAATCAGAATGGCCTCAGATCAACCTGATTGTTGGTCCAAACGGAAGCGGAAAAACCCTGCTTGCTCAGGAGATTTCTAAGACTTTTTCTTCTGCCGGCTATAACGTACTCTTTTTGCAGGCTGGAACAAAAAATCATCAGAAGGCAGTTGAGATTCTTCGTAAGGATGAAAGAATCCGGGCTAAGGTGGAAACGGTTCTTTCGGGAATGTTTCGAAAAACCATACAGTTTGTTGATGATATTGACGGAACCTTCATTCCTATAGTTACAAACCGGGCCTGGAATGTTGAGTATGATTTGAATTCTGTTGAATGTCACGGCCTTAAGGAAATAATCATCCTTCTGGTTAATCTTTACAATAATTCAAATGACGTGACCTTCTTTGATGAGCCTGAGCTGCATCTTCATCCCCAGTTCCAGCAGTTTTTTATGAATGAGCTTCGTAAGGTTGCCGGCCGCCACAAAAAACGATACTTCTTTTTGATTTCTCATTCGCCTTATTTTATCGATCTTCGTACTTCTGACGACCTTCTTGGCGTAATTGCCTGCCACACCAACAGCGAGCCGACTCATATTGAAAGTCTTTCCGAAGCTGATGATGACCTTTTCCGCCGCTTTCTGCCCCGTTTTAATACCTATCACAAGCAGTTTTTCTTTTCTGATAACCAAATTTTTGTGGAGGGCTATACAGACCAGCAGATGTTTACAAATCTCCTTCCATTTATAGAAGATGAATATTCCAGCGCCGGAACGGGAATTATTGACGTGGGCGGTAAGGACGAGCTGGGCGTTTTCTGTAAGGTCTGCTCTCTTCTGGGAACCAACGGCCGCATTATCACTGACCTGGATTCTCTTTTCAGCGGAAAGCTTCGGGACGTTTTCTGTAAGGACCAGAGGGTTGAACAGTGGCTTTCAAAGCAGGAAGAGAGGCAGTGGAGCTTTTATGAAAGTATTTTCAGCCAGAAGGAGCTTAATCACAGGGTAAGTCTTGAAAGGCTGATTTTCAGGCTGGAACGCTATCTTACCGCCATCGGAAAGGAAATGCTTTCTAAGGAAGAGCAGGCTCCGAAAAAGCTGTCACTTTATATAGAAAAGCTTGAAGCCCTAAAAATAAAGCATGTTAATGTTGAAAGTGTTGATACTTTTAAGACTGTTCTTCTGCAGGGAATTTTACTTTATACGCCGGAGCTTGAAAAATATCTTTCAAAGGAAAATGCCCGGAATCTCCCCCTTATAAAAAATCTTTATTCCATTATTCTTGCGGCTGCCGAGGCTGCCCGGGTTTATATTCTTCCCCGCGGCTGCATAGAACACTATTATGTCCGTAACGATATTCTTTTTATGCCCGTTCCCGGTAAAGACCGGATTTTTCACGCTGAGCTTGAGCACATCACAACTGCCAGCCCCAAGGTTATCCGCCGCGACTATTCAGAGCTGATTGGCATTTTAGAGAAAGCTTTGCAAAGGTCGTAATTATTTACTTAAACTGGCGCGAAGGAGCAAAGCATGAAGCAAAAACATTCTATTTTTGTCTGCCGCGCTAGCGGCGCATTTAATAGTTTCCTTACAAAAATAGCATGTAGCGCCATATGGCGCGGTTTTGCTTTATGCTTTGCGACTGGGAGCCAGTTTTAGGAACACTTAATTATAATTTGTAAGTCCGAAATAGTTTCTATACATAAAAACAAATTTTGTGGTAAAATAAACACAGAGGTACCTATGGAAAAAATTGAGATTTCAAATGAAAAAGCTTTAAAAGCCCTTGAGCAGATAAAAACTTACTGCGCGGCTACGAATCTTGATGAATTAAATTACGTCATCAAAGTAATGAAAAAACTGCGTGATGCAGGTGTTTCAAAACCTCTGGAAGCTGATTTTTCTTCCCTGAAAAATTAATTTTACACACATATATAATCAAAAAAAGGAAAAAATATGACAAATTCGTTCTGGTCTTTAGTGCCTGCAATTGTAGCGATTGTTCTGGCCCTTTGTACAAAGGAAGTTTATTCTTCCCTCTTTATTGGAATTGTGATTGGCGGTATTTTCTACGCCATTGATGCCGCAAGCGGTTTTGCAGGATTTTTTAATCATGTCTTTAAGGACGGCATGATTTCCCAGCTTTCTGACAGCTGGAATGTTGGTATCCTTGTCTTCCTGGTTGTGCTTGGAACTATGGTTGCCCTTATGAACAGAGCCGGCGGTTCTGCTGCCTTTGGTAACTGGGCAAAAAAACACATCAAGACTAAGGCTGGCGCTCAGGTTGCTACAATCTGCCTTGGTATTCTGATTTTTATTGATGACTACTTCAACTGCCTTACTGTAGGTTCGGTTATGAAGCCTGTTACAGACAAGTACGGCGTTTCAAAATCAAAGCTTGCTTATCTGATTGATGCAACAGCCGCTCCTGTTTGTATCATCGCTCCTATTTCTTCCTGGGCCGCAGCTGTAAGCGGTTTTGTAAGCGAAGGCGAAAACGGAATCTCACTTTTCTGTAAGGCAATTCCTTTCAACTTTTATGCCTTTTTTACTTTGATTATGATGTTTGCCATGGTTTTCATGCGCTTTGAGTATGGAACTATGTCGGCTTATGAAAAGGCCCTCGATTCAATGGCAAATGAAGATTCAGAACCTGAATCTTTAACAGAAGATAACTCAAAAAATGGCAAGGTAATCGACCTTGTTCTTCCAATCGTTCTTCTTATTGTATTCTGCGTACTTGGAATGATTTATACAGGCGGCTTCTTCAGTGCTCAGGTTCCTGGTGAAAACGAAGGAGAAATGGTTGCAAACTCAAGCTATCTGAATTTTATTGAAGCCTTTGCAGGTTCAGATGCTTCTGTAGGTCTGGTACTTGGTTCTTTTGCGGCCTTCATTCTGACTTTGCTTTTCTACATTCCACGCAAGGTTCTTTCTTTCAAGGCTTCAATGCTTTGTATCCCTGACGGATTTAAGGCAATGGTTCCTGCAATTTTGATTCTGACTCTTGCCTGGACACTTAAAGCAATGACAGACAGTCTTGGTGCCGCATCTTATGTTGCGGGTCTTGTAGAAGGCTCTGCAAAGGGCTTCCAGAACTTCCTTCCGGCAATTATCTTCGTAATTGCCCTTTTCCTTGCCTTTGCAACAGGAACTTCATGGGGAACTTTTGGAATCCTTATTCCAATCTGTATTGCGGCCTTCCCTGAAGGCGGACTCCGCATCATTTCAATTTCTGCATGTATGGCAGGTGCTGTCTGCGGTGACCATATTTCACCAATTTCTGATACAACAATCATGGCCAGTGCCGGTGCCCAGTGTGATCACGTAAATCACGTTTCAACCCAGCTGCCTTATGCCTTCTCTGTAGCAGCCGTTTCTTTCGTGACCTACATCGTTGCGGGCTTTACCCAGAGCATGGGAATTGTAGCCAGCGCCCTTATTTCATGGGTAGTTGGTCTTGCGTGTCTCTTCGCCTTCCTTATCTTTATGAAAAAGAAGGTCTCAAAGAAGTAAGAATAATTTAACTACATCTATGAATACCTTTTGCTCAGGCAGAAGGTATTTTTTTTTAATTTTTTTTCAAAATATATATTTATCAATCTGTCATTTTCTTTTACTATCACGTTTACCATTGAAAAAATCAGGGTTCCTGCAGAGCAATGTGGGCGGAAAAAAAGGCTGAGTCTGCTTATGTGATTTCCGCTATTTTCTTACGAACAGGTAAAAGCCATGTTTAATCGTAAAGACTATGTCAGTGATAAGGACTGGCAGAATTTTCTGGAGTTTTCAAAAGATTTAGAAACACCAAACATTGTTATCAACGTCAACACAGTGAAGCAGAATTACATCAAGCTTCGCGATTCCTTCCCTTACGCCCGTATTTATTACGCCGTAAAGTCAAATCCCGGAGAGCCGGTTCTTAAAATGCTTGTAGATATGGGGTCAAATTTCGACATTGCTTCCCGCTATGAGCTTGATTTAATCAACAAATTTGATGTAAGCCCGGACCGCCTTTCTTACGGAAACACAATCAAAAAAGCAAAGGATATTAAATATTTTTATGATAAGGGTGTACGCATGTTTGCTACAGACAGCAAGGATGACCTTAAAAACATTGCAGAGCAGGCTCCCGGAAGCCGCATTTATGTGCGTATCCTTATTGAATCTACAACGACTGCCGACTGGCCTTTGAGCCGGAAATTCGGCTGTCATCCTGATATGGCTTATGACCTTCTGGTTCAGGCCCGCGAGCTGGGGCTTACTCCTTACGGAATCAGCTTCCATGTTGGAAGTCAGCAGCGCGACATTGGTCAGTGGAACGATGCCATTGCCAAGGCAAAATATCTTTTTACTTCCCTTGAGGAAGAGGAGGGTATCAGCCTTTCTATGATTAATATGGGCGGCGGTTTCCCTGCAAGCTATGTGGATCCTACAA
>ODAI010258143.1_pt1 | contig 33732 bp, 58 predicted proteins | sample 1539321 | NCBI WGS metagenome assembly ODAI01 (sample SAMN02144231, study PRJEB22623) | gut metagenome | biome: sheep rumen | host: Ovis aries | place: New Zealand
ACCATCCATTGAGTTACTATCAGATGCTAAGGCTCTAAAAAATGAATCATTAGCATCATAATAGATACCACCTATTAAACATCGAATCCTTTTAGCTAAGCAGGGCGATTTCTTAATCATTTTTTTTGATTCTTCCCAAACAATTTTAGCTTGTTCTCTTTTAGTAGCAACTGAATAGATTTCTGCTCCACCTTCTCCATCTTTTGTCAACATATAGTTAGCAATTGCAGAAGCAAGCACAGATTTACCATTTTTTCTTGCTACAAAAAATATTGCTTTTTTGTACTTTCTTAATCCTGTATCTTTATCAACAAAACCAAATAATGCTTGTACAAATGCTTTTTGAAACAATTCTAATTTTAATGGCTTACCACACCATTTCCCTTTTGATTGTTTGCAATATTTTTCACAAAAATGAATACATCTTAACGATTTTCTTTCATCAAATACATAGGTATGTGTTTCATTTTCGCCAGTTAATTTATTATAAAAAGAAACCGTTTTTGGGTTTCTAATGTCATCAACTAACTTCTCATAAATTTTTCTAACTTTCTTTCCTACCTTATTTGGATTATCAATGATCCATTTATAATATTCTTCTATGTAAGTCACTATAAATCATCTTCATCAAATCTATCTTCATCACTATATGATGTTTCAGGTAACAAATCATTTATCTGTTTAATAATGGATTGATAATTCTTAACCATAGTATTATATGGCGATAGTGCTGGATTTGCTCTCTCAATAAAATATTTTCCTTGATCCATTTCAACAACTAATCCTTTACTATCAATTTCAGATTTTAGATTCTTTAATGTTTTCTTCATGTATTCTGCTTCCTTAATAAGGTTTAAACCTAACACACTTTTTTCATTATCCATCTCATTAAATGTTTCTTTTAACATTTTAAAGTTAATTTGAACCTTTTTCACGATTTTTCACCATCTTTCTTTCAGGTAGGGGGGTTATGCACACGTTTTGCACATTTTTCGAAGGTCCTTGCACCGTTGTCCTATAGTGGCAATTGATTGCTCTAATAGGGGGGCTATGACCTGCTTATTAGATTGCCTTCATCATCAAACATAACATCATCTCTTGTTACCGAAGAATTGAAATGCTCTTTATTATGACAGTCTATACACAACCCTTCTAAGTTATCTATGTTCAAAGATATATTATAGTTACTAAAGTTTTCATCAGTTAAATATATCTTATGATGAACGATTCCTTTTAATCTCTTTTCTTGAGGTATATATTCACTTAGTTTATCAACATATACTGGTCTATGACATCTAGCACATAAACAGTATTGTTTCCTCCAGACATTAAGTCTTACCTTCTTCCATGCTGTAGTAGCATAAAACTCTTGTCTAGTCATAATCTATTTTCTTTTTGATTTTTCAACTTTAGTCTTTGGAACTACAGCTCTTTGAACTTCTTCTGAATCTTTAATGATTTCTACTATCTTAACTAAACCTTTTAATTCTAAATGTTCAGCTCTTTCTTTAGTAGTAATCCAAGTACATCTATTAGGATGTTTTTCAGGATTCTCATAAGGAATATCAGTAGAAGTTACTTTTCTTTCATCTTCTTCAATATCATAATAATTTCTGATACATTGAACCTTAACCTTCATATTTCTTTCCTCCTCATAATAACTTTTTTTATTAAAAAATATAGAAGCATATTTATCTTCTAATTTTTTAAAACTAAACTTAGGTACATTAGTTATTCTTTTTGCAACATCATCTACATTGCTGCAATCAAAATTAACTATGTAAGCATTCTTTCCATCCTCTACACCTATTTCTTTTAAGTAAGGTAATGGTGTAGTTATTATTGGTATGTTTCTATATAGTGATTCATTCAGTGTATAAGAACAAGCTTCACTATCTGATAATAAGCATACATATGTTGCCATACTTAAAAACTTATCTATATCTAATCGATTTGGTATAACTATCACATTAGGATGACATACAGCACCAATGTCATTTGTTATAACAAACCATATGTAATTTACTTTTGCTTTATCTAGTGCTTTAGCAAGTTTTAACATTCTATCTGGTCCTTTATGACTATGTAATCTTGTAGCACTAACTATTACAATAGTTTGTTTTTCTTCTATTGTTAATGGATTATAACTTAACATCACATTATTAGTATGAAGTATTTTTTCCATCTTTTCTTTTAAGAAATCAGTTATTGCAATATACTGTTCTATTCTAGGATTATAAAGAGGCATTCTACTATATATTGGATTAGAATAGTCAGCATGTATTGTTTGATATATCCTAGCAGTTTTATTAATGTAATTAATTATACTCTGATCATAATTAATTATTGCTACATCACATTCTATTTGTTGGTCAGTATGAATATATACATTACAATATTTTCTTAATCTAATTTTTTGTGTTTCATCACATCTTTTACAAACAACAGCAATATCTAAATAATGGTATTTTTTTACTAATTCATATACATATGTTTCTATACCTCCTAATTTACTAATAGTAGGCATAAATATTATATTAGAATGCTTAATTACTTCATTCATAATTTATTAACCATTTCATTACAACTTTTTAGATATTCATGTAATTTCTTCTTAAGATATTCTTTGATTTTTCCTTCTGGTTGTTTTTTTATTAATTCATACATTTCACCACAAAAATTAAATCTATAAAACTCATATTCAGTCATGTTACTTATTGAATTAGAATTAAGTCTATTCCATATATGTGAAGGTCTTCCTAAATAAGTAAAAGAATTACAGTCTAAAACAATTCTGTAATGTTGCCCTAAATCTTCAAATAAAGTACCTTCCTTTTGTAAGTTATGTAATAATAGAGATCTTTTGCAAACTTTAGTCCATAATGCACAAGTATATCCATAAATTGCATCTTCTATTGATTCATAATGTTGAGAACATATCATATCATAATCTTTTGTATGAACTATGTAATCTAAAAACATAATATCTTCATCATGAAGTTTTCTGTTAATATCTTCAAATATATTATTATCAACAAATCTATCATCACAGTCTATACATATAACATATTCTCCAGAAGCCTCTGCAATTCCAGCATTTCTAGAACCACCATTTAATCTTCTAGTTTTATTTTCAATAACTTTACATCCCTTACATTTATTATTAAATCTTTTTTTATATTCTCTAATTATTTCAATTCCACCATCATAACTCATATCATCAACTATGATAACCTCATAATTAGTAAATGTTTGATTTAATATACTTTCAAAACAAGTGGCTAACCACTCCTTATTATTCCATACTGGAATTATTACACTAAACTTAATCATCCAAACATCCTATCTATGTCACTTTGTGTTGCTTTTTTTTCTTTATCTTCAACACTAGACAATAAAATATTCATTAAACTAACAAAAGACATTTCTTTCATGTCTTCAAATGTGATATTTAATCTTTTAGCTAAGGCGACTACTGTGTATTCATCTGCTGGTTCATCAGAAGATGAAGAAATATTAGTTTTGATGTAGTCGCCCTGATATGGGAGAACAAGCTAAAAGAATTACATCATTCATCCATTCTCTGTCATCGTAGATACTATTAATACCTCTTAAGAAGCTTTCATAATCAGTAACTTGATTAGAATCAGCTTCTTTAATAAGAATGTATGATATTTTTAAAAGTAACTCAATTACTCCATCTATTTGGTCTGCTGTTAAGTCATCTAAATTATTAACATCTAGCTTTGCTAGTTCTTTTATGTCTCCTATAAAACTTCTTCCTGTTTCGTTTTTATATGCAAATTGAGTAAAAGCACTAGCTTTCATCTTATAATCTTTATCAGATATTTTTATTATTTTTTCCATGTTTATTTTCCCTCCTATTTAATATATACTTTTTTAATTCAACACAAGACATATCATCTATTGGTGTTGGAGTATATCTTTCTTTAACTTCTAAAAGATATTCTTTAAAACCTTTCTCATCTCTAATTCTCTTGTGTATTAAATCAGTATTATCAGTTCTTTCAATAATCAAATAATCATATAAATGGCATTTATTAGCATAATCTATCATACTATATACAACTTCTTTTTCATTGCTGCATATATCTAATAATTGCCATCTTCCTACACTGGTATATAACTTGAACATCTTTGATCTCCTTTAATTATTATATTTTTGTAATTAATGCCATTATTTTTTAAAAAGTATCTTATCTTTATTAATTCTGATACTTTTATTTTTGAATTAATTAATATTTCTCTATTCTTCCACTCTATATCATAGTGTTTTCTTAAATAATAATTAATCCTATCTCCTAGTGTTATTTTTTTCATATAATCACTTTCCTTTTTAGATACTTGCCAATCCCTCAATCGGTTGTTCATAATCATTGTATCTGCCGATTTCCCTTTTTCACCCAAAATAAAAGATATATATTTCTATATATCTAATCGTTATAATACATAGAGGTAAAATAACATCGTGCTTTATAAGCACCATTGAATAGATATACGTATTGTACTAGGTAGAAGTTTCCTGTACAATAATCAACCAACCACGCATGGTACTTCTAATATCGTTGATATGCATCTCTATATCTACTCAATGCTACCTATAAAGGTAACACACATAATCTCACTTTAACCATCACTTTCCTAACAAATGGTAGTTATTGCGATTTCTGAAAAACGACTTCGTTTAGGATCTAGGTATTAGTCGCAATCCCCACTTAAATTCAGAAAGATATCTGATGATATCTCTCCTATAAACTAGATTTATAAGTTTGCCCTGAAATAGTGAATATAATGCTATGTGCATTATTCCACTATACATATTTTAATATATAAAAAACGGACAAAACGGGACAATTAATTTTTTTTCTTATATCTTTCATATTTCTTTCTGCTAGTATCAGGAGCATAATGAAGTAATTGATCTATTTTAATCCAACTATAATTCATTTCCTCTTTGTAATATACTATCAATTCCATATCATCATATTTTTTCATTCTTAATATTTCATTTGCAAGTAGTGTTTGATAAGAACTTATTTTTGCTTGATATTCATATATTTTTTTATCACATTCTTCATCTTTTATCATATACGTTCCGAACGGATCAAACTCTTTAATTGATGATTGAACTTGAATATCCTTATATCTCATTCCTTTTGGTTGAGTATATTCAAAATTAATTCTCTTTTTTTAACACCAGTGTTGAAGTTGGTTCTGATATTTATAAATCTCGTTTTTTATTTCTTTTAATGACATATAATCACTTGTTTTAATTACTTGTTCCATATTAACCTCTTATTTAAATCTAAAATTGTTTAAAATATTAGATATTTCTTTTTTTGTTCTTTGCTGATATTGTTCAGTTGTCTTTGTACTTTCATGACCTAAAATATCAGCTACAGTCTTTGAATCATTTAATTGACTCGTAATTTCTTTGCCTAATAAATGTCTTAATGCATGAGGATGACCTTTATCTAAACTTACTCTAGCTTTTCCAGTCATTTTGTGAACCTTCTCCCACATAGTTTTCCTACACATTGGTTTATCAGGATTTTTAGGTGATGGAAATAAATACCCACTATTAATTTTATTGTTTTTAGCATATTGAAGTATTTCTCTCCTTAACCATGCAGGAAATGGTACTTCATTATATTTACTTTTTGAGTAGATACTAATATAATCATCATTCTTTTTAGATTCCTTTATTGATTCGATAGTAATATCACATATAGCACTTACCCTCATACCTGTATATGATGCTATCAGAATAAAATAGTATGCTACTTGATCATGTTTCTTTGCAGCTCTTAACATTCTTTTGTAGTCAATTACAGTTGGCACATTTTCTACATAATGTTTTCTTTGTAATCTTAACTGCTTTATCTTCATTTCATCATGCCCTAAATATGACATATATTTATTAATGATTACCACATATTTATTAATAGTGGATATCTGATAATTTTTAATATCCTTCATATAGAACTTATAATCAGAGTAATCAGTTTTACTAATATTGCTTATATTATGTTCCTTTAGATAATTAATAAACAGTTTAATATTTGACTCATATATCTTTAGACTTGATTCTGATATTTCATCTTCTCTAAGTTCACTAATGAATGATCTAAGACCTTTTTCTAATTCTATTATTTCCACCTTTTACACCTCTTTTAGTAAGTAACATTCACAAATAATTTTGTTACTTATTAACAACTTCTTTTTTTCTTAGTATTTATAAGACTTTAATATTAATTTTATTTATAAAATAGTTTTTAAAATTTTTTACTCTTTTTTTCATCACTATGTAAGAACCAATCACATATATAAACTATTAATAACCATAGTGGTTTAGTACTATTAAAAAATAAACATAATACCAAAATGAAACTTAACCATACGATTGAATATATGATATTAATTATTTCATTCTTCATTTACATTACCTTCCTTTTCTAAATTATTTAATCTATTCTTTTCTTTATACCATTTATATTTACATTTTTCTTTGTCGGTAGACCATTCTAGTTTTCCACATTTATAACAACAATAAATATATGCACCAACAAATATCATAATAGGAGGTTTACCTTTACCACAATAAATCATATCTTCATTGCAACACATTGATTTTTTCATATTAATCACTATGCTCTAGGTAATAGTCTATAATTTTAACTGCATCATAAGGTGTAACTTTATCATCACCATTTATATCATATCTAATTTCAGGTTTAAGAGAATTAGACTTATAAACTGCTATTGCTATTACTAATCCAATTAATACACCTGCAGCTAAAATTGTAAATATATCTCTCGTTTTCATTTCACTCATTGTTATCACCTTTTAATTCTTTTAATTTATCTAATAACCTATTAACCATCGTTTTACCATCTATATCAGTTAATCTTCTTTCATATAAATATTTTTCTAATTCAGTAATTATATTTCCTCTTTTAGTTGCTATTTTCATATATGTATCACATTCTTTATTTAATCTAACAACTTCACTATTTTGATATTTTACTTCATGTTCTAGTTGTTTTTCATATTTTTCATTTTGATTATCTAATATGTCTAATATGTCTTTCCCACATTTAGTTAATACTTCTGCTCTAGCATTTGCTACAATTAATTCTTCTTCTGTTGCACCACTAATCATCTTTATCACTTCCTTTTTTGTTTTTCTTTTCTATCTTCTATTTTTACTTTAATTACTAAATAAATAATATAAGCGCCAAACATTTCTAATCCCATCATAATAGTATCAAAAACACTTACATTCATTTGTCCTTTAATTAACCAACCAAAGAAAAACTCCAACCAATTCATTTATTATCGCCCTCTAATATATTTAATAAATTATTACAAACATCTTTAATAAATAATCCCATATATTTATTTTTATATTTTAAATTACTTGTGAATTTTATATATTTAACTGCTTGTTTTTTTACAACTGAAAGATTTTTATTTTCTTTTGCTAATCTTTCATTTTCATTTTGTAAATTTTTATATTTATTCATTAATTTAGTATGTTTTTCATTATATTCAATTTCTGCTTGTCTTTGATAATCTAATTCTTCTTGTAAATTAGTTATACAATCTAATAATAAATTTATTTCTTCTCTTGTTAAGTCTTGATATTTACAACCATTTGTTCCAACATAATCTAGCGAATTGTCTTTTAATTCATTTAATAAATAATTTAATTCTTTTTCTTTTATTTCACCATTCATTGTTACTCACACACCTTACAAACTACAAATGCAATAATATTAATCAATATAAATACGATTAATTCCCCTACTAAAATTTCCAATGCTGAATAACGAAACATAAACAAATAATTTAACAACCAACAACTAATAATAAAAACTAAATTTATTGTTTTAAATAAATCTTTATATATTTCATTTTTCAAACTAATTCACCTCCTCCACACTTAATATTTTTAATACATAATATAATTTATTAGGCTCAGCACCCCATTCAGGTTTACCATAGTCTTTTTTTATGCAAACATGACATTCAATCTTTGGATCCTGTTTTGAATAACCATTTCTAAATCTTATAGTTGTAGCAGATTGTATAGTTTTTGTTTTTAAATCAGGATAATCAACAAATCCAAATCTACTATCATAATATGGTTTAATTTCTCTATATTCTTCTTTCTTTTCGCCTGATTTAATCATATCAAACCATTTCTTTTTAATTGTTAATGTTAACATTATTACTCACTTACTCTTTTCCTATTTTTAAACAAATTTTAATCAATTCCAAAATCAATTTAATACCCCATAAAACAATATCAATGATGATTAATGCAAGATATAAGCCATTCATCATTTCTAATTTTAATCCGATTAAAATAAATAAAATTAAACTTATCATTCATTATCACCTTTGCTTTTAAGATAATCTATTACACCATTTAATGTATCAATTATAACTTTATCTACATCTCTTAATTGACCTACACCATCTATAACCCAAGCAATACTGTCATCATAATATTCTAATTTTTCAGGTATTTTCTTTTCTTCTTCTAATGGTTTATTTTTTAATGATTTAATCCAACCATTTGTAAAACACTTTTTTATTTCACCACAAGCATAACCTAATGCTTCAATATCTTTTTTAGACAATGGTTTAGTTCCTTTCTTTTCTTCTATTATTTCTACTTCATCATTTAAACATTTATCCCTAAAGTGCATTAAATTATAATAAAGTAATTTCCCTTCTTCATCTACATAATCAGTCTCAGAAGCACTATATGTATAGATATTACCTAATCTCCCTTTTATTTTTTGTGGTGCTTTACCATCTTTAATCATTCCTAATAATTCGTATATTGTTGTTGTTTTTCTCTTTGCTATAACTTCACTATCAGCATATAATTTTTCTTCAGTTATCATTAATTCTTTATCCTTTCTTTTTAGTTGTCTTTTTTTCTGGTGCTTTTCCTAATAATTTATTTAATTTTAATATTTCTTTTTTTAATGTTTTAATTTCTAAATCTCTTTCATTTAATAATCTTTCACTATTGACTTTAATATCAAATTGTTTTGTTTTTTCTATTTTAATTTGATTTTGATAATCTTCAACTTTAACTTTTAATTCTTTAATTTTGTTATTTTGGTTTTCTATTCTTTCTTGTGTATTTTTTTGTATTACTAATAAAGCATCATATTTTAATTCAGTTTTTGTTAATTCTTCTACTTTATTTTCTAATGTTGTTATATAATCTTCTCTTTCTTTAGCTCTATCAAATTCTTTTTGTAAATAACCTTTTACATCTGTTATTTTTACACTTCTTGTTAATTCATATTTGTTTTTTAACTTTGATAATATATTCATTCTTTTACTCCATTTCTAAATTCATATTTATATCCTTCTACTTCCCATACATAATTATCTTCTGTATCATAAATAGTAAAGTATCTTATATATTTATTCATTCTCTGCATTTTGTAGTGACTTTCTATGCCTAAAGTAAGACTCAATTATTATTTGATCTGCATCTTCTACTTTTTTTACTTGCATAGATGCAGCTTGCACTAAATAACTTATTCCTAATTCTTTGAATATAAAATATTTATACTTTTGTAAATTCCAATTTTTATCTATGTTGTTATATATTTCCATAAGAGCTAATTCGTTATTTTCTAATTTAGCGATATTAACTTGCTTTTTATAAATTGGAATCCAAAATTTTGTAAAATCTTCATAACATCTATAATCTAAATCCATAACTTGCTCCTTAAAAATTATTGTGCCAACAACAGCTAAACTCGCACAGTTTATCATAGAAAGAAGAATTCAATATAAATTGCTGTTTTTTATCCTTTATTCTAATTCATCTTCTGCTACAAAATATCCTAGATTTGTTTTTATTACATGACCATAGAATATTTTAGTAAATGGATTCCATACTAAATCAGTTCTTCTTAATATAAATTCTGACATTGCTACGGGCATTTCTGTTAAATCTATATCTAATAGATCATCTACGTATCCATCTTTTTCAATTAATATTTTCTTACCACCAATATTTTGATATTTAACATTCTTTTTAATTTTCATAATATAAGGTTTTACATTTTCCATAATAACCACCTAATCAAAAATATTTGCTATAAGTACTGCTAAATACATCATAAATGTTATTCCTAAAGGTACAAATATTGATGTTACAAATACAGAATATATAATGTTCATATCATTTAATAAAAATGCTATTAAATCAAAAATATAAAATGTTATTACTTCAACTTTAAATACATAGTTAATAATCTTTTTTTCTTCTTTATCCAATTTAAAATTATTAAATCTATAATCTCTAGTTTTGGTTTTTATAATTGTTTTATTTTTTATCTTCTTTGATTTTCCTAAACTATCAAATATTTTTTTATAGAATAAATATTTCTTATTCCATTTTTTCTTTTTTAGTTCATTCTGTTCATAATATTCTTTCTTCTTATATTTGAATTGTAATTTTAAAATTAAAAATTTAATTACCTTGATCATAATTATTAATCTCCTTAAACGTTTGATTTATTTTGTAATACTCCATGTTAATATTTCCTAACATACCAGTATCATTTTTTTGAATACTAACCTTCATAACAGGTTTTAATTCATCTCTTGTTTTTTCTTTATCTTTGTATAATATAATTACTTTTCTACTTGAATTTTCTAACTCTCCAGAATCTTTTAACATATTAATGGTTGGATTATCTTCTGAATATGAAGATCTATTTAATTGACTCGCTGCTATTACTGTACAATTAAAATCAAAACAAATAGTTCTTAATTCTTTAGATATATAAGTTAATTGTTCATATAAATTTTTATTTGTATTAGTAGTTAATAATCCAATGTGGTCAATAAATATTATCGTATGTTTATTTTTATCTTTTGCTTTGGAAATTATCATTTTGATATCTTGTATATTATTTACCTGGCTTTCAATAATAATTTTTCTTTCTTCTAGTTCTTTAAAACTTTCATTGATAAGTTGCTTTTGATAATCGGATGGATCATCAATACTATTTACTGGTATATTTTTATTAATTGCTATTAATCTTCTATAAATAGTTGATTTAGACATCTCAATATTAAAATATAAACATTGATAATTTTTTGATAAATCATTAAGAAGATTTAACATAAATCCTGATTTACCAACACCTGTTGCAGCTCCTATTATTAAAAAATCATTTTGAAATAGTTTTAATAATCGAGTTAATATTGGATAATTATCGAACTTTATTCCTTTATTTTTTATATATATATTTGAAGTTATTTCCTCTTTAGTTAAGTAATTTATTTTGTTAAAGATATTTAATTTATTTATTTTTTCAGATTTAATGTTGTATTCTTCCATAGATATAACTTTTCTAGATAGATCTGTATTTAATTTGTCATATAATTTAATCTTGTAATTATCTAGTATTCTTTTTTGGCATGATACAAACTGTGTTTCATACTGTACATCTAAATAATAATCATTAGTTATAATCTCTAAAGTTAAATAGTCAATTAAATCTGGTAATTCATCAGCTAATGAAGTTGGATCTATTACTTTGTTTTTTTGATATACCTTTTTCATTGCTAATAATATTCTTTGATTTCTTTGATCAGTTAATATTTTTTCATTTATTTGAAGTTCATTTATTAAGTTATTGTGATTATAAATAATAGACAGTAAATATTTTTCATCTAAGTTATTGTCCATTTTCGTTTAATACTGCCATAGTTATATCTTGAAGTTTAGTTCCAGATATTGTTGTATTCGTCATATTTACCGTATTATTTTTTTGATTTAAATAACTTTCAAATTTACTTCCAAATAATGTTTCTGGTCTTAAGTATTCTTTCATCTTGTTATCTTTACTCCATTGTGCATTTTTAATATCTATTACTCGTTTAAAGTCATCAACACTAAATCCTTCATTTAATCTAGCATTTATTAATCGCTTAGTGCTTGATGTTGTATATTTATATTTTGATTTAGTTACTAAGTTAAGATAATCTATAATTTTTTTTACTATCTCGACATTATATATAATATTACTTTTAGTAATATTATTATTATCTTTAACTTTTTGTTGACACCTTAGAACTTTTTGTTGATACGTATCAATATTTGTTGACACGTTTAATTTTATTAATCTTTTTTCAATTTCTTTAGAATTTGGTTTATAAAAATATTCAATATTTATATAGTTTTGTTTTTGTAATAACAGTAGCCATCTGCTTATTGCTTGCTTAGTAACATGATATAAATTTGCAAAGTAATTATTTGATGCAAAACACTCACCATTTTTATTAGTTAAGCAAGTAATTTCAGCATATAATAATTTTGCATTTGCACTTAATTTTTCATCATATCTTATACTAGCTGGTATTACTGCATAATAGTTTTGTTTATCATCCATAATTAATGACACATCCATATGATTGAAAAAATATCAATTGGAATTAAAAATATAAACAACCATACATATATTGAATATTCGTTATACCAATCCTTAAAATCGTTTTCATCTTCCCAAAAGAAATTTATTAATTTTGTTTTCATATTATTTTCCTCTACTTTACTTTCTTATTCTTTTTTGTTATAATTAACATATATTTTATTTAGTTAAGTTCTTAATTTTTATTAAGGACTTTTCTTTATATTCCAAATCTTTTTCTAATTAATTTAGTTAAAGCTAAATGAGTTTTAGTATTAGGAATGTATAAATCTTTATCTTTCATTTCTTGCTGTATTTCATTGATGTGTTTTAAAGCTGTACTGTGTGACATTGGATGCATTAATTTTTGAAGATCACTGGCTGTCAAATAAGACTTATTTAAAATCTTTTCTTTTTCTTCAATTGTTAAATAATTTTCCATATAATCTCCTTTCTATCAAATCGTATTGTTGCTATCAGTTACATTTGAAACTATAAAAAAATCTGCTATTTTGCAATTAAAAATTGTAGCCATCTTTTCCAATGTTTCTACTTTTAATTTTTTAGGATTTACTTCATAGTCATTGTATGTTGTTCTAGATACCCCTAAGATATTAGCAACTTCGTATTGTTTTAATCTTGCTCTTATTCGATAAGATCTAATATTATAACTAATGATTTCTATTTTTTCCTTCATTCTTATTCCTCCTATCTATACCCATTATAGTTGCTCATAGTTACATTGTCAAGTTTTTTTTAACTTTAAGTTACAATTTATTTTACACATTGCAACTTTGGTGGTATAATTATCATTAATAGGAGGTGTAATCATGAACTTTTTATCTACTAATATTAGGCATCTTAGATTATCTAATAATATGACACAGGAAGATTTTGCAAATGTAGTTAATAAATCAAGAGTATTAGTAAGTCAGTGGGAATCTGATGAAAGAGAAATTACAACCGAAGATATAATCAAGATTTCAAATTATTTTAATATTCCTATGGATATTTTAGTTGGATCTGATTTAAGATTAAATAATGAATCACAGAAAATGAGTCAGAGGGAATTATTGTTTAATAAAACTAAAGATCTGCTGTCCGATAGTGATTGGGCTACAATTGAGTTTATTATGAATAAGACTATCAATGATTATGAGAAGAATAAAAAAGAGGGATAATAATGAATATACGAGCTTTGCTTAAAGGAGATATAACACAAAATGATTTATTAAATTACTATAATGCAAGTATTGTTTATGATATTCTACCTTATAGGATTGCTGGATTTGTTTTTAACTATGATGGAATTAATTTTATTATTATAGATAAACACTTATCTTATTTTAAAAAAAAGAGAACTTTATTACATGAATTGGCTCATATTGAATTAAATCAACTTGGCCAAATTAATAAAGATTTATTTGCTTTTTATATTGATAAATATGAAGATGAAGCTGATAGATATATTAAATATATTAAAGATAGTTTGGAGGTGTAAATATGGTTTGTCCTAATTGTAAAAGTGAAAATGTTAATGTTCAATTAACTAATCAAGTTATATTAAAAAAGAAACATAGAAGTTTACTATCATGGATTTTAATTTGGTGGTGGTTAGAATTATTACTATGGCTATTTTTAACTATTCCTAGATTAATAGTTGCTTTATTCAGATTAATCTTAGGTGGTAAACATAAAGCAGTAAATATTACTAAAAAGTATGCTGTATGCCAAGAATGTGGTCATACTTGGGAAATATAAAAAAATCCCCTACTTGCTACCAACAAGTAAGGGTTTAGAGCATAGACTCTATAGAAAATATAAAATCTCGTTCAAAGCTTTTAGGGATTCTCTATGTCTCTAATTATAGCAAAAATATGATATCTTGTAAATAATTGGAGGTGATTATATGGCTGTTTATAAAGGAAAGCCAACTAAAGATGGAAGACAGTATTTTTTTAGAATTAAATACAAAGATATATTTGGTAATACAGTAGATTATAATTCACAAAAATATAAAAGTAAAAAAGAAGCTACTGATGAAGAAGCTTTATATAGAATTAAATTAAATAAAAAGGAAATCAATAGAAATAATCCTACGTTTGATGAAATATTTAGTGAATGGTATCAACATCATTTAAAAGAAGTTAAGAAACAATCTGCTATTAAAGATTATAATTTATATAAACATTTAGACATTATAAAAAGTATTAATATAAATTATTATGATATTCAAAAACATAATGTATTTCTTAATAGTTTAGATCAAAAGAAATTATCAACATTATATAAAAATAAAATTCTAGGATTACTAAGGATTTTAATTAAATATTCGAATAAATATTATAATACATCTGATAATATGTTAAAGTTTATTGAAAATTATAAAAATGTAAATTTAGAAAAAAGAGAGATGGATTTCTTTACCTATGATGAATACAAAAAGTTTGATTCAGTTATAAGTAAACATCAATGGCATACATTTTTTGAAATTTTGTATTTTATGGGTTTAAGACAAGGTGAATGCCAAGCATTAACCTGGAAAGATATTAATTTCAAAAAACAAGAATTATCTATAAATAAAACTTTAACTTCTAAAATAAAAGGTGAAAATTACACTATTTCAAGTCCAAAAACTAAAAATAGTACAAGAACATTACCTTTACCTAATATTGTTTTAAATGACTTAAAAATAATGTATAATGATGCAATTAAATATAGTGACTTTAATAATGATTGGTTTGTATTTGGTAATTCATTACCATTTAAAGAAACAACAATACAAACAAATAAGAATCAATATTGTGAATTATCTGGATTAAAACAAATACGAATACATGACTTTAGACATAGTTGTGCAAGTTTCTTGATAAATCAAGGAGCAAGTATAACTTTAGTATCTAAATATTTAGGTCACAGTAAAGTATCTATTACACTTGATGTTTATTCACATTTTTATAAATCTGAGCTAATTAATATCACAAAATTAATTAATAATTTATAAAAAGTGTGGTTAGCAGTGTGGTTGAACTATAAAAATTAATAAAAAACACCGATTTTACGGTGTTTATTTTTAATTTGGTGGAGTAGAGGAGATTTATTTTTATATATTTTTAATACAATTCACTACATTTTATTAGGTTTTATAAAGGTTTGATATATTTAAAAAACACACATTATTAAAAAAAGTGTGGTTGAAGTGTGGTTGAAAAAATATCTATTTAGTTATTTTATTTAATTTATTTTTCAGTTCTATAACCTTTTTGCATTTAGGATCATAAACCTTTGAATAATACTCTATTTCTTTTTTTATTAATGCAATTTTATAATCTTTATCTTTCATATAAGTATTATAGCACAAAAAAAGAGTCCGGAATAGTCCGGACTCTTTTCCATTCTAATGTTAACGGTATTTATCAGTATTTAACGCTATTAAATAAAAATGCACAATTTTTTTGGAATATTGTACATTTTCTGCGTATTTATCACAACATTTTTACAATAATTGTGCATTTTTTCACATTTAATTAATTTTTTCAACTTGTAATGGACCATTGTTAGCATTCTTACCTACTATCCAGCAGTTACCATAACTTAACCAAACTCTACCATTTTTTTCTTTAAATATTTCTGCAACTGGTCCAATTTCAGTACCAATTCTGAGTTTCGCTTGATCATTAGGTCTTTTACTAGTTAAATGTTTTTGAGTTATTGGATCACATTGACAAACTTTAACAATGTTTAATCCCATATTATGAGTTCTTCTTATGCATTTTGATTCTATTAATCTATATTCTTTACCAGTTTCAAAATATTCTAGTGAAGGTTGAATATTTAATTTAGATCTAACTAAATCTCTAAACCAATTCATATCTTTACCAAATTTCTTTAACCAGTTTTCTGGATCACTATGATTAGAACCATAACCAAGTTTATATGCTTCACAATGACCTACGATAGAATCCACAGAAAGATTAAATTCTTTGCATAGATAAGCACAATATTCAGCAGCTAAATCAAATGCTTTATTAAAGTAATTAACATCATTTAATCCATCTTCGCATATTTCAAATTGAATATGTCCTGTAGGATTATAATTGTATGAACCTTTAGCTCCTCTTCCTACTCCCCATGCAGCAATATTAAAAGGTAATAATTGATAACATCTTACATTACCATCTTTATCTTTACCTATCATTGCATGTACACATTTTTCAACTCCTGGTCTATTCCATGAGTTATTGTTTTTATTAACGCCTAAAATACCATCATCAGGTTGTACATATCTTTTTAAATTAGGATTATTAACTCCTGTACTATGTACTACTATTCCCATCGGTTTCATAGGTGTAGCTGTTTTATAACAATCATTATTTGTTAATAAACATTTCTTTAATTCCATAACTATCTCTCACTTTCTTCATTAGACTCACTATTTTTAATATCAAATAGTTTCTTTAAGTTATGTACGATATCATAGATTCCACCTGCAACTAAGCCACTACCAGTTAATGCTAAACTGATATCTTTAGTTGTAGCAAAATAAATAATAGCCATAATAAAACCTATCACTAAGTTTTGGATAGGTATTAATTTATCAGATATCTTTTCATTCTTTTTAGATATAAAACCTAATATAATAGTAACTACTACAGTTACTAAACTTAAAATATATTCATAATTCATAATTAACCTTCTTTCTAATTAAAAATAATTCCTACTTCTGTGGAATCTATTATATGTTGACATTCTTTTTTTGTAAGAGAGTTATACCCGGCTTTAATGTAAATGTCACAGGCACTTACTCTCTCACCTTGTGGTACGTTATTGTTCCATATAACTGATTTTAATGCCATTTGCTGCGTTGTTTTTATCGTATCAATAGTTTCATCAAATTTTATTAAAAATTGATGTAGAAACATAAATATACCTACTACAATACCAACAAAAAACATAATTATTACATATGCTTCTTTATATTGTTTTAATTTATTAATAATTTTGTTCATATTTTTCCCTTTCTATATATTTTTAATCTATTATTAAATAGCTTCCATATACTCTTAAATTAGTATTAGCATAACTTTGTTTACATTTAATATTTTTACCATCAACACTAAATTCAAATTGACTTGCTCCTGCCAATTTTACTATCGTTACTGTATCACCAATTTGCATTACAGATAAAACTACAGTTTGATAATTAACATCAGGATTATATGTTACATTGCTAATTATTAAGTATTGATGATTACCACTTTGAAATGGTAATTTCAAAAAAGTAGCTAATGTGTTATATGGTAAGATATTTCCAGTTAACCTTTTAAAATGGTCAGATAGATCTATTAATTCTTTATTAACCATAATTTGTCTATTACTAGACTGTGGGGTTTAATCAGTTGTTTTTTGATATATTATTAATACTCTAGCTCTATAGTCAATATTTTGATATTCTATTGCTTGCTGTACTTTTACATTTGTTCCATCACTAAAAGCTCTAGATGTCCTTCCAGAAGAAGTAGATATATATGAACCATAAGGTAATACTGTTCCGTTTGAATTGATAAACCAACCAAACACGAATAATATTTTTTGATTTGTTATTTTTAAAACTATATATTCTGATGTTGTAAGAATAGGAGTTTCAAATAATCTAGCATAATAAGGTTTTCCATTATCACCTGTACCTATCACAACTTCATTAAAAGATAATAATTTTAATAATAGTTGATTCAACATAAACAACGATATTTAATATCTGTTTATACTTAATCGCTTGTTCTCCAAAAATAAACATCAACCGATGCTATATGATCACTTGCGTTATAATTGTCACTTATTATAACTTTCCACTCACTATGTTTACATAAAATATAATGATTACTTGATGGATCATAAAATGGTATTTTATTAGCATAAGAAGAAAAAGGTTCATCTTCCTTATTAATAATATTATAATCAACTTTCACTATTTTCCTTGTTGAACTTGTTCCTGGAATACTTACTTCTTTTACATTATTATTAGGTAATTGCCCAAAATCAATAGTAACTCTATATAATGGTTTTCCATTTTTCCAGGTTCCAACTCTTTGTATAGAAGATGAATATTTATTCATTAATTCTGGATTAAGCATAAACATCACCGAAGTGAGTAGATATTAAATATCTCTCACCCCACTTTCCAAATAAAAGGAAGTATCTAGTAATTGATACCTCCTTCCATATAGAATAGATGAGCGTAAGCTCTGTATGTATGTATGTATGTATGTATGTATGTATGTATGTATGAGTTTAAAATTTCTTTGAACTTCTTGTCAAGTCTTTTTATTATTTTCATAGCAATTTATTTGCTATTGTTCTCTTAAATTAATCTTTTTCTAATAATAATAGTCTTAGAGTGTATACTTGACTAACTGGAGCATATACGAATACTTTAGATGTTACGTTTGAAACATCAGGTATTACTAAACATCGATGAGAACCCCAATCAGTTCGATAACCTTGTGATGGTAATATTGCTATTACTTTACTTGGATCATACCAATCGTATTGCGTTAAATCTACTGTTGCCATATACACTGTTGAATTGTGTAAAAACTTATAACTTTCATCATTAACTTCAACATTTGGTACAAGCACACTTCTTAAACGTACATGTTCATATAAATTACTATTAATCATAAAAATTAATTTAGTATCTTGTGCTTTATTTTAACCAATTATTACATATTGATAGGTATGTTTACTTGTATTATTCCATATTCCAACATCACAGCCATTTACAGTTCTGTTGATAACTGTTGGAGCAATCGGAACTGATTGATTTTTAGCTTCAGTCAACAATACCATTGGAATTCTTTTATACTCTTTACTATAATTGATATGATACCAAGACCAAGAATTACTTGTACCTTGAATATCAAATGTTCCAACTTCTAATACGTTATTTAATAATAAATTATTCAACATAAAGCACACACTCCTTTAGGAAAGTTAGATACTAAATCTAACCTCCTCTCTAGGAATAAAGAAAGAGAACTTAAATAGCAAAGTCCTCCTTCCTTGATTGATTGATTGATTGATTGATTGATTGATTGATTGATTGATTGATTGATTGATTCTAAAATATTTTCAGAACCCTTGTCAAGTGTTTTTTGACATTTTTTTCTTAAGTTTATCATTTTTATTCCTCCCTTAAACTATTATTGGAACTACTGTCCATTTGCTTTCATTCCATTCTCCAGAACATGCTGTTGTACATTTCCATATTCTGAAATCATGTATCACCATATCTCCTACTGCATAGTTCTTTGATGTACTATAAGTATCTTGATCTAAACCTAATGCAATAGCTATTTTATATAGTCTGTTTAAACCACCAGTTGCATTATCATCTGGTAGTAAGGGAGTACTTGTATCTGGTAAACCTTTATATCGTCCATTAGCCATAATACTCGGCTATTATATTTGCTCTTTAAAATTCTAGAATTGCTAATTTAATGTATCCTGCAGTCCATGTTTGAGTTAATGTCAAATAACCATTGTTATTAACTCCAAATGTGATTGTATTACCAGAAGTACTCGTACCTTTACTTTCTGCAATTAATACTGGAGTAATATGACTACCATTATATCCAATTCTAATCATATATATCCTCGAGAAAGTATTATCACCACTACTAGAATGCCCACTGACAATTGCCAATAATGTTCCACCACCATTTCTTGTCTTAGATATATCTATATCTGTAACTATGATCTTGTTGTTATTTGTTGGCCATAAACCCCATTTCTTAACAATTTTTAAATTATCTAATTGTTGATTCAAATAATTACAATTATAACCATCTGAATCACTAGATGTTTTTGTACTCTTAAAAGTATTTTCCATATTATTTTGCATCAAATTTAAATTTGATGCATTTACTGGATAATCAGTACTAGGTAAATTTTCGAATGGTATTTTTTGCATAGCATTCGTTATTTAGTTCTATGAGTTTATTTCCATCTTCCTATTGCAACAATATCTAATACTGGACCCCATGGAGCAGAAGCTGAAATATTTGTTGGTCTAGCTACAATAGCTTGTTCTACTCCGTTGCTAGTTACATTTCTAAAACCTTCTACAAATCCAGAAGATTCAACTAATACTCCAGATACAATTGGTACTGATATAAAAGGATAAGCCCAATTTCCACCCGGAATAATCACATCATACAAAGCTCCCCACTGTTCAGCTTCTGTAAAAACTTTAGTTACCTGTTTAGTGCAAATTAAAGTACCATTTGAAAACTTAATATAAGTCCCATTATTATTTGAACCACTTTCGACAATACCATCTATTATTTCTTTTAAGTAAGCACCATCATTTTCTAGATTATTTGGATTTAATGGTGTAGAAGTATCTGGTAATCCTTTCCAGTCCATCAAACTCATAGAATAGCACCTCTATTCACTAGAAAAGAGCAAGTATAATTATTATGCCTTGCCCCCTTCCATTGAAGAAGTGCAGCTAAATAACTGCACCCCCTCTCGAGATATAGTGTGCGCTTGCGCTGTACTGTACTGTACTGTACTGTACTGTACTGTACTGAGTCTAAAATATTCTTGACATTACTGTCAAGAGTTTTTATTATTTTTTTTAGCATTTTTTTGTTCCTCCTTTTTGAGATTTTCTTGATAATTTAATATTTCTTGTTGTTCTAAATTATTTACTTGGTTAAGTAAATCAATTAGAATCGTTTTAATGCAAAATGGTGGTAGTGTTGATTTGTTAATATCATTAACTATATTTGTTTTGCATTCTTCCACCATTAAACTAATTGGTTTATTCATTACTATCACCACCTTCATTTATTAGATCTACTTCTTTCTGTAAGTTTATAACTGCAGCTAGAAGTAATTTTATTAATTTTTCATATGACACTTGTTTAACTTTATGTTCATTTATAGTATTATCCATAAATTCTAAATAGTTATTTATGCCATCTATATCTTCTAAATAATCAATTATATAACCATAATCTTTTTTACCTGATTCAATATCAGATATGTAGTTATAATCATATAATTTTATTTGTCTTAAAATATTAGGAATATCACTAATATCTTTTTCAGTAACATTTTCTTTAATATTTAATGTTGATGGAGAGCCACCATTTGTTAAAACTCTTCCTGATGTTGAAATAGATCCTACATAAACATAATAGCCAGATGAAGGATATAATGCTATTGCTTTATTAATTGCAATCTGACCACCATTATCATTATTGATGTAATGTTCGCCTATAGCAAGATCTCCAGCATTCATATATCCACTTCTAAATTCAACACCATTAACAGCAACAGTTCCGTTAGCTCTTATATATAACCAATCGCTATTATTAAATGTTCCTGCTTCTATCCAAGCTTTTTGTCTACCTACAGAACTTTGAGAATTTCCTGCTCTAAATGAAATACCGCCACTACCAGTAGCAACATTTAAAGCACTAACATATGGATGAGTAGATAATTTCATACTTAAAAATCCAACACTATTAGATAACTGTGCTGCTCCATTACTATTAACTGAAAAATAACCACCTATATTAATAGATCCAGCAGTAATAGCACCTAAGTTTGAACTAATAGCACTTAAATTATTAATATTTAGTTTATCAGCAGAAATTGATGAAGAGGCTATCCTATTAGAATTAAGTGTACCACCTGTTATATTAGAAGCATTTAGATTTGTAATAGAAACATTATTACCATTTAATGTACCAGCAGTTATTTGATTAGCACTAATATTTTGTGCCGATAAATTATTTGTAGTAATAATATCACTGGATACTTGATTTACACCAATAGAACCAGTTGTTATTTTATTACCATTAATTGTTGTTGTAGTGTTGTTATTAACAGCAGTTAAAACACCAGCAATATTAATTTTAGAAGCTTCAATTGTTGCAGCTTCTGCAGTTAAATTAATTCTGGCAATTACTTCATCTATACCAACTTTAGATGCTTGTAAAGTAATGTATTTATCATTCATTTCTACAATAGTTGCATATTGTGAAGTATATATATTAGAAGCCATTAATTGAACATATAAATACGCTGAATTATAACCTAACAATTCTACATGGTAATTACCTGATGTAAGATTCAAATATGTTGGATATGCATATTCGTGTATTTCCTCTTGAGATAGTAATTCGTTAACACCATTAGTAGCAGTATGCTTACATTTTTTATTAACATATACTGTCTTATTACTACCATTACCATAACTTAGTATTAATTCATCATAATTATCTTGATCATACCATAATAAATCTTCTGGCAATTCATAGTCAAATACATCACCAGTAGTTACATTAGTAAATCGTAATACTCTATTTTTTAAATATAATGTATTACTTGGATATAAGGTATTACTTGGATATAGATATGAAATATCTTCTCCTATTGGTTTAATCTTAACTGTCATTGGATTTGAAGCATTAACATTTTCTAAATCAACATTTCCTAAATCTGATGTAGCATCTACTGAAATATTTGCTACATTCTGAATCTTAATATTTAAATCATTAACAGATTGAGTAATTTGAAATATTCTACCATCTTGACCAGCAACTGTAGTTACTAATGTGTCATATCCTTGAATAACATTAGTATTTAATGTACCTGCCGTTATAAAATCTGCAACGATAGCACCATCCATAGTCATTGCTAATCCATACGGTCCATTTATACCTGTACTCGAATAACCAAGTCCATTTATGTTCCATCTCCATACTTTTTGAGCAGTAGTTGGATCTGGAGAATCCATTATATATAATTCACTTTGTGTTTTATATATATATCCACCCATAGCATTTGTTATTAACTGTGTAGCATTGTTTTTAGCCTCTGCTAGTATAGAATCTGGTTCTATCTTTTTTACAGCTTTAATTGTGCTATTTGTAGTACTAGCATAACTAGGCTGCCATGTTCCAATTTGAAAATTAGTCACACGATCTAACATTACATCAAAAGTGGTTTCAATTACCCTAGTTTGATAATCAAGTCCTAAAATATGAGCTGTTACAGTATCACCTAAATAAACTTTTTCTAAATTAGAATAATTCTTATATTCATTTGTTTTAGATAATTCTATCCAGTCAATATTTATATTAATTTTAGGTTTATCCAACCCTGCATCATATAATTCGTTAACAGCATCTCTTAAGGCTTGATATGCATCATTTAAGTTGTGATATGCACCTGATACAGATTCATCTGGATCATACTTTATATCACTAAACTCTACTTTCTTAATTTTGGGTGATGGATATTCATTTATATGTGGACTATTAACATATAATTCTGGTAAGAATAAACCATCATATCCTTGTGGCATTACTTTTGTAGCCATTTCAGTAATATCTATTGATAGATTGATTCCTGTAATGTTTTTACCTATTAAAAGTTTAACACCTCTATCTGAACCAACTCTTGTTAATAAACTGATATCAAAATTATTTCTTTTAATTTCTCCACCAAATAGATTAATCATAGAATTGTCTTCACTACCCATAATAACATCTACTGGATTTCTTCTGACATATCTTGCCGATTTACCATTACTAATATCACTTATTGCATTAAAGTTATTACTAAATACGGTATGTGTTAGTATATGGTTTAAAAATGCTTGTCCATTTAGATTCTGTGGATAGGTATCTTCTATAAAGTTGTTTAATAAATCATAAAAAATATGATAGGCAACAACTTTAATAGTTTTAAAAGTCTTTTGAACAGATACAATTCTAAATAATTGGTATGTATTATCGGAAACTTTACATTTTATAATATTTTCCTCTACCAAGTATTCAGATAATTGACCATTCAATAGATATTCCATTTCTAGTTGATATCTACCATTTAAAGCTTCTATAACTTTAGCTGATTTGATATCTTGTAGAAATCCTAGTCCATTATTGTTAAAACTTGTACAATTCTTTAAATAAATATTCATAAATGCCTCCTATTGATATGTTTTTCTATAAGAGGCAACGAAATTAGTTATTGTACCTGATGTTTCAACTGTATTATTACCATTTATAAATTTTGGAAAATCATATTGCATTATTCCAGCAGCATTATTTCCATTTGAATCTACAATGACTTTGTTTTTGCAATCTAATATATATGTTCCATCACTATCATTTAGCATAAATGTATGATTATTGATAGTTATTGAAACATCACCACTACATGTTATTTCTAACATCGGATAAATATCAGAGTAAGTTGTAATATTGAATTCATCATTTTCAATTAGATCTATTTCAGTTGCAACAATATCCTCTGCAATTGGATTTACTAAAAAACTTACTTGAAATTTTTTGAAATTAATAACTTGTTCAAATGGAATAGCATTATTAATTACTGCTGTATATTGTCTTTGATTATCGAAACTTAATGTTCCGTATCCATCTAAAAACTCTTTTATTTCATCAATATTAGCATTTTCATTACAATGACATTCCAGAGTTAAATTAAAAGGTTCATAAGAATTTGTATCAATACTTATGAACCCATTTCTTCCCTCAATTTGATGAATATCAATTTTTTTCTTTCCTTTTGATATAGTTGGTATTTTTTCATTAACAATTCCTAATTCATTAAAATCTCTATTTTTCCACTTAATCATTATTCTTCACCCCTTGCTAATGCACTATTATGTCTATAGAATTCTAATTCTTGTGCAATTCTTTGAATATCACTTTCACTATTATTATTGAAATTTTCAATTTGAATGATTAATGGATTACTATTAGCTGTTGGATTAATTGTAGGATTAACACTTGCTTCAATACCAGCTGATAATTGTGACATAGCTGCATTTAATTCTTTTTGGGTATCTTCAATACCTTCTACAATTCCTAATCCTAAATTTACACCTATTTGTTCCTTCATAACTTTAGATGGTGAATGAATACCTAAAACACTCTTAAAGCCATTGATAATATTTCCACCTATATTCTTAATACCATCTTTTAAGTTTTCCCATCCTTGTTTAATGCCATTGAATATACCTTCAATAATATTTTTACCGACATCTTTGATTGATGATAAACCATCTTTTAACTTGCCTATTATCTTTCCTGGTATTTCGGCTACATAACCGAGTAGTCTACCAATATTTTCAACTAATCCCTTTCCTAGAGATACTAATATTTCAATTGCTGCAACAACTAATTTAGGAGCTAATTCTATCAACTTACCAACTATCTTAATTATTATTTCAGGTATTCTTTCAATTAATCTTGGTAATGCGTTTATAATGCCTTCTGTCAATGCAATAATTATTTCAATTGCTGCATCTACTAATAGATCTACATTATCAATTAAAACTTCTACTATTGTTAATATACAATCTACAATTGCTGGTATTAATGTAGGTAGATTTTCTACAATTCCTTTAGCTAATTGAACTAATATTTGAATAGATGCTTGTAATAATAATGGTAAATTTTCTAAAATAAACATAGCAAGGTTAGTTAATAAATCAACTGCCATTTGAACTATTTGTTCTGAATCACTATTTAAGAATTCAATTAATCCTTGTAGTAAACCTTGTGCTGCTTCAATAACAATTGGTAATAAATCGCTAATCATTTCTGCTAGTATAGGAGCTATTTCCTTAAATAAGTTACCAATTCCTTTTACTATTCCTGGAGCTATTTCTTTTATAACATTCGAAATATTTTTTAAGAAAGTTTTGATAGAATCTGATAATTCAGATATATCTCCTTCCATTGGTTCTACCAAGAAATTTGAAAAAGCAGATTTAACGGATGCAAAACTTCCTGAAATAGTTTCTGATGCTTCTTTTGCTGTTGTTCCTGTGATACCTAAATTATCTTGAATCGCATGAATTGCATTATATACATCATTTAAGTTATTGATATCATATTTAACTCCAGTTAGCTTTTGGGCATCTGCTAAAAGTCTTTTCATTTCTTCTTTAGTACCACCATAACCTAATTTTAAGTTATCTAACATGGTATAATTCTGTTTAGCAAACCCTTTATAAGCATTTTGAATGCTCTCCATAGAAGTACCCATTTTATTTGCATTATCAGCCATGTCAATTACAGCTTGATCTGCAGCAGCAGCCAATTCTATTGGATCTGATATACTTTGTTTTAAAGAAGCAGCAAAACTTGTAACTGTAGACATATATTCATTTGCACTTATACCTGCTGTTTTATATGCTTTAAAAGCATTAACAGTTACATGCTCTTGTGCAGCATCTAATTTATCGTACTCTTCCGTAACTTGCTCAACAGATTTACCAACCTGTTTAGCATATTCTTCAACATTAGAAGCTTCACCAGTACCAAATAATGTAAATACACCACCTAAGTTTTGCTCATAATCGGCATATTCTTTAACACCTTTTGCAACAACACCAGCAATGGCCGTACTTACACCTGCAACAACAGCAGCAACTTTTTTTGTTACTTCAACTGCAGTTGCACCAATGCTTTTTAATGCACCACCTATTTTTGATAGATCAATGGAATTAGTACCTTTAAGTTCTTTATTAAGGTTTTGTAAAGCACTTTCACTTTTGGCTATTTCAACACTTAATTCTCTATAACTTTTCTTTTGATCTTCTGTTAACGAATTATATTCTCCCATTTGTTTTTGAGCTGTTTTTAACTGATTTAGTTTTTCAGTAGATGCTTGAATATTCTTTTTTAAAACATCTTGTTTTTGAGCTAATAATTCAGTATTTTTTGGATCTAATTTCAAAGCTTGATTAAGTTGTTTCAATTCACTATTTGTTGAATATATGACCTTATTTACACTTTTTAAAGAGTCTTGTAGTTTACTTGTATTACCACCTATCTCAATAGTAATTCCTTTAATATTCTTTGTTGACACAATTGTTTCACTTCCTTTCTTTTAAATACTAAAAAAACCACTTATTTCTAAGTGGCTTTTTTACTACTCAAAAGAGTAGTATTATTCAGATACTTCTTCTACAGGTTCATATACTGCATCAAAGAATGAATCATATGCAGTTTTATTACTTGATGTAGGTTCTAAGAAAGTTCTAACAAGTTTATCAGTTAATCTTGGCATTGCTTTCATTGATAATGTATCAGTTTGAGGAGTTACACTAGCTTCCTTAGTTTGTCCATTGTTAGCTGGTCTACTAGCTTTACAATTGTAATACCAGAATCTTCTATTGTGTTCATCTCCATCAATTTGGAATCCAAAAGCAAATCCTTTTGATTTTGCATCTGATTTTTCAACTAATGCACCATTACTATCAACTGTTTCTCCAAGAATCTTAGTTCTAATTGAATCTGGCAATAATGCTATTTCAACGTCACCTTCATATCCTTGATTAGCAGTATCAGAAAAATATTTAGTATTATCAGCATAAAAATCTGTATCATCTCCAGCTGGTGTTAATGATAAATTAACTGCACCTGGAACTACTACAGGAGTTTCATAAACATATTGATTTTGTTCATTTATAGTAAATGGAGCAATTACAACATGTGATAATCCGAATTTAACTTTATTCATAATCTATTCCTCCTTAAATTAAATAATAATTATGATATATTTTTTCATCTTCATCCCATACCTCATCATCTGTAGTATAAGGAATGTTATGAGAATCAAATAAATCCTCAATTTGATGTAATAATTCAACATCATGTTTTAAAGTAACAACTTCGATTTGAAAATTATTACTTTTATAATAAGTTTTATTCTCTGCATTAAAAACATCAGCAGGAGTCATACTATAAGCCATAAATGGTGGATTTTGTGCTTCTTTAAAGTGATCATAAGCTACTGGTATTTCTAATTCTTGTAATAGAGTATATAATTCTTTTTCTGACATATTAACCTCCCGTTTTAATTATCTTTTCAACATTTTTTTCGTATTCTTTAATACAAGTTTCTTCAACTGGTTTGATATGAACAATTGCTTTTGTCTTTTTACCATTCCTAGTTAAGTGTCCTTTTTCAAGTAAATGAGTTAACTGATAATCAGTTGCATTATGAATCGTACACGATATATAATTTGAACCTTTAGTAGTTTTTACTCTCCACCCTTTTGCATATTTACCCTTATTTTTAGGTGAAGTTGCTTCAAGAGTCTTTTTACCATCTTTTGCTCTTTGTATTACTTCATTAGTAATACTTTCTTGTATATCATCAGAATAACTATTTAATATTTCAGTAATATCTAAAATAGAAGATGCCATTATTCACTTACTTCCTCACCAGAATTATTAACACCTGCTTTAGATTCACATACAAGCACAATATCAAATTTATTTTTAGGATCAACTGTTCTAATAATAGAATATCTATTATTGTTCCATTTTAATTCTGATTCACCAGAATAATTTAACCTCTTAATAACAAACTCGATAGTTGGTTTATATCCAGCAGTTAAAGCATTATAATATTCATTAGTTTTAACACTTTGCTTTTTAGCATATGTTTTTTTAGATGTTTCGGAAGTAGATATACAGTTTCCTATATCATCTACTCCCTCAGTTTTAGTTATTAAATAAATAATTTCAGTGTAATCCATTATTTACCTTTTACGGTGTACTCAACATAGTTTCTTAATTGATTTTTTTGTAATCTATAAGAATTACTATACATTTCGGCATTATTAACATCTAAAAAACTTAATACATATGTTTTTATCGCAGTTTGCACTAACTTATCACTTTCAAAAAAAGTATCGACTATGCCGATACTCTTTAAATCTTTTTTACAAGAATCAATATAATCATTGATAATATTATCAAACTCATTATGATTAATGCCTTGTATTTTTTTTATTTCCTCAAGCATAGTCTTCCTTCTTTCTATCTATTATTCAGAAGTTTCTTTTTGACCAAGAGCGAAACTTGCTGGTTTAGCTTTACCATCATAGATACCATAAGCACCATAAGTTACTTTTCTACCTTTGATAGTAGATTCTTTATCAACTCTTACTGAGCTAACTTCATTGAAGATATAATTTCTAGGATTTCCAGCAACTATATCATCATTTTCTAGATAAGGATCAACTTCAATTTTAAATCCACTAACAGCTGGAATACCTGCTAAGAATGGATAATTTCCGTTATTATCTTTATAAGAAATAATGTCTAAGTTTACATCAGTTGAGATGTATGCTTTAGCACCAATTCTAGCATCTTTAGATAATGATTTATATGTGTTTAATACTCTTTCAATAGCATTAGCACCAGTTGTAACTGGAGTTAATCCATGAGTAACACCTGTAGGTTGTCCACTACCAGTTCCGTAAAGAACAGCTTTAACGATAGCTTTACCCATTTTTTCATTTAATTCATCTAAAATGAAATCAATGAATGAATCAACAGCCATTTCTTCTAACTTCCAAGTGATAACGATATCTTTTGCAAGTTCGAATCCTGTTAATTTTAAGTTCTTATATTCTTGACCTTCATTTGAAGTTTCAGTAGTTTCTGAATACCAATTTGAGTCATCAGCTGCAAATAAATAAGGTAAATCAACATTACCATCTACAGCTAGTTTTCTAACATCTCTAAAGAATGGTGAATCTTGAGAAATTAATTCCATTAATTCCATTCTTACAGATGTAGGGATGAATAAACCACCATTGTTTATTCCTTGTGCATCAGCAGCACTTGCAACGAACTCAGTAGCAGTAGTAGTGACAGCATCACCTAAAGCTCTTTTTTCGTCTTCTGTGAATCTTTCTTCAGGAAGATTCATCATTTTTTTAGCCCAAGCAGTTCTATATTCTTTGCTTGATAAATCGAATTTCTTTTCTTTCATATCTTTTTCCTCCTTAACTTCGATTTCTAATTTTCTAGCTTCTACTTCGCCAGATTCTAATTTTTTAGCAACTTCATCTTTTGCTAATTGAGATCTAATTTCACTTTCTTCAGATTTTAAAGTATCAACTTCTTCATTAAGTTTTCTTATTTCTTCAATATCCTCAGATTTTTCAACTAGGTCTTTTATTTGAGCCATTCTTGACTCTATTTCTTTAAGTCTATCCATCTTGGATACCTCCCTCTAAAATGTGTTTATTTTATTCTTTAAAAGTCTACCTTTAAACAAAAAGACTATTATTGCTCAAGTCCAAGCATTTATTAAACAGTTTAGTTGAATCACTCAACAAAAAAAGAACTCAAGTCCAAGTTCTTAGTTCATAACTGTATTAACCTAATTTTGACATTAATTCTTTTTTTGCATTTTCTAATTCTTCTTTATGTTTTCTTATTTCTTTAATATCATTAGATGATTTTTCTAATGATCTAGCATAAATAGATGTTGAATCATAAAATGGTTGATCTACTACAGATACATCATATAGTTTTTTAATACTATTAATTGTTCTTGTATTAGTTTCATAATCGTATGTATCTTCATCAACACTAAATGCAAAACTCATTTTATCTAATAATCCTGCTTTAATTGCTTCATAAATATTTTTATGTTCAGTAATATTAGGATTTAATTTAGCTTTAATCTTTAATCCTTTTTCATCTACTGTTAATTCTAAAGAACCACCCTTAGTTCTAGCTAAACATAAGAATGAATCATTATGATTATATCTTAAAACAACATCAGTCATATCTGCATTATCTAATGCTCTATTACTAATTACTTCTGTGTAATCATATGTTGCAGGACTATTGAAAACAACAGCATATCCCTCAATGATCATTTCATTTTGTTCATCTTCTATTGCTCTCATTTCTAAATTTTCATTTAGAAGTCTTACTTCTTTATTCATCTTGTTCACCTTCTTCCTTATCTTTATCATCATTACCAACTTGATATTGGTTAGCAATGTTACTATCAATATGATTTAGATCTTGTAATACTTTTTGGCCTTCACCATTTGGTAATGGTTCTAAATTAAGTATTTCTCTTAATTCATCTATCATCATTAAATTATTAGCGTATCTCAATACATTAATCTTAGTTTCATTACTTGCGTATTGAAGTCTATTTGATGTAAATATTATCTTATTACCATGATTTCTTTCAGTTTCAGTGAATAACTTATTAGTAAATTCATAGCTCATTTGAATAGCACATGGTTCAATAACACTTTCATAGAATGCATTCCATTCACTTTCACTATATTTTGATTGAATAATTGATTCTGATAATCCAAAATAAGCTAATACCTTATCATTAATCATCTTCATTTGCTCTGCAGTTGCAGTTTTAGGATCTAATGTTATAGGTTTAAACTCTTTTGTTGCATCTAATACACCAAAACCATCACTATCTTCGCTAGTAATACTATCAATAAACTCTTGTCTTATTTTTTTAGCATCATCTGGTTTTAACATTGAATTAGATTCTTTAATGACTCCTTTAATGCTTTGAGTTACTTTAATAGCATTGATTATTCCTTCATCTAAAATATGTTTCATAGACAATACTTTAGTGATTGCTTTATTATCTCCACCTCTAAAACTATCTAAACTAGTAAATCTCTTTAAATGAATTAAATCGTTCATTTCAATAAATCTACTTTGTCCACTACCAAAATTAAACTTTAAATATATTTTATTTTGATATTCGTATGGCTCATAGTTACCATAATGAAGTGGGTATAAGGCAACTGGTTTAAAGTTTTTATCTTTTTGAATATATACAAATGCTTCATTATATGAGTATAACTCACTTAAAATGTAATAATAGAAATAATATCCATTCATATAATCGTTTGGTCTTTCAGATATTATTTTTTGTAATCTATCATCTGCATTTCGATACTTTTTATCTTTGTTTTGAACATGTTTAGGATTTAATTTTGCACCATTTCTAGCGATTGTATCAATACATATTCTTGCGTCAGGATCATCATATACCTTGCCATCATATTTAGTAAAAACTGGAATATAACCATTTAAAAATTTTAATCTTATAGCATTAACTATTTTATTGGATTTTTCAGTACCAAATAATCTACTAAATAAACTTCTTTTTTCCTTAGCCACTAGTTTTAACCTCCTCACTTATAAAATTTAAGTATTCTTGATTCTTATCAATAAAAATACAGTAAGCATCAATTAAACTTACTGTACCATCTATTCTTTGTCTTGATTTTTCTTTATCTGGTTGAATATTTTCGTTTGAATCCATCTTGACAACTGTGTTTGATAAACACCACTTTAGTATCGGATTATTATCGTAATTTACTTTTTTATCCATTAAATCAGCTCTTAACTGTTTCATTGGACTAGACATTGTTTTCATACCTTGTCTTACTTCAACCATATTAAATCCGTAACTAATCATTTCTTTGCACCAAAACTGTGCATTCCAACTATCATAACCAATATATAATGGTCTTAGATCATAATCCCTGACTTGTTCAAGAAACCAGGCAGTAACATCTGAGTAATCAATTTTAGAATCACCAGATAATCTTAAATAACCATTCTTTAACCATTTATCATATGGTATCTTATCTTCAATAACTTTCTTTTCTAATGAATTTGTAGGAATCCAATACATTTGTTTTATCTTTATTTCTCCGTTTTGAACTCCTAGTAATGTAGCACATGTTAAGTCAGTAGTACTTGATAAGTCACATCCTCCAATGCAATAACAGTCTTTAAATTCACTGTATTTTTTCTCGTTATTAAGATCCTCAAATGATAGCCAACAATTAACACTGTTTTGCCTTACATTAAAATCTTTACATAATAAATTAACTAGCTCAATTGGATTATTTTTGGCTCTTTGAACCTTTTCTCTTAAATCCTTAATGGATTTTATAGTTCCAAGTGCTGGATTTGCTTTAAACCACGATTCTTCACTTAACCACTCATTTTCTTCATCTAATTCATATATGATTGGAAGTAATGTTTCATCTTCTATTGTACCTTCAATAACTTGTGAACTGTAATCATAATCGTTATCAAAAACATTAGATCTAACTGTTCCCATTGTTGAGGTTTCTAATAGTAATGGTTGTTCTCTGGCACTCATAGAATCATACATAACATCCATTAAATTTTTATCGGTCCATGCATGAGTTTCATCACATATTACACATGATGCATTCAAACCATCCATTGAGTTACTATCAGATGCTAAGGCTCTAAAAAATGAATCATTAGCATCATAATAGATACCACCTATTAAACATCGAATCCTTTTAGCTAAGCAGGGCGATTTCTTAATCATTTTTTTTGATTCTTCCCAAAC
>ODAI012658027.1_pt1 | contig 33715 bp, 32 predicted proteins | sample 1539321 | NCBI WGS metagenome assembly ODAI01 (sample SAMN02144231, study PRJEB22623) | gut metagenome | biome: sheep rumen | host: Ovis aries | place: New Zealand
AATTTTCCATTAAATGAAGCTCTCCCTGCACGTCGGTGTAATACTCGCCCTCGGGAATCAAATCCTTAATCAAAACAATCTCGTAACCCTTGTCTTTAATGCCCTCGATAATACCGGGCAGCGCGGCAGGGGTATTTTTCGCGCCGTTGTGCATCAGGACAATCGAGCCGTCCCTGACCTTGTCGAGCACGGTTTTTGTCATCTGCTCGGGCGACGGATCCTTCCAATCCAAAGAATCAACATCCCACTGCACGCAGTACATTCCAAGCTCCTTAACGCATTTGACCACGCTGTTGTCGTAGTCGCCGTAGGGCGGGCGGAACAGGGTAGGAGTATGGTTTGTAAGCTTGCGGATTTTTTCGTTGCAGGCTTCAATCTCGGCGTGTGTTTTTTCCCTGCCAACCTCGGGCAGGTGCGGATGTGTGTCGCTGTGATTGCCAATGTCGTTGCCGTGGGCGGCAATGCTTTTAACGTCCTCGGGAAAGTCGTCAACCCATTTTCCGACAAGGAAAAACGTCGCCTTAACGCCGTGTTCGTCCAAAATTTTGAGCAGCTCCGGGGTTTGCTCGTTGCCCCACGCCGCGTCAAATGAAATCGCGACCTGTTTTTTGTCGCTTTCAACGCGGTAAACCGGCACTTCTTTGGGTTCCGCGGCGGTTTGAACCGCCTTTACCGAGGATGTTATCGCAACCGTCGCCGCCGTAACGCCCAAAATCAGGCTCAGCCCCAGCGTAAGCAGACTGCGCTTTGTAAGTATTATCAGTTTCATATTATCCCTCCGCTTTATAGCAAATTATATGCGCAGGGACGTTTTAACAGAACAATAAATTATTGAATTTATAAGCTTATCCGAAGCTCCAGGTTATGCCGTCCTTGGTGTCCTTAACAATTACGTTCATTTCCGTCAGTCTGTCGCGGATTGCGTCGGCGGTAGCCCAGTCCTTGTTGGCTCTTGCCTCGGTGCGTTTTGCAATCAGCGCCTCAATCTCGGCGGTAAGCTTGTCGTCGGCGCCGTTTTCCTCCTTAGCGGCAAGCAAATCAAGGCTAAGCACCTTGTCCAGCTCTGCCAAAACGAAACGCTTTGTAGCGCCGTTTGCGTCAGCCTTAAGCACGTCGTAAACAACGGTAAGTCCCAAAGCCGTGTTGAGGTCGTTGTCCATCGCCTCTTTAAAGGACGCGATAAGCCTGTCTGCCGCCGCGCGGTCAACCTCGCCCTCGCAGTCAAGCGATGAAATCCGCTTAATCAGCTTGTCATACGCCTTTGCCGCGTTGTCAAGGCTTTCATAAGAGAACGTAAGCGGCTTGCGGTAATGGCTCTGCAGGCAGAACATTCTGTAAACAACGGGATTGTAGCCCTTGCTTTCAAGCAGTGAAACGGTCAGAAAATCGCCCTTGGACTTGCTCATTTTGCCGCGCGCGTCGTTAAGGTGGAGCACATGGAACCAATATTTGCACCACTTGTGACCTAAATACGCCTCGCTTTGCGCGATTTCGTTAGTGTGGTGGGGGAAGGCGTTGTCAATTCCGCCGCAGTGAATGTCAAGGTATTCGCCGTTGTGCTTTTTGCTTATGCACGAGCACTCAATGTGCCAGCCCGGATATCCCAAACCCCAGGGGCTGTCCCATTTAAGCTCCTGGTCGTCAAACTTTGACTTGGTGAACCAAAGCACAAAATCGGTTTTGTTGCGCTTGTTTTCGTCCTCCTCAACGCTGTCGCGAACGCCCACGGCAAGGTCGTCCTCGTTCATGTTGCCGAAAACATAGTAAGACTCAAGCTTTGAGGTGTCAAAATACACGTTGCCGCCGGCAACGTAAGCGTAGCCCTTTTCAAGCAGTCCGGAAACCATGTCAATAAACTCGTCAATGCAGTTTGTGGCAGGCTCAACAACGTCGGGACGTTTTATGTTAAGCTTTTTGCAGTCCTCAAAAAACGCCTTTGTGTAAAAATCGGCGATTTCAAGCACGGATTTGTGCTCGCGCTTTGCGCCCGAAAGCATTTTGTCCTCGCCTGTGTCGGCGTCGCTTGAAAGGTGTCCTACGTCGGTGATATTCATAACGCGGTTGACATTGTAGCCCGAAAAACGCAGATATTTTTCAAGCACGTCCTCCATGATGTAGGTACGCAGGTTGCCGATGTGTGCGTAATGATATACGGTGGGACCGCAGGTGTACATGTTAACAATCTTGTCCGAATAGGGGACAAACTCCTGCTTGGTCTGACCTAATGAGTTGTAAAGAATCATGGCTATTCTCCTTGCTTTATATCCTAAAAATTATTTGTTTTTCAGCTCTTCAAGCTCTTTTTCAAGCTCCTTAACCCTGTTGTCAAGCGAAACAAGCGCATTTGCGACCGGGTCGGAAACGTGAATTTGGTCAAGAGTTTCGTTGCGCACGCCGTTAAGCCGCACAATGCGCGCCGGAACGCCCACAGCCGTAGCGTTTGCGGGAACCTCGCTGAGCACCACCGCGCCGGCGGCAATTCTTGCGTTGTCGCCCACGGTGAACGGACCCAGCACCTTTGCGCCGGAACCCACAAGGACGTTGTTTCCCAGCGTCGGGTGACGTTTGCCCACGTCCTTGCCCGTACCGCCCAGGGTTACGTTCTGGTAAATCGTGCAGTTGTCGCCGACAACCGTTGTTTCTCCGATAACCACGCCCATGCCGTGGTCAATAAACACGCCCTTGCCCAAAACCGCGGCAGGGTGGATTTCAATGCCGGACTTGTGGCGGTTGCGCTGAGAGAGATACCGCGCGATAAATTTCATGTTGTGGTTAAAAAACCAGTGCGCGCGTCTGTGCCGCCGCACGGCCTTGTAGCCGGAGTAAAGCAGCATTACCTCAAGCCGTGTTCTTGCGGCAGGGTCGCGCTCCATTACGGCGTCTATGTCGGATTTCATGGTTTCAAACAATACCCGTTACCCCCAAAATTACATGTCGCATAATTACATATCGCTGATAAATTTGCTGTTTTGCTTAAGGTAAATAACGCCCGAAAGCACAGCGAAAAATGTGGAAATCCAAATCAGCGTTTCGTTTACAGCAATGACAACCGAGTTGAAGTTGTCAGGCAAAACAAGCCCCGGGACGGAAAAATCCGCAATAATTTGCAGTGCCATAATGCCGATAATCGCAATCATTTGCGTTACGGTTTTGACCTTGCCCCATATGTTGGCGGCAATAACCTGCCCCTTGGACGCGGCAACCAACCGCACAGAAGTCACGGTGAATTCGCGCAGCAGCAGCAAAATAACCGCCACGCAGTCGCACAAGCCGTTTTGCACAAAGCAAAGCAGCGCGGAAAGCACCAGGATTTTGTCGGCAAGAGGGTCGGCAAATTTCCCGAAGTCAGTAACCATGTTTCGGCTGCGCGCGATTTTGCCGTCAAACAAATCTGTCAGCGAAGCCGCCGTAAACAAAGCAAGGGCTGTTAAATTGTGAAACGGAAACTTAATCAGCAGCGCCGCCACAAAAAACGGCACAATCAGTATCCGCGCCATAGTAAGCTTGTTTGGTAGGTTCATAAATCAGTTCCTTTGCAGCTTATTATTGTCTTCGTGCGGGGAGTTGAGACAGAAAAACTTATCTCATTTAATTAAAGCCTTAAATCATCACGCCGACCGGGTCAATTCCCATGCAGTCCTCAATTTTAACGCGTGTGATATCGCCGATTACGGGCTTTTTGTCCCCGGCGGAAAAGAACACGCAGCCGTCAACCTCGGGAGCGTCGGCGTAGCTTCTTCCGAACCAACACTCGGCGATTCTGTCCCAACCCTCAACCAGCACGTCAATTTCCGTGCCGATCAGAGCCTCGCAATATTCCGCCATAACGTTTTGCTGGTGCTCCATGATGATATCGGCGCGTTTTTGCTTGATTTCTTCATCAATCTGATTCGGAAAATCAGCCGCCTTTGTGTCCTCCTCGCGTGAATAGGGGAAGCAGCCGAGCCGCTGAAATTTAATTTCCTTCGCGAACTGTGCAAGCTCCTCAAACTGTTTCTCGGTTTCACCGGGAAAGCCGGTGATAAAGGTTGAGCGGAAAATTACGTTCGGAATCCTGTCGCGAATTTTATTGAGCAGCGCGGTGAGGCTTTGCCTGTCGCCGCGGCGGTTCATGCTCTTCAAAATTTCGCCGTTGCAGTGCTGCAGCGGTAAATCTATGTATTTTACAATCTTATCCTCGCGCGCGATTACGTCAATCAGCTCGTCGGTAATGCGGTCGGGATAGCAGTATAAAAGGCGAATCCACTTAAAGCCGTCGATTTTGCACAGCTCGGTCAAAAGCTTTGCGGTTTGCGGCTCGCCGTACAAATCCTCGCCGTATCGCGTGGTATCCTGCGCAATTACGTTCAGCTCAATTACGCCGTGCGCGGCAAGGTTTTTGGCTTCATCTAAAACATCCTCAAGCGTTCTGCTTCTGAAACGGCCGCGAATAAGCGGAATCGCGCAGTATGTGCAGCAATTGTCGCAGCCCTCGGAAATCTTGAGATAGGCGGTGTAGGGGGGAGTGGACTGAATTCTTCCGCCGGAAAGCGGAAGGCTGAGCTTGTCGGGAAACAGCTCGGTTTTCTTTCCTTCAAGCGCGTCAAGCACAACCTCGGCAATTTTTTCGTTCGCGCCTATGCCGATTGCCGCGTCAACCTCATAAAGCTGCGCTGTAATCTCATTTTGATAACGCTCGGCAAGGCAGCCCGTTACAACAATCGCCTTAATCGTGCCCTCGCGCTTAAGCTTTCCGAGCTCAATGATTTCATCAATGCTTTCCTGCTTTGCGCTGTCGATAAAGCCGCAGGTGTTTACAATCACGGCGTCCGCCTTTGCCGGGTCGCTGACAATCGTGAAGCCGCGCTGCCTTAAGGTGTAAAGCAGCATTTCGGCGTCAACCTGATTTTTGGCGCAGCCCAAGGACACTATGCCTGCCTTGTAATTCATATGCGTTCATTCCTTACTATATTAATAATGCGCGCGGCGGTTCGCGCTATTCCTCCAAAGACCTCATCGCGCGCCTGATGTCGTCCGAACCATAGCCGAGCCTTTGAAGCGCGGCAAACGCGCGGCGCTTTACCTTTTCATCGCCGAGGTTTTTATATTTCTTTAAAAGAAATTCGGTTATCTGTTCGCGGTAATCAACATCAATTTCGTCAAGAACACGCTCGCTCAGCTCGCGGTCAATGCCCTTGCGCGCAAGCTCCGCCTTTGCCGCGCGCTTGCTCATTTTTTTGGTGAATATCAGCTTGTCCGCGCAGCGCCGCGCAAAATCCTCGTCGTTAACAAGCCCGAGCTCCTCCATCCGTTCGGCTGCCTTTTCGGCGGCTTCGGCGGAGACGGTGCGCCTGATTTTGTCGGTAAGCTCCTTTTTGGAGTGGCTGCGGTATGAAATCAGCCACAGCGCTTTTTCCTTGGCGCGGCTTTCGTCGCTGAGCTTAATCAGCCTGTGCAGCTTTTCGTCATCAAGCTCAAGCCCGACGTCCACGCGGTTTTCAAGCAGAGTTTTTGTGTCAAGATTTACGGCAAATTCGCCGTCTATGTATATCGCGCTCAGTGATTTTCTGCGCGGTTTAATTGCGGTAATTCGCATCAGTCATCAACCATTATGTCAATGTTTACCGACTTTTTGGGCTTTTTTTCTTCCTTGGGCGCCTCAACGGGCTTTATCTCCGTAACCTTTGCCCTGGGCTTGGGTTTTCTGCGGTCGTAAAGCTTGTCGATGTTTTCCCAAAGCTCGGCTTCAATCCTGCCGGCAAGCTCGGCGTCGTTTCTCAAAAGCTCCTTGACCTTGTCGCGTCCCTGACCGAGTCTTTCGCCCTTGTAGCTGAACCACGCGCCTGCTTTTTGAACAACCTCTGCCTTCACCGCCAGGTCAAGCAGCTCGCCCTCGCGCGAAATGCCTTCGCCGTACATGATGTCGAACTCCGCCTCGCGGAACGGGGGAGCGATTTTGTTCTTAACAACCTTGCAGCGTGTGTGCGAGCCAACCATTTCTCCGTTAACCTTCAGGGTTTCGACTCTGCGGATGTCAATTCGCACGGAGCTGTAGAATTTAAGCGCGCGGCCGCCCGTTGTTACCTCGGGATTGCCGTAAATAACGCCCACCTTTTCGCGGAGCTGGTTGATGAAAATTGCAACGCAGTTGCTCTTGTTAATTGCGCCGGCAAGCTTTCTTAACGCCTGCGACATAAGTCTCGCGTGCAGACCGACATGGCTGTCGCCCATTTCGCCCTCGATTTCGGCCTTGGGTACAAGAGCCGCTACCGAGTCAATTACAATTACGTCAATTGCGCCGCTTCGGATAAGCGCTTCGGCAATTTCAAGCGCATCCTCACCCGTGTCGGGCTGGGAAACAAGAAGCGAATCAACGTCAACGCCCAAAGCCGCGGCGTATTCGGGGTCAAGCGCGTGCTCAACGTCAATAAACGCGACGTTGCCGCCGTTTTTTTGACCTTCCGCGATGCAGTGAAGCGAAAGCGTTGTTTTACCCGAGGATTCGGGACCGTATATTTCCACAATTCTGCCGCGCGGCAAGCCGCCTATTCCAAGCGCTACGTCAAGCGAAAGCGAGCCTGTTGAGATATGCTCAACAGCCATATGCTTGTTTTCTCCGAGGCGCATAACCGCGCCCTTTCCGAACTGCTTTTCAATTTGCGAAATCGCTGTGTCAAGCGCCTTGTTCTTATCAACTGCCATTTCATGTACCTCCGATTTTCAGTATTGGGATCGGGCGGAAGGAAAATAACTTACCGCCGGATTCCAAAAAGATTATATACCAAAAAGATTAATTTCACAATAATTTCGCGTCAAAATATTCGAACAAATTTTCTAAAATTACAGCAAAGTCCCAATTATAGCCCTTTGCTCTCCGCCGAAATCAAGCGCGGTTCTTATATTTCCAAAGCCCTGCGCCTTCATCAGCCGCGCCGCGTTTTCAGCCTGACCTTCGCCGAGCTCAAAAACCAGCGCGCCGCCGCGCCTTAGCTTACGCGTCCAAAGCTTTACGATTGCACGGTAAAAATCCATTCCGTCCTCGCCGCCGTCAAGCGCGGTCCGCGGCTCAAATTTCACCTCAGGCTGCAGGTCGTCAAGCTCGCGCGCGGGAATATACGGCGGATTTGAAGCGATTAAGTCAAAGCTTCCGTCGGCAAAATCCGCGTGGCATTTCAAAACGTCGCCCAACACGGGACGGACGGAAGAATTATTCAGGCTTATATTCTTTTTAAGAAATTTAAACGCCTCATCGCTCAGCTCAACGGCGGTCACATCAGCGCCGGCAAAGCTTTCAAGCGCCAGCGCAACAGCTCCGCTGCCCGAACAAAGGTCGGCAGCCCTTGCGCCGCGCGTGTTTTTAAGATAATCAAGACAAAGACTGACGCAGACCTCGGTGTCGTCGCGCGGAATTAAAACTCCCTCGCCGACGCAAAGCTCAATCCCCATAAACGTCCAGCTTCCAAGCAGATATTGCAGGGGATACCGCGTCAATCTTTTTTCCGTAACAGAATTAAATTTATTGATTTGCGCAGGCGTTATCTCGTCGTCCGCGTGAACAATCTGCCCCGCGCGGTCAAATCCGGTCACATGCCGCGCAATCAGCGCCGCCTCGTGCGCGGCGTCCTCAATGCCGCCGTCAAAAAGCCTTTGGCGGCAGCGTTTTATTTCGTCCTTCAGCATCCGCAGTTTTTAACAATGTCGGAGCCGTCCTCCGGGATAACCGCTTTAATTGCCTCAATCGCCACCTCAATCATGCTGTCGTCGGGCTCTTTTGTGGTAATTCTTTGAGCCCAAAGACCGGGAGCGGCAATAATTCTTGTGAACTTGTTGTCGTGTCTGCCGCAAAACTTAATCAGCTCGTAGCCCAGGCCGCAGGTGATGGGGATAAGCAAAATTTTAAACACGGGGCGCAGGAACGCTACGCCAAAGGGATTTGCGGGAACGAAAAGTCCCACGGCAATGCCCAAAATCAGCATGATGACCATAAAGCTTGTGCCGCAGCGCGGATGAAAACGGATTTGCTTTCTGACGTTCTCGACGGTAAGCTCCTCCTCGTTTTCATAACAGAAAATAGTCTTGTGCTCGGCGCCGTGATACATAAACACGCGCTTCATGTCGCTCATCTGAGAAACAATTACAATGTAGCCCAAAAACAGCGCGATTTTCAGCACGCCCTCAAAAATTGACTTCCAAAGGCGCACAATTTCCTCGTTGTGAGCCGCCTCGTCAACCTTAAACGCGGGGATAAAGTTGCCGCAAAGGTCAAACAAAAACGACGGCAAAAAGAAAAACAGTCCCACAGCCAGCGCTACGCCGATAATCGACGCGAAAACCATAAGGATTTTCACCAGCTTGTCGCCGAACTTTTCGTCAAGCCATTTTTCAAATTTTGAGGGTTCTTCCTCAATTTCGGCGCTTTCAATCGCCTTGTCCGCCGACAGCATAAGCGATTTGTAGCTCAGGCGCATTGAATCAATAAGTCCGGCAAAGCCGCGCAATATCGGAAGCTTAAAGGCTTTTATTTTTTCGGGGATGGTGGTAATGCTTACATCCTCGCTGTATATTTCGTCCTTGCCCGTGCGCACGCAAACGGTGCTGCGCTTGGGACCTCTCATCATGATTCCTTCAATCAGCGCGCTTCCGCCGATTGAGGTTATTTTTTTGGTTTGTTTAGACATAATACACCCCTTTGTTCAGAGTTTAAATCAATAAAATCAAAGCTTAACGTTTTCGGGCATTTTGTTTTCCCGACCTTCCTTATAAATGGGGAAGGTGAGCGTAACCGTTGTGCCCACGCCCTCGCCGCTTTCAATGTCAAGCGTGCCGCCGTGCAGGTTCATAATTTCGTCCGCCACGGCAAGACCGATGCCCGAGCCGTTTACCTTTTGGTTAGCCTTAAAGAACTTTTCCTTGACTCTCGGCAAATCCTCGGCGGAAATTCCGCAGCCGGAATCGGTGACAATAATTTTAATAACGTCGGGGTCGTCCTTGGAGTAAATCACCTGAGCCGCCACAACGCCGCCCTTCGGAGTATATTTAAGGGCGTTGTCAAGTATATTCAAAAACACCTGCCTGAGCCTGTTGCGGTCGCCGTAAACCGGCGGATACACAGCCTCGGGCTCGTCATAAAGCAGGTGAATACCCTCCTCGATGGCGCGCTCCTTAAGCATGTAAACCGTTTCGTCAAACTCGGCAAGTATGTCAACTTTTTCGTTAATAAGCACCATTCTTCCGCTTTGAATTCTTCCGAAGTCCAAAAGCTCCTCAACAATGCTTGTCAAACGCGAGCTTTCCTTTATTATTACACCCATGCCGCGGTCAAAGGTGCGGCGGTCAATCGTGCCGTGTTCGCTCAGCTGCATTGTTTCCGCCCAGCCCTTAATTGCGGTAAGCGGGGTGCGAAGCTCGTGCGAAACACGCGAAATAAAGTCGTTTTTCATTTGTTCGGTGGTCTGCAAATCCTTTGCCATGTCGCTTACGGCGTCGCAAAGGTCACCGATTTCGTCGTCGTATTTATGTTCAATCTTTTCGCTCGCGGAAAAGTCGCCCTGCGCAATCTGCGCGGAAATAACGCTCAGCCGCCTTATCGGCCGCACAATCGAGCGAATAAACATAAGTCCGGGAATAATAACCAGCGCGATGATAATCAGCCCGATTGCCACAATAAGCACGCTTATAAGCATAATCGCGCTGTTGACGGGCTCCATTGAAACAATGTAGCGCACGCCGCCCACAACGGCGCCGTTGTCGTTGGTGATAATCCTTGTGACGCTCATCGCCTTTTCGCCCGAGCTCAGCTTGCCGCTCCAAAACGCGTAGCCGTCGGCGCTTGCCTTGGCTTCATCAAAATCGGTCATCTGCTCGTTTTCGTAGTTCAAAAAACCCGTGGAGGTCATCTTGACCGAGCCGTTTTGGTTCATCGCCATTACGCCCATCTGTTCCTTTTTGTCAAAATTTTCGACATAATCGCGCGCGCCCGTTGAAAAGTCGTTTGAGCTGTCGCTTTTAAAGCCCGAAAAAACCAGGCTCAGCTCGGTTGAAGTATTTGTAAGACTTTGCTTGACGCTGCTTTGGAACATGTAGGTCACAACCAAAATCAAAGTGACAACAATGAGCACAATTATGGTTATGATAACGCTTAAGGTGTTCAGCATCCAGCGCCGGGTGATACCCCTGAACATTGCCGTCACTTCCTTTCCGGTTAATTTGACGCGGCGGATTTATTCGCCGGAATCCCACTTGTAGCCAAGTCCCCAAACCGTGATGATGTGCTTGGGATTTGAAGGCTCGTCCTCAACCTTCATTCTCAGCCTGCGGATATTAACGTCAACAATCTTGTCCTCGCCCACATAAGCGTCGCCCCAAACGTGGTTTAAGATGTCAATTCTGTCAAGGGCGGTGCCGGGATTTGAGAAGAAATATTCCATAATCTGGAACTCAACCTGCGTAAGCTCAATCATCTTGTCGCCCTTCATAAGCGCGCGGTTGCGCAGATTAAGGGTGAATTCGCCGCTGGTAAGCTCCTCCTTAAAGTTGTTTTCATTGCGTGACTGCGCCAGCGCGACCCTGCGGTAAAGCGAGTCAACACGCGCCAGAAGCTCGCTGGGGGAGAAGGGCTTTGCGACATAATCGTCCGCGCCCAGCATAAGTCCCGTTACCTTGTCCATCTCCTGGGTTTTTGCGGAAAGCATAATAATTCCGATGCCGCCGTTGCGGTTTCTCAGCTCCTTGCAAACCTGAAAGCCGTCAATGCCGGGCATCATAACGTCAAGGATTGCGATGTCAAAATCGCCGTTGTTCTCATCGTATTTTTTCAGCGCGGTTTCGCCGCAGTCGGCTTCAACAACGTCGTAGCCGGCTCTGGTGAGGTTAATTACAACAAAATCGCGGATAGCCGCTTCGTCCTCGCAAACAAGAATTTTTTTCATTTTTATACCTCCGGGTAATAAGTATTAAGAGTTATTGTGTTATGATAAGCGGAAAAATTACACAGCCACCTCATTAAGCACGGAAAAGGCTGTTTTTATTTGGTCGTCGGTCTGGGCAAAGCCGCCTTCCTTCTCAAAATTGTTAAAGGTGTAGGCGTAGCGCGTGTCCTTGTAAATCAGGGTGTAGTCCTCGTTGCTGTTTGCCCTGTCCCAGTCCTTAATATCAAATACCTTAATTTCAAAAAGCCTGCCGCCGGTTTTGCCCTTGTCAACCCGGTAAAAGGTCATGACCTTGCCGTCGCTGCTGTTCAGCGCGGTGTAGCCGCCCTTTGGCCAGCCGTCGTTAAGCCTGATTGAGTAGCCGTAGCCGTAGTTTACCGCTACCTCGCGCTTCGGCACAAGCTTTTCGGTGTTGGTGTCAAACTTATTCCACGTAACCGCCTCCGCCGGAATGTCCTTTTCGTGGTCGCTCACGTCGGGAAGCTGCGACACCGTCGGTATTTCAACATACATGTCGTTGTCCGTGTCCGCCGAAATCACCGAGCTTGAGCGCTTGGTCTGATTTCCGGTTTTTTCGGCGTTCAGCGGATTTCTCAGCACGTCAAGCTGTTTATTGAAGTATATAACCTGGGTTGTTGTTTCATCCGACGCGCTCGAGCCGTCAACAACAATTCCCTTTACGTTTTCGCTCAGGTCGGAAAACATTACGTTTTTAAACTTTACCACGTTCGGATCCATCGAAACGGAAGATTTTGAGAAAACGCGGTTTTTTTCCCTGTCATATTCAAGCATTGTCGCCTTCGCTTCGTTTTCGGGCGAAAAAATTGTCAGGGTAATAACCTTGCTTTTGCCGCTGTTGTCAAGGCTTCCGCAGTAAAACGCCGAGTAGTTCGGGCTGCCTGTCTGAATAACGTCAGTTTCGCCGTTGCGGTAGCTGTAGCACGAAAGGAAGTTTACGTTCGGCGTAAGCGTCGCGTAGCCCACCAAAATCTGCTTTCCGTTTTTGCCGTCAAGGTTCGCGAATTCAATGCTGTCAACATCGGCGGTTTCGGTTTCAAAATCGGCTGAAACCTTCCAGCTGTCGCCGTCCTTGTGCATTACAAGCATGTGAACGCCCGTAACGCTGCCCTTTTCGCGGAAGAAGGCAATTGCCTCGTCGTTTTCGTCACCGTCCAAATCCTCAGTCACAATCGCGCTGCGGTGGGTGCCGCTTTTCGGGTATTTCAACGTGTAGCCGCCCGGAGCGGCGGACGAGATAAGGTTCTCGATTTCGGCTTCGTCGCCGGTGGTGCGCGGAGGCCTCAGCATATCGCTTTCCGCAAAGCCCGAAAACCTGCAGCCGCCGAGCAAAAGCGCGCAAGCCGCAAGCGCCGCGGTCAATTTAATTATAAAGGCGTTTGGCAATACTGCGCACCTCCTTTTATAAGCTGAGCTTATTTTTAGGTCGGGGTTATTGCTTAACCCGCGCCGTCAAATACTTTATTTTAAGGCCTTCGTCCGAAAACATCTTTTCGTGCTCGGTCATGATGTTGTCCGTCACGCCGCTTTGGTGCAGGTCGCGCGTCAGGAAGGTTATCTCATAACCGCTCTGCTCAAAATATTCAATGCTTTCGTCAAAAAGCTCGTCGTCGTCGGTTTTAAAGCGGATTTCCGCCTCGGGCTGCAAAAAGCTTTTGTACATTTCAAGCTTCTTGTAATAAGTCAGCCTGCGCTTTTTGTGCTTCTTGCGAGGCCACGGATTGCAAAAGTTGATGAACAGGGTTTCGATCCTGTCGTCCTTTGTGATAATTTTATCAAGCTGTTCAACGTTGTATTTGACCAGCAAAATGTTGTCGATTTCGTCCTGAGTCCTGCCGCTTTCCTCAAAAAGCTTAACAATCGTGCGCCTGCCCACGCCCAGCATATCAACCTTGATGTCAAGGGCAATGATGTTGCGTTCGGGATATTTCAGCGCGAACTGTCCGGCAAAGCCGCCCTTGCCGCAGCCTATCTCCAAATAAAGCGGCTGTTCCTTTTTGAACGCCCGGCTCCATCTGCCTGCGAACTCCTCGGGATTTTTAACATAAAAGTCGCAGACGCTAAGCTCGGGCTCAGCCCATTTTTTCTTTCTGATTCTCATTAAAACCTCAATATGTTGTGTTTGATTTCAATACATTACACATCATTATACCATTTTGTTACAATTTATGCAATATTATTTTAAATATATTTCATATTATCCCGGTAAGTTTTCGATTTTGTAAAGGTTATTTCCGAAAATTCTCCGCTCAGCCGTTTTACAAGCGGCAAAATTACAATATCTTCACTTTTAAAATGCCCCGCGTCAACAACCGAAACGCCCAGCGCGTCGGCGGCGTTAATTTCGTGGTGCTTGATTTCTCCGGTAACAAGCGCCTGCGCGCCTTCCTCCGCGGCGGCAAAAACGTCGCTTCCGCCGGCTCCGCAGGCAACGGCAACGGTTTCAATCCGCTTTCCGCAGTCGGTGTAGCGCAAACCGCCGCATTCAAGCGCGTCCTTAACAAACATGGCAAACTCACGCGCGCTTAAGGGCTTTGCAAGCTTTCCGAACATCATGCACTCGCCCTTTTGCGACTTCACGGGATTTTCAATGCCCACCGCCCTTGCGAGGCAGAGGTTAACGCCGAATTCCTCCGACAAATCCAAATTTGTGTGCATGCACACCGCGGCAATGCCGTATTTTGCCAAAATGTAGGGCACGTCGCGGCTGTCCATTTTCCTCAGCGGCTGAAAAATCACCGGATGGTGGCTGATTATCAGCTCGCAGCCCATGTCCCGCGCTTCCCGTACAACCGCCGCGGTTATGTCAAGCGACACAAGCGCTTTGGTTACGGCGGCGTCTTTGTCGCCCACAAGCAGACCGCAGTTGTCAAAATCCATCGCGGTTTCCGTCGGGGCAAAGCTTTCAAAATATTTTAATATGTCTGAAACCTTAGTCATGTTTTCACCCTTACTTGCTTAAGCCCTGTTTAAAGTCTTTTCCAATTCGTCCGCAATTTCGCCGCAGTGTTTGTCGCCGATGGCTTTTTTGCGCAGCCGTTCAATGTGGCCTTGCAAAAACCTGCGGTGAAGGGGATAGGAAGGGTTAAGCTTTCCCAAATAATAAAAAGGCTCGTCCGCGCCGAAGGTTTGTCCGGTGTACGCCACGGACATAACCGTGTAGCATTTTCCGGCTGCCTCGCAGCAGTCCTGAGCCAAAATCTCAAATCCGTTTTCATAAAGCGAGCGCACAAGCTCCTCGCTTTTGGTCATGGGCTGCAAAATAAAGCGTTTTTCACCGTCGCGTGAAAAACCGCAGCTCAAAATAATGTCGGCAATCAGCTCGCCGCCCATGCCGGCAATCACAATATCGTCGGCTTCGCGGGCTTCAACCCGCTTCAAGCCGTCGCTCAGCCTCAGGCTGATAACGCTTTCAAGTCCTGCCTGTTCAACAGTAAGCCTTCCGCGTTCAAGGGGTTCGGGGTTGACGTCGGCGGCAACCGCCTTTGGGCAAATGCCGTTACGGCACAGCCACACCGGTAAATAGGCATGGTCTGTGCCGATGTCAGCCAATTTTGCGCCGCGGCGCACAAAACGCGCGCAAAGCATTAATCTGTTGTCAAGCTGAGGGCATCTGCCGCTCATTAAGCCAAAGCTCCGTTAAGAGCTTCAACAAGGGCGTCCGCGTCGGCGCCGTGAACCATGCAGGCTTCCTCAATTGTTTCGCCGCGTGACGCGGGACATCCGAGGCAGTGCATGCCGATGCTCAAAAAAAGCTGAGCTGTTTCGGGATGTTGGTCAAGTACGTCGCCGATAATTGAATTCTTGGTAATTTCCATGCTGAAAACCTCCTGTTTTGTATTTTATTAATTGTAACACAAATTTAATTATATTGCAACCTTGCGGATTGCTGCGGAATTTGGCAAAACCGAAGCGGCAACGCCTTATCTGTTCCAGTATTTCCTGTCAAGACTGCGGTACTGCACCGCCTCAAGCACGTGGGCGGCGTTAATTACCTCGCTCTGCTCCAAATCCGCAATCGTCCGCGCTACCTTAAGCACCCTGTCGTAAGCCCTTGCGGTCATTCCCAGGCTTTCAAACGAATTTTTCAGCGTCCGCTCCGCCTGCCTGTCAATTACGCAGTACTTTTCAAACTGCTCCGCGTTGATTTTGGCGTTGCAGGAGGTTTTGCTGTTTTTGTAGCGGTTTTGCTGAATTTCCCTTGCGGCGTTTACGCGCTTTTTAACGTCCGCCGAGGTTTCGGTTTTCTCGCTGCTCCTCAGCTCCTCAAACTTCACCGCCGGCACCTCAACGTGAATGTCAAAGCGGTCAAGCAGCGGTCCTGAAATCTTGCTTAAATAGCGGTGGATTTTTCCTTCCGTACAGTTGCAGGCGTGGTTTCGGTCGCCGAAATATCCGCAGGGGCAGGGGTTCATTGCCGCCGCAAGGGTGAAGCTGCACGGAAAAGTGCAGTTCTGACCGGAACGCGAAAGCGTAATCTGACCGTCCTCAACCGGCTGCCGCAGCACCTCAAGCGCTCCCCGCGTAAATTCGGGCAGCTCGTCCAAAAACAGCACGCCGTTGTGCGCCAGCGAAACCTCGCCCGGACGTATTGTTCCGGTTCCGCCGCCGCCGAGCCCGACAGCCGTAACGCTGTGGTGCGGAGAACGGAACGGCCGCACGGTAATAAGTCCGCCGCCGTTTAAATTTCCGGAAATCGAGTGTATTTTTGTGGTCTCAATCATCTCGTCAAAGGTCATGTCGGGCAAAATTGACGGCAGACGCTTTGCAAGCATGCTCTTGCCCGAACCGGGAGGGCCGATAAGCAAAATGTTGTGGCCTCCGGCAGCGGCAATCTCCATCGCGCGCTTTGCCTCCTGCTGTCCCTTTACCTGTGAAAAATCGGGAACAAATCTGTCCTTTGCCGCCTTTTCGTCCCGTGAAAGCGTCAAAGGCTCGGCGTTGATTTCGCCGTTAAGCATATCGCGCAGCTGAACAATGCCGCTCACGGCGTAAACCTCGATTCCGCTTACAACAGCCGCCTCGCGCGCGTTTTCTTCGGGTACAAATATCTTTTGTATGCCGCACTGCTGAGCACTGATTGTCATGGGAAGCACGCCGTTTACACCGCGCACCTTGCCCGTAAGGCTTACCTCGCCCAGAAACGCGAGCTTTGAAACGTCCGCGGTAACATAACCGCTTAAAACCATAAGGTTAACAAGTATCGGCAAATCGTACACGGGGCCTTCCTTTTTGATGTCGGCAGGCGCAAGGTTAAAAATAAAATGCGCCGACGGAAGCTTAAGCCCGCAGTTGCGCATCGCGCTCTTAACCCTGTCGCGGCTTTCCTTAACCGCGGCGTCGGGCAAGCCCAGCAAATCAATCGCCGGCAGTCCCGACTGCATTGCCGCCTCAACCTCAACGCGGTAGCCGTCAATTCCGTTTATGCCAAAGCTTGTGCACCTGATAACCATATTTCCTCCGAAAAACGAAAATAACAAAAAATTATTATAGACAAATAACCCGAACTTGTAATAAATAACCGTTTAAATTAACGGTTTGCGTTATTATATTATAGTATACCATGTTTTATTAAACAAAACAATACAAATTGTTCATTAAGCAATAAATAATCATTATGTATTTTGCATAAATAATGATATATTTTTATGGCAATATAAATGAAAAATCAAAAAAACATTGACTTTTGCGTTAATATGTAATACAATTTTGTTATAGATAATAGACTATTTGTGTTGGGGTGAGCAAATGAGCAAAAATTTTTCCGCTTACTCAACGCAGTCCGACAGCTCGCTTGCCACGCTTTGCCGCCGCGGCGACGACAGCGCTTTTGACGAGCTTGTAAGACGCTACCTCGGGAAAATCGGCTTCATGGCAAGGCGCTACAGCGTGCAGGGCTATGAGCATAACGATTTTATCCAGGAGGGATTGTTGGGTCTTTTGTCGGCGTGCAAGAGCTATGACGATAGTAGCACCGTTTCCTTTAAATCATATATGTCAGTTGTTGTTGAACGCAGATTTATATCTATTATCAGGCGTATGAACACAAAAAAAACCGTGCCGGATTCGGCGCTGGTTCAAATCGACGGACTTTCGGAACAGCTTGAGGACAACGCTCAGACTCCCGAGGAGTTAATTATGGATAAGGAACAGCTTGCTTCTGTGCAGTTAAGGCTAAAATCCCTTTTATCTGACTTGGAATACCAAACCCTTATGCTTTATGCTTCCGGCTTAAGCTACAGGGCAATTGCCTCAAGGCTTGGAAAATCCGAATCCTCCGTTGACAACGCGCTTCAAAGGGTGAGGCGCAAGGCACGCGGCTTATACTGACTTTTCAGTGTAAATATATGTCCCATGGACAAATCTGAGTTTCAAAGAGAGGTAGAAACCAATGTACGAAGATAAGACACTCACTTGCAAGGAATGCGGTAACGAATTCGTTTTCACTGCAGGCGAGCAGGAATTCTACGCTGAAAAAGGCTTCGAAAACGAGCCCCAGCGTTGCAAGGAATGCCGTCAGGCGCGTAAAGAAGCAGCTAAAGCAGGCAGAGAATATCATGAAACTGTTTGCGCTGCATGCGGCGGCCCGGCAAGAATTCCTTTTAAGCCTATGGAGGGTAAGAGCTATTACTGCAGCGAGTGCTTCGCTAAGCTTAAGGAAGCTGAAGCACAGGCTGAATAATTGAATAAATTATTTCCGGATATTGGCGTAAAGCGGTGAACTCAGGTTCGCCGCTTTATTTTTGCGCTTTGTTATTCCGGGCACGCGATATGTCATTCCGAGCAGTCGCGTAAGCGAATTTGCGAAGCAAATAGCCGAAGAATCATAAAGATTTTTCGTCGCTGCGCTCCTCGGAATGACAGGGAAAGTGCTTCCGTAATGACAGGAAAAAACGCTTATCGGAAAGACAGGAAACAAAGGTCAAAAAAAGTCAAAAAAATTTCATTTTTTAGTATTCGTGAGAATACGCGAGAAAATCAAAGAATATTAAAGAAAACAGCCTGCTGTTTGACTTTAATTGACTTTGACTTTGACTTTCTTTGACCTTATAATGTAATCAAGGTCAGAGGAAAGAAGGTAAAAAACATGAGAATGAGTGATTTGGTTGCTCAGTATATTCTTGAAATGCTCGACGAGCAAAACGGCAGCGCCGAAATTCAGCGAAACGAGCTTGCCGGAAATTTAGGCTGCGTGCCAAGTCAGATAAACTATGTAATAACATCGCGCTTCACGCCCGAACAGGGCTATATCGTGGAAAGCCGCCGCGGAGGCGGAGGCTACATCCGCATCAGCCGCGTAAAAACGGACGGCGGCACGGCGCTTATGCATATAATCAATTCAATCGGCACAACGCTTGACAAAAAAACAGCGGAGGTAATGCTCAACAACATGCTGCAAAGGCAGATGATGCCGGTTGAAACCGCAAAGGTCATTGCCGCGGCATTGTCTGACCGCACGCTCAGAATCGTTGAGCAGGAAAAAAGAGATAATTTGCGGGCGGCATTGTTTAAAAACATGCTTTTGACCTTGCACAGCTAAACAGGGAGGTATATTTATGAAATGTGAAAAATGCGGCGCCGAAAACGCCAACACCCACGTAAAAACCGTTATGAACGGCGAAATCCGCGAATACGATTTGTGCGCCGACTGCGCTCATAAGCTCGGTTACACAAATATGTTTTCCGATATGGACAACGAGTTTTCGGGACTTTTGGGAAGCTTCTTCTCAAACGTGCTCCCAGCAAGAACTCAGGCAACGCGCTGCGAGTTCTGCGGAAGCTCTTATCCCGAAATCGCAAAAACGGGCATGGTAGGCTGCGCGCGCTGCTACGACCTTTTTGCCGACAGGCTTTACCCGTCAATCAGACGAATGCACGGCAACACAACTCATTGCGGCAAAAACAGCGCGGCTTCAAAAAAATCCGCCGCCGAAAAAGCGGAAGCCAAGCCCGAAACCGCGCAGGATAAGATAAACAGGCTTAAATCGGAGCTTGACGCCGCCGTTAAGGAGCAAAACTTTGAGCTCGCGGCTAAGCTCAGAGATGAAATCAAGGAAACGGAGGCGCAGTCATGAGCACGGTAATTTCAACAAGGGTTCGCCTTGCGCGAAACCTTAAGGATTATCCCTTTCCGTGCAAGCTTTCCGCGCAGGGAAGGGAAAAGGTGATCAAGCTGGTTAAGGACGCCGTCGAGGGCAGCAACAGCGCGATCGCGAACAATTTTCATTACATCGACATTTCAACGCTCGAACCGCGCCAAAGCGTTTCGCTTGTTGAGCAAAGGCTTGTAAGCCCTGAGTTTATAAGCGGTGAAAAAGGCAGAGCCCTGCTTTTGAGCAAGGACGAAAGCGTAAGCATTATGATTAACGAGGAGGATCACATCCGCCTTCAGGTTATTAAAAAGGGACTTTCGCTTGACGAAGCCTATGATGAAGCCGACAGGCTTGACACCCTGCTTGACGAAAATCTCAGCTTTGCCTTTGACGAAAAGCTCGGCTACCTTACCCAGTGTCCCACAAACCTCGGCACAGGCATGAGGGCTTCGGTAATGCTCCACCTTCCGGCGCTTGAACAAAGCCGCGCAATCGGCAGAATCGCGGGCAATTTAAGCAAGCTCGGACTTACAATACGCGGAGCTCACGGCGAAGGCACCGAGCCTCAGGGAGCGCTTTATCAGCTTTCAAATCAGGTAACTCTCGGCATTTCGGAAAAAGCGGCGATTGAAAACCTTAAAAATATCACCAAACAGCTCGTTGCTCAGGAGGAGCAGGCGCGTCAAAGGCTGTGCTCAAGCGACGAAATTCAGGACAAAATCAGCCGCGCGCTGGGACTTCTTAAGTACGCCAAGGTTATGGAGCACGGCGAAGCGCTCAACCTGCTTTCGCTTGTGCGGCTCGGCGTTGAATCCGGTCAGCTCAGCGACATCTCCGAGGACGAAATCGACCGCCTGATGCTTGATGTTGAGCCCGCGACGCTTTCCGTAAAGCTCGGCAAAAGCCTTTCTCCGCATGAAAGGGATTTGCAAAGGGCACAGCTTATCCGGCAGCGGCTTTGATTTACAGCAGTCATCAGTTATATTTATAAATTACACAAGGGGGTATATGTATGTTTCAGTTTCAGGGATTTACACAAAAGGCAAACAAAGCGTTAAATCTGGCGGTTGAGGCGGCTCAGAACTGCGGCCACAGCTACATCGGAACCGAGCACATCCTGCTGGGACTTATAAACGAGGGCAGCGGCGTTGCCGCGGCGGCGCTCAAGTCCTGCGGCGTAACGGCTCAGGCTGTTGAGGAAAAAATCCTTAATGCCGACGGTCAAGGCTCGCCCTCAAAGCTCAGCCCGGCGGACTTTACTCCGCGCACCAAGCGCGTGCTTCAAAACGCGATGGCGCTTTCGGCGCGCATGGGCTCAAGCTACGTCGGCACCGAGCACCTGCTTTTCGCCGTTATTTCCGAAACCGACAGCTACGCCGTCAGCTTTCTCAGCGAGCTCGGCGTAAGCCGTGAAAGCCTTGCGAGGGCACTGGGCAGCGGAATTCAAAACGGCGCGGACGCGCACGGCGGCATGGACGGATTTGCCGCGCAGGGAGCGCAAAATGAAGGCGAAAGCGCCCTTGATAAATTCGGCAGAGATTTAACCAAAGCCGCCAAAAACGGTGAAATCGACCCTGTTATCGGCAGGGAAAAGGAGATTGAGCGCGTTGTTCAAATCCTTTCCAGAAGGACAAAAAACAACCCCGTGCTTATCGGCGAACCCGGCGTGGGCAAAACCGCCGTTGCCGAAGGCCTCGCGCTTGAAATCTCAAAGGGCAACGTGCCCGAAATCCTGCGTGATAAACGCGTAGTAAGCCTTGACCTCACCGGCATGGTTGCCGGCGCGAAATACCGCGGCGACTTTGAGGAGCGCATTAAAGCGGCTATTGACGAGGTTAAAAACAGCAAAAACACAATTCTTTTCATAGACGAGCTTCATACAATCATCGGAGCAGGCGCGGCTGAGGGAAGCGCCGACGCGGCAAATATCTTAAAGCCCTCGCTTGCGCGCGGCGACTTTCAGGTAATCGGCGCCACAACCCTAAACGAATACCGCAAGTACATCGAAAAAGACGCGGCGCTTGAAAGGCGTTTTCAGCCCGTCAAGGTCGGCGAGCCTACAAACGAGCAGGCGGTGCAGATTCTTAAGGGACTGCGCGACCGTTACGAAGCCCATCACAAGGTAAAAATCACCGACGAGGCAATCGAGGCGGCTGTGAGCTTAAGCTCGCGCTATATTGCCGACCGTTACCTTCCCGACAAGGCGATTGACCTCATCGACGAGGGCGCTTCAAAGGTGCGCCTTGCCTCAATGACCTCGCCCGGCAACATCAAGGAGCTTGAGGACGAAATCAAGCGCTTTGAACAGGAAAAGGCAAGCGCCGTCAACGAGCAGGATTTTGAACGCGCCGCACAGCTCCGCGACGAGCAAAAGGAAGTTCAGAGCCGTCTTGACGAGGCAAAAAAGCAGTGGCAGGACAGCCTGAAGGACAACTGCGGCGAGGTTACCGCCGAGACAATTGCCAAAATTGTCTCCGACTGGACGGGAGTACCCGTGTTCCAGCTGACAAAGGAGGAAAGCGAACGTCTGCTTAATATGGAGCAGGTTCTGCACGAACGCGTTGTGGGTCAGGACGAAGCGGTTTCCTCAATCTCCAGGGCAATCCGCCGCGGCAGAGTAGGTCTTAAGGACCCGAAGCGACCCGTGGGCTCGTTCATCTTTTTAGGTCCCACAGGCGTAGGTAAAACCGAGCTTTGCAAGGCGCTGGCTCAGGCGATGTTCGGCGACGAAAACGCAATGCTCCGCCTTGATATGTCCGAATACATGGAAAAGCACACGGTTTCAAAGCTCATCGGCTCGCCTCCGGGTTACGTAGGCTTTGACGAAGGCGGTCAGCTCACCGAAAAGGTGCGCAGAAAGCCTTACTCGGTAGTGCTTTTTGATGAAATCGAAAAGGCGCATCCCGACGTTTTCAATATGCTTCTGCAAATCCTTGAGGACGGCAGACTGACCGATTCGCAGGGCAGAACCGTGGACTTTAAAAACACGGTAATCATAATGACCTCTAACGTAGGCGCAAGGCTGATTACCGAAAAGCACAAGTCGCTCGGCTTTACGCAGGATGACGAAGCCGCCGTCAAAAAGGACACAAAGGAGCTTGTGCTTGACGAGCTTAAAAAGCTGTTCCGCCCCGAATTTTTGAACCGTGTTGACGATATAATCGTGTTCAACAAGCTGACCGGGGACGAAATCAAGCAGATTGCCTCAAAAATGCTTTCAACGCTTGCGAAACGCCTTGAAGCCATGAACATCAAAATCAGCTTCACCGACGCCGCCGTTACCGCAATTGCCGACAAGGGCTTTGACGACGCTTACGGCGCGAGACCGCTCAGGCGCGCGATTCAAAGCGAAATCGAGGACACGTTGTCGGAGCAGATGCTCGACGGCAAAATCACCGAAAACAGCACCGTTGTGTGCGACTTCACCGACGGAAGCTTTGTTTTCAACACCGGTAAATAATACCGCGTCAAGTTTATCTCTGTCGGAAGGCTGTCTGCTTTCCGACAAAGAATAAAAGAATAGTATAAATACGAACAGGCGGACAGTATGGTCAAACCACGCTGTCCGCTTTTTTAACAGACTGTTCATTTTGAGCGGTCGCGCAGGCGAATTTTTAAAAATTGAAAGTATAATAAGTATAAAAGGCATATCGCAAAAAAAGGGGTTCGGTCTTTCGGCCGAACCTCCTGTTTTTTACGCTGAATAGTGGTGCGCTTTGTCAAGCAGCATATCCTTGACCTTCATCAGCCTTGTACGGCTTGAGCGGTCGTTTTCCTCCAGCTTCATGGAAATGTATTTAATTGTTTCCTGATATCTGGGAATCATAACATGTTCAAGCGAATTAACGCGGCGGCGTGTTTTTTCAATCTCCGCCGACATCAGCTCGCAGCTTTTTTCGTACTGAGCAAGCTTAATCAGGTCGGGAAGCACCCTGTCAAGGCTTTGAACCGCGTCGTCAAGCTCAAACGACGTAAACGCGAAGCCGTAGGGGAAGATGTCGCCCTCGTTGCCTGTGCGCGCTTCGGTTTCAAACTGCGGAATTTCAACGCTCATCACGTTTTTGGCTCCAACCTCAACGCTCAGCCTTTGCTTCGGGCTCAAAAGCGAACCGTCAAGGCTTTCCTTGCTCATAACGGCGCCCGCGTTAACAAAGTGGGCGTTGCAGCTTTCGAGCTCGCGCTCAACCTTTTCGCGCAAATCCTTTGTTTCCCTGACCAAATCAAGGAACTGCCGCATAAGCTCGTCGCGCTTGTCCTTGAGCATTTTATGTCCGCGCACAGCGGTAACAAGCTGTTTTTTCAGCTTGCTGAGCTGCATACGCGTAGGATTTACATTCATTATAGCCATATTTTTACCTCGTTAATGCACGATTTGCAATTCTTGACCTAAAAGCCTTCGTCATTGCTTTCCGTAGAATTCGTCAAGCATATCGTCCTTAATACGCTTAAGCTCGCTTCTGGGAAGAATCTGCAAAAGCTTCCAGCCTATGTCAAGGGTTTCCTCAATGCTGCGGTTGGCTTCGTAGCCCTGTGAAACATATTCGCGCTCAAACGCCTCGGCAAACTCGGCGTACTTTTTGTCCATGTCGGTCAAAGCCGCCTCGCCCAAAATAACCATAAGCTCTCTTGCGTCCTTGCCGCGCGCGTAGGCGGCAAAAAGCTGGTTCATTGTGGCGGCGTGGTCCTTACGCGTTCTGTCGGGACCGATACCCTTGTCCTTAAGACGTGAAAGCGACGGCAAAACGTCAATGGGCGGAGTAACGCCCTTGCGGTAAAGCTCACGGCTTAAAATAATCTGACCTTCGGTAATATATCCCGTAAGGTCGGGAATCGGGTGGGTTTTGTCATCCTCGGGCATGGTGAGAATCGGAATAAGCGTAATTGAGCCTTCCTTGCCTCTTAAGCGTCCCGCTCTTTCATACAGGGTCGCGAGGTCGGTGTACATGTAACCGGGGTATCCGCGTCTGCCGGGAACCTCCTTGCGCGCGGCGGAAACCTCGCGCAGGGCGTCGGCGTAGTTTGTGATATCGGTCATAATTACAAGCACGTGCATGCCCAGGTCAAACGCAAGGTACTCGGCAGCGGTTAAAGCCATTTTCGGGGTGGCAATACGCTCGATAGCCGGGTCGTTCGCAAGGTTTACGAACATTACGGTACGGTCAATCGCGCCTGTTTCCTTAAAGGACTGAACAAAGTAGTCCGACTCCTCAAAGGTAATACCCATCGCGGCAAAAACAACGGCAAACTGCTCGTCCTTGCCTCGTACCGTTGCCTGACGCGCAATCTGCGCCGCAAGCTGAGCGTGGGGGAGACCCGAAGCCGAGAATATGGGAAGCTTCTGACCTCTTACCAGTGTGTTAAGTCCGTCAATCGCGGAAACGCCCGTCTGGATAAACTCCTGCGGATAGTTGCGCGCGGCGGGGTTCATGGGAGTGCCGTTGATGTCAAGTCTTTTTTCGGGAATAAGCGCGGGGCCGTCGTCAATAGGATTGCCCAGGCCGTCAAAAACACGGCTTAACATGTCCGGGGAAACGGGAAGCTCCATGCTCCTTCCCAAAAACCTTACCTTTGAATCGGCAAGGTTAATGCCCGCGGCGGATTCAAAAAGCTGAACCAAAGCGTTGCTGCCCTCAACCTCAAGCACCTTGCAGCGGCGTGTTTCGCCGTTGGGAAGCTCAATTTCGCCAAGCTCGTCATATTTTACGTCCTCGACGTCGCTGATCATCATCAGAGGACCTGCTACCTCTCGTATTGTACGGTATTCCTTCGGCATCAGTCATCACTCCTTTTCAGTACGTCGTCAATTTCGCTTTGAAGCTGCGCCTGAATACTCTCGAACTCAGCCTCAACCTTGTTTTCGGGTTCATATTTAAAACGTCCTATTCTTTCGCGGACGGGCATGTTTACAAGCAGCTCAATGTCGGCGCCGCTGTTCAGCGCGTCAAGAGCCTTGTCATAGTAGCTCAAAATCGCCCTCATCATCAGCACCTGCTTGGGAAGCGAGGTGTAGGTGTCGGTGGGGTCAAACGCGTTCTGGTGCAGGTAGTCCTCACGGATTGAACGCGCGCTTTCAAGCTTTAAGCGGTCGGGCGCGGACAACGCGTCCATACCAACCAGGTTTACAATTTCCTGCAGCTCGCTTTCGTCCTGAAGCAGAGCCATAAGTCTGCCCCTGAGCTCCATAAAGTCGGGCGCGGCGTTTTCCGCAAACCACTTTGAAAGCTGGTCTGTGTAAAGCGAATATGAGGTCAGCCAGTTGATTGCGGGGAAGTGGCGCTTGTACGCAAGGTTTGCGTCAAGTCCCCAGAACACCTTAACAATTCTCAGCGTAGCCTGGGAAACAGGCTCGGAAATATCGCCGCCCGGAGGTGAAACCGCGCCGATAACCGACAGCGCGCCTTCTGTGTCCCCGGTGCCGTTAACAATCACGCGTCCCGCGCGCTCGTAGAACTGAGCCAGACGGCTGCCGAGATAAGCCGGATAACCTTCCTCACCGGGCATTTCCTCAAGACGTCCTGACATTTCGCGCAAAGCCTCCGCCCAGCGCGAGGTTGAGTCCGCCATAAGCGCAACGGTGTAGCCCATGTCGCGGAAATACTCGGCAATTGTAATACCTGTGTAAATTGAAGCCTCACGCGCCGCAACGGGCATGTCGGAGGTATTGGCGATAAGCACGGTTCTTTCCATCAGCGAATTGCCGGTGCGCGGGTCCTTAAGCTCGGGGAATTCGTTAAGAACGTCGGTCATCTCGTTGCCGCGCTCGCCGCAGCCGATGTATACAATGATGTCCGCCGCCGCCCACTTTGCGAGCTGGTGCTGAACAACCGTTTTACCCGAACCGAAGGGACCGGGAACAGCCGCTACGCCGCCCTTGGCAAGGGGGAAAAGCGTGTCTATCGGTCTTTGACCCGTGGTAAGCAAAATATCCGGAGAAAGCTTTTTCTTGTACGGTCTGCCCACACGAACAGGCCAGGCGGTGAACATTTTGACGTCAACGCTGCCGTTGTCGGTTTTGATAACCGCCACAACGTCGTCCAGGGTAAATTCGCCGTCCTTAATATCCTCCACGGTACCCGAAACCTTGTTGGGAACCATAATTTTGTGAAGCACGGCGGCGGTTTCCCGAACCGTGCCCAGCACGTCGCCTGCCTGAACCCTGTCGCCGCGGCTTACCTTTGAGGTGAACTTCCACTTTTTTGAGTGGTCAAGCGGAGAAACCTCAACGCCGCGCTTAAGGTTGGTGCCGGCAACCTTCATAATCTCGTTAAGCGGACGCTGAATACCGTCGTAAATAGCGCCGATAAGTCCGGGGCCGAGCTCAACGGAAAGCGGCGCGCCGGTGCTTTCAACTTCCTCGCCGGGGCCGAGACCCGAGGTTTCCTCGTAAACCTGAATTGAAGCCCTGTCGCCGTGCATTTCAATAATTTCGCCGATAAGACGCTGACTGCTAACGCGCACAACGTCAAACATATTGGCTTCGCGCATACCCTCGGCAATAACCAGGGGACCCGCGACTTTTGTTATAATACCTTTATTCATAGTCAGTTACCTCTAATTGTTGAAGATAATGTCAGAGCCTACAGCCTTTTCCACAAAGGCGGAAAGACGTTTTCTGCCCGTGTTTGAATTGCCCTTAACCCCGGGAATAGGGATGATGGCAGGCGTAAGCCTTTCTTCATAACGGCCGCGCTCCTTGCCCGAGACGTTGTAAAGCTCCTCGGTAAGATAAATCACGGCGTAGCTTTCGCTGTCCGCGAGCCTTCTTAAAAGCTGACCCGCGCTTTCAAAATCATCGCAGGGGAAGATGTCAAGTCCCACAGCGGAAAATCCCTTAATGCTTTCGCTGTCGCCTATAACGGCAATACCCTTAGCCATAGATTTCACGCAGCCTTTCCCTAATCGTTTCCGCGCCGGTCTGTGTGCGGATACCGCTTGATATAATGTGAATAACCTTGTTTTCCGCCTCAACGCCGAGGTAGTAGCCCAAAACAGGCTCGGCTCCCTCGCTTGCGCGCTTGCAGCTTTCCCTTGCCATAACAATCAGTCTGTTGTCAACAAACTTTTCAAACGCGGACGGAGATTTTTTGTATTCCTCAATCGCCCTGCGGCAGTCGTAATCCGCGCGCTTTTCAAGCTCGTCAATCAGGTATTCCGCGCCCTTAACAGCGGCATCGGTGACGGATTTTTTGTTAAAGCCCGGGACCTCGCAAAGCGCCCTGTCAAGGAAATCCTTTCCGGCGTTTGCGCGCGCGGCGCGAATGGCGGTTTTTACGTTTGCGTAAAACACCAGGTTTTCAAAATATGTCTTTAAAAATTGTGAATGAAAGCTTTTTGCGATATCAAGCATTTCACGCATTGCGGCGCTGTCAAGCACGCTGTCGCCGAGCCTCGCGTCGCCCGTGTGCGCCAAAAGCTCGTAGGCTTCGTCGCAGGGCTTTTGCATAAATTCGGGCAAAAGGCTCATTCTGCGGCGCTCAACCGCCTCAATAACGGTTTCGTGGCTGACGGTGCAGGGCTCAAGCATAAGCGAGCGGTATTCCCTGTTCGCCATAGTGCCCTTTAAGGCAACCTTAAAATTATGTATGTCGTTCAAAATGATGAAGGGTCTGAATATGTCAAAATCGGGAGCAACGCTTCTGAGGTAATCCCAGGTTTTTTTGCTGCGGTCGCGCAAAATTTCGTCAACCGTGTTTCCGTCGCCCACGCCCCTGTCGCTCAGCGCCGCGCAAAGCTGCCCGGAGTTTTGGCACGCCAAAAGCTGCTCTATGTCCTGCGCGTTTAAAAGCGAGGTTTCCTTTGCCCTGACAGAACCGATGGAGAATTCATATGATAAAGCCATACATCCTCCTTACCGAGCAAAGAGCTCGCGGTTAATCAAATCCTCGATTTCATCTCTGCGGGAGCCGATAAGCGCGTTTATGTCCATATTTTCCTCAACATCGCCGCTCTTAAGAACAAACCCGCCCGAAATATCAATCGGGGTTTTGCTTACGTCGGCGTTAAGTCCGCGTTCTCCGATTTTGCTTTCAAAGTCGGAGGGCAAGCGGTTCAAATCCTTCTGATTGAGGTAAACCGTGCCGCTTTTGCCCTTAAGCTGCGCGGCAAGCCTGTAAAGCGCGTCAAAATATTCGTTATCGCCGAGGTTGAGAAGGTAGTTTCCCAGCGCCTCAACGGTTTTATCAATTTCATTTCTGCGTTGTTTCAGCAGCGCGTTGCGGGTTTCAAGCTCTGCGCGGCTTTTTGAGGAAGCCTCAATCTGCTTAAGCTTTGCCGCGGTTTTTGAGCTTATTTCCGCCGCATTTTTGTCGGCGGTTTTTTCCGCCTGCTGCATAATGGCGGCGCATTCGTCCGAAGCCCGAGCCATAATTTCGTCAACGGTTTTTTTGCTGTCCGCCTTTATGCGTTCAATAATTTTGTCACCGCCGTTCATACGCGTCCTCCTTTGTAGTTATTATTGCGTTTACGCAAATTCATTTTGCGGCTGCGCCGCGCTAAATCAGATGCTGAGTGAAGGAATCTGAATAACTACAAGAAGTGAAACGATGAACGCCAGAAGCGCGTAAATTTCAACAAGAGTTACGGAAACCATGCCCTTTGAGAAGTTCGCGTCGTCCTTTGCGGTCATGGCTATACCAGAAACGGCAGCCTTACCCTGAGCGATACCCGAGAAAAGACCGCCCAGACCGATAGCGAGCGAAGCTCCGAGGAACGCGAGTCCCTGACCCATGGTGGGAAGATTGCCGCCCAAAACGCCGCAGCTTACAAGAACAAGGAAGCCTACGATGAAGCCGTAAAGTCCCTGAGTACCCGGAAGAAGTGTGAGTACGAGCATTTTACCGAATTTTGACGAGTCCTCGCTGAGAACTCCCATAGCTGCCTGAGCAGCGCCGCCTACGCCCTTTGCCGAGCCGATACCCGCAAGTGCTGTTGCCAGTGAAGCGCCTAAAAGCGCGAAAAACATACCGTTCATGATTATTTATCCTCCTGAATTTTAATATATTTACTTTGAAGTGAGAACGGCTGAAACTCAGTGCCGCCTCCCTCATAAAATTTACTGAACATTTCAACATATTGCAGACGCATTGTGTGTACATACGAACCAAGCGCGTTGAGTCCGATGTTGACAAGGTGTCCCACAATAAAGATTATAATTAAAAAGATGAAGCCCACAACGCTTTTGCCCATCATGGTTGAAAGCATATTAAACACCTGAGCCATAACGCCGGTTGTAAGACCGAGGGCAAGCAAACGCGAGTAGCTTAAAAGGTCGCTTATGTAGCCCGTTATGTCGTAAAGCGAGGCAAGTCCGCCCACGGCTTTGCCCACAATGCTTTTTTTGCCTCTGCCCTGGGTGAGCACAAGTCCGACCGCGCAGGCTATTGAAATAACCGCGCCGACCGTAACAAGCGGCGGAGCGACAAAAACGCCCGCTGCCAAAACCGCGATGCCGATAAGCAGCATCATCCAAAGACCTGTGTCAAAAAACGCTCCGCCCCAGTCCTTTTCCTTAATGCAGATATAGAACTTGCAGCCCATGCCGACCAAAATGTGAACAAGGCCGAAGGCGATGCTTACCACCATAAGCAACAGCGCGTCCTTTTGCGGGTCAAGCGTATACCACGGAATAAGCTCCTTCATGGTTATCGGATTGCCCGTGAAGTAGGCGTACAGCGAAGCCGGAGCGTCGCCGAAAAAGCTTCCGAAAACAAGTCCCCACAGCGTTGTGGAAATTCCGCAGTTGCGGAAGAGCTTAAGGTTGTTTTTCATTTTTTTGTCGGGCTTGAAAATTTTAATCATAAGCGCCGTCGCTATTACCATCAAAATTCCGTAGCCCGCGTCGGAAAACATCATTCCGAAGAAGAAGTAGAAGAAAAACGCCAAAACGGGCGTGGGGTCGATATCCGTCCTGCCCGGGGGAGAGTACATTGTCAAAATGCCCTGCGCCGGTTCGGCAAAGCTGTTGTTTTTAAGCTTAACCGGAGCGTCGTCGCCCGCGTCGTAAAACTCAACCGCGCAGGTTGAAACGCGTTCGCAAAGCGCCTTAAGCTTTTCGCAGTCCTCCTCGGGCACGTAACCCTCAATGATGAACACGTGCCTGCTGTGGTCTAAGTTGTTAATTACATTGTATTTGTCGGCTCTTACGCGGAAATAATCCTGTGTAAACTTAATATCCTCGCGCCTGTTAACGTAGGATTTAATCTCCTCGACAGCCTTTTCGTTTTCGCGGTCAAGCCGCTCGTTCTTTTCCCTCAGCCTTTCGGCCTTAACCTTCGGGATTTTGCCGGTAGGGCTCATCGGTTTTGAAAAGCTCAGCGCCCTCAGCGCTTCCTCTGCCATCTGCTTTTGGCTTTTCGGCACAAAAATAACCGCGCAGGTCATTGTCTGTTCGCTGTGCTGAATTTCAAGCTCAAAGCAAAGCTTCGGGTTTTGTTCGGCAATCGCCTGTTTTAAAAGCGATTCGTCGTATTTTTGCGGAAAGCTTCCGATAAATACAGCCGTAGACTGCGTTTCGGTTGTGTTCAGGGGAATGTCCAGGCTTTGCCACGCCTCAAGCTGGGCAAGCTGGGTGTTAACCCTGATTTTTTCCGCTTCGTTGTCGCTGCGCCCCTTGTCAAGCTCGCATATGCGCGTGCAGACGGCAATAACCTCCTTTGACCGGGAAGCAATAACCCCCAGCTCGTCAGGGTCAATCTCACGCCGTCCTTTAAAGGAGTCAAGCATTCCGCCCTTTTCGGGCGAAACAGAGTTGAGTATTTTCAAAGCCTGCTCGCTCAGATTTACGTTGCGTTCAAAAATCTGAGTCTGCGAATTCAAATCCACTCTTTTAAATCCGTCGCGCGATTTCTCGCTTTTCTGAATCTGAATCAGCGCGCTGTCCTGAAGGTGCTCAAGCAGCCGCTTTCTGTCCTGTCTCAGTGCGATAATCCGTACGGACTTCATTTTTACTTTTGCCAAATAGCATCACCACACTTTTATCCTCCGCTTCAGCCCAGCAGGGCGTCGGCGGCTTTTTTAATTACGGCTTCACGGTTTTTGTCCGCGGCGGCGGAAATTGCCGCGCAGTCCTTTTTTGCGTTTTCCGCGGCTTCGGCAGCGGCTTTTTCGCCGTCGGCGCGCGCTTTTTCAAGCTGCCTGTCGGCGTCCGCCCCGGCTTGCGCGGTGCGTTTGGAAACAAGCTCCTGCGCGTCCTGCCTTGCCTTTGACGCCATTCCCGCGGCTGTTTGGCGGGCGTTCAGCTCGCTGTTTTTAGCCTCGGCTTCGGCGGCGCAGATAGCGTCTAACATGTCCTTTGCCATAATACGCTCCTTTCGTTACGCGGCTTGTTATAAAAATAACAAAAAACCGCACTGTTATAAAGATTATCTTACCACATTTGCGCATTAAATGCAACAAAAAAATTCAATATGTTTTATTCACATCATTTAAAATGTATGTTTTTACATCAAAATTGAATTTTTGTCCGACAAAAAAATCATAAAAACGATTGACATTATATACATATTTATATATTATATTCTTGACGGAAAATTATTAAAGGGATATGGTTGTGATATTAGACAAATATTAACTCTTTTTTATGCCCTAAAGTATATATCTTTTCTTCCGCGAAAAACAGGGGAATATGAAAAACACTTTGCGCAATTGCATAACTTTTTTAAAAAAACCCCTTTATCTTAGTAATAAACACAGTGAAATTATAAACATATATATAAATTATACACTGATATTTTAAAAACATAATATTTGACAGCCTTTTTTTAATTCAATGTTTATGAACAAAAAATGACAATTACAAACTGCAAAACGTCCTTTTAAATCCTACTTGAAGCTATTGCGAACAAAAACTTGACACTTTTTTGCTTTAATGTTATACTTTAGTAAAATACGTATACTATTACTGCGTATGGAAAGGGGAGTTTGAAATGATTAAAAGCACATTTTATAATTTGCCCGAGGCAAAAAAACAAAGGGTTATTGAAGCAATTGTTGACGAGTTCGCCGCCGAGAACACAAACAGGGTAAGTATTAACAACATCATCCGCAAAGCGGAGATTTCACGCGGAAGCTTTTACCAGTATTTTGATGACAAAATGGATTTGGCAGAAGTGCTCCTCAGGTTCTACATAGCGAAATTTGAGGAAAAGGTAAACGAGGTAATCAACGTTTCGCGCGGCGACATTTTCTACACCTACGAGGAATGTTTTACAATCATCGCCATGCTCGGAGACGGAGAAAAGAACAAATCGGTTTTAAAAAAACTGATTGTAAATATCCGCAGCGCCAACACCGTTGTGTCGGATTATCTGCAAAAACGCTGCACCGGCTTTGACGCAATCAACAGTCTTCGCTCGCGGCTTTCACGCAAGAACCTCAAATCGGGCGACGAAGCGTTCTTTAATTACGTAAACAACATTCTGACGCTTGTTTTAAAGCAGTCGGTTCGCGATTATTTTGTTGACGGCAAGGATTATGAGCTTGTTAAGAAAGGCTATCTTAAACAAATTGACATCGTAAAGTCCGGCGCGTGCGCTTAAACGTATACGCCGGCATTGACAAACGTTCAAAGGAGCTGCCATGTTATCTAAACTGAGCGTAAAAAAACCGCTGACCGTTTTTGTCGGCGTTATACTTGTATTGGTGTTGGGAGTTGTTTCATTTATGAAAATGACTCCCGATCTTTTGCCGAATCTTGATTTGCCCTACGCGGTAATAATTACGCCGTACCCCGGTCAAACCCCCGAAACCGTTGAAAAAACCGTTTCAAAGCCGCTTGAAAGCGCGGTTTCGGTCATCGACGGCGTAAAGCAAATCACTTCAAACTCCGCCGACAACTATTCTATGCTTCTCATAGAATTCGAGGACGGAACAAATATGGATCCCGCCACAATCGACATCCGTTCAAGCCTTGATACAATAAAGGACAGCTGGGACGAAATGGTCGGCTCGCCGTTTCTTGTTAAGGCAAACCCGAACATCCTGCCCGTGGCCATGCTTGCCGTTGACTACAAAGGAAAAAACCGTCAGGAAATTTCCGACTTTGTGTCCGACGAGCTGATGAACCGCCTTGAAGGCATCGACGGCGTAGCTTCGGTGTCGGACAAGGGCTTGGTAACTCAGCGCGAAAGCGTAATTATTTCGCAGAAAAAGCTTGACTCGCTCAATAAAAAAATAAACGCCGCGCTTGATTCTCAGTTTGCCGACGCCGAGGACAAAATAAACGACGCGAAGGCTCAGCTTGAAAACAACATCGCCCTCGCGCAAAACGGCTCGCAAACCCTGTCGGATTCCATCGGGGACGTCGGTACAGCGCAGGACGAGCTGTCGAAAAAGCTTGCCGACGCGCGCACTCAGGCGGCAAACGGCGGCTCAAAGGTAATCACCGCGCAAATGCAGCTTCTTGACCAAAAATCAGCTTTGCTGCAAAATAAAACAACGCTTGAAACCCTTTACAAAACTCTCCTTTCGGTAAGAACAGCCTATACCGAACTGGTTGAAAAAAAGGAAGGGCTTGAAAACACCCAAAAGCTCCTTGAAACCTCAAAGGAGCAGTATCAAGCGCTCAGGAAAATTCTGGACGACTCCGAAGCCGACGAACAACAAACGGCTCAGGCGCGCGCTCAGCTTGAACAGCTCAAAAAAACTCTTGAGCTGTACGGCGTCAGCCCCGAAAACATTGACGAAGCGCTTAAGCAAACA
>ODAI011769157.1_pt1 | contig 33710 bp, 24 predicted proteins | sample 1539321 | NCBI WGS metagenome assembly ODAI01 (sample SAMN02144231, study PRJEB22623) | gut metagenome | biome: sheep rumen | host: Ovis aries | place: New Zealand
GCTTGCGGCGCTGTGTGCAAGAAGATGAACACCATGCGGGCGTTGGGGGGGGCGCGGGGCCTGTAAGCACCAAGGGGGCAGGGGGGCGGTGTTTCTGCCCCTTTGAAGACCGGCCCCCGCGCCCCCTGAAAAAGTGTCAGAAGAACCGTCCCCGTGACACCTTGGCGCTTACAGCCCCGTCGCCTCGTCGATGCCCAGCATGATGTTCATGTTCTGGACAGCAGCGCCGGAAGCGCCTTTGCCGAGGTTGTCGAAGAGCGCCGTCACGCTGGTCTGGTCCTCATAGCCGCAGACGATGATCCGCAGATGGTTGGTTCCTGCCAGCTCGTTGGCATAGATATTGGCCGGCGAAGCCGCGAAGGGCGCCACTTTGACAAAATAGGAACCCTGATAGTGTTCCGCAAGTCTGTCGCGGATCTCCTTCGCGGAGGGCGCGCCGGGCAGCAGCTTATTGTGCAGCATGATGGTCGTCGCCATGCCCTTGTAGTAGTCGTCAACGACGGGCAGGAAGACGGGCGGCGCCTCGAGGCCGCAGACTTTGGCCATCTCGGGGATATGTTTGTGCTTCAGCGTCAGCCCGTAGATGCAGGGCGAATAGAGCGCCTGCGCTTTGTCCGCCGACTCATAATTGGCGATCATCTTCTTGCCGCCGCCTGAATACCCTGTGAGGGAGAAGCAGGTGAGCGGATAGGACGCCGGGACGATGCCCATTCTGATCAGCGGTGCTGCGCAGGAGATGAATCCCGTCGCGTGGCAGCCGGGATTGGCGACCCTGTGACTCGATGCGATGGCTGCGCGCTGCTCAGCGCTCAGCTCCGGAAAGCCGTAGGTCCAGCCGTCCGCAGTGCGGTGCGCCGTCGAGGCGTCGATGACGCGCACATTCGGGTTGTCGATCAGCGAAACGGCTTCCCGCGCACCGTCATCGGGCAGGCACAGGAACACGATGTCCGCCGCGTTGAGGAATTTGCGCCTCTCATCCAGATCATGGCGCTTGTCCTCGTCGATCCGCATCAGTTCGAGGTCCTCCCGCGCTCCGATCCGGTCAAAAATTTGAAGGCCGGTAGTTCCTGCCTGTCCGTCTATGTATACTTTGGTTCTGCTCATTTTGTTTTCCTCGTATCTGGTTTTTCTTATTTCTGTTTTCTTATTTCTGTTTGGCATTTGCTGATGCCTATCATATCACAGTTGCCATAACTTGGAAGATTTTCTTTTTATTTTGACGAGGCGTACAGACGCCTCTTGCGGCGGACTCTGTTGATATGCCGCTCAAAATCACCGCTGCGAATGAGCTCCGCCAGAGTGTACTGGGTAAAAACAGGCACAGTGCAGGAGTAGAAGGCAATTTTCTCCCTGAGGGCGGCGCTCCGCTCGGCAGGTAGGACCATGTAGCCCACGCGGACACCGGGCGAGACCGTGCGCGTAAAGGTGTTCATATAGATCACACTGCGCGTTGGCTCCAGCGAGAACAGGGTGTCCTCTGCTTTGGTCGACATGGAGAACTCGGAGTCAAAATCGTCCTCCACAATGAACCGATCCCCGCCCAGGGCCCATCGGATGTAACCGGCGCGCCGGGAGGCCGAAGCGGTAATGCCGCTCGGATAGCTGTTGAAGGGCGTGACATGCAGTACGTCCGCGTCGGACTTGTACAATCTGCCGAGGCGGACGCCCTCGCGGTCCATCGGCATCATTTCGCATTGTACGCCGCTTGCTTCGTATACCATTCGGATCTTTTCGTAGGAGGGACTCTCCAGTGCAAAGATCCTCTCGCGCCCCAGCATTTGCACGATCAGGTTATACAGATATTCGGAACCGGAGCCGATGATGATCTGTTCCGGTATGACGGTCATGCGCCGGCTGCGAGCCAGATACTGCGCGATCGCTTCCCGCAGGACCGAAGTGCCGCTGTTGGGCGACCGCTGAAGCAGCTCCTCACCATGATCGGACAGCACCCGCCGCGCAGTCCTTGCCAAAACAGAGAAAGGAAACTGCTCTTGTTCCGGCGTGACAATGGGACCCCGGACGGGAATGTCGGAGATCTCATGGAGCTCGGACTCTTCTGTGTCTATAAGGCCGGAGAGGGGGTGGGGACCGCCGGAGCCGGGGCCGGGACGGGATTGAGAGCCGCCGGGTTCAAACCGGGCCGGAGGGCCATCAGGGTCATAGCGTACCGGAGACATCTCGCCTTCTTCGTAACAGACATAGTACCCGCTGCGCTCTCTGGACTGAATGTAGCCTTCGTCAGCGAGAAGATCGTAAGCATGCTGGACGGTGATCACACTGGTGCCGGTCTCGGCGGCAAGAAACCGCTTCGAAGGAAGCTTCATGCCATAGGGGCACAAGCCGCTTGTAATATCGTCGCGGATCTGACGGTAGAGCTGCAGATAGGCAGGCTGCTTGATTTGAGGGTCAATGCTGTATTGAGGCATAAGAATTCCTTTCCGGGGACAACTGTGAGGGTGTGCGGACACTGGTGACAGAACCGTCGATCTGGAAGCTGTTCGGGGCAGTAAGTGTATCGCGCAAGGAGAATTTTGATCATATTATATCACTTGGGAATTGTAATTATCATATTATCAGATCAATGAATTCTTTCTCAATCCGGTTAACTTAACAATGTGTAATTATTTACTATACCGGAGAGGACATTTCTTGTACTGCCAGGATTTTCTGGTAAAATCTGCCTTCTGCAACAAAATCCCCATCATAGAAATAGTGAGTCAAGAATAGCCTTTGGCCTGGTTTTTGTTGTATACTTAAAAATCAGGTATGAGGTGCCCGGTGCCGCATATTCTAACCCATAAGCCACAACTCAGCGCTGTGTTACCTGCGTAAAAAACAGCCTCACCTGTACAAAAGCAGAGTCAGCCGCGCGGAAGCAGCCACATGATTTAAAAAACGGAGAATGAATTGAAGGAACAGGAAAAGCTTCAGGAACAAATATACAAGCAGGAGCAGGCACACCTGACCGAAACATACGGGAAGCTGTGTGCAATGAAGAAGACGCTGGAAGCGAGGATCGAAGAGATTTCGGAGAAAGCTGCCAAAGAAAAGCAGGACATACGCAGCAATTTGTCCCTGAATTTTGACAGCGATACGGACTCGATGGAGACTTACATCGAGTTCGAGGCGATGAGCCACTCGATCGATCAGTATAATATTGAGCAGGATTCCCTGCAGGAAAAGCTGGGAAGAGTCAAAAGACTTCTGAAGGCGCCCTATTTTGCCAGAGTCAGGCTGCAGTTCGAGCCGGACGAAGAGCCGGAAGATTTTTATATCGGAAGCGCGGGCATTTCGGAGAACGCCTATGAGCATCTGGTGATCGACTGGAGATCACCCATTGCGGAGACTTACTACAACCAGGAAAACGGAAAGACGCACTACACGGTGAACGGCAGCCGCGTCGATGTAGACCTGCAGCTGCGCAGGCAGTTCCATCTGGAGGAAGACAGGCTGTATTCCTTTTTTGACACACAGGTGGCGATCGAGGATCCCATGCTCCTGCAGTCGCTGGCCAGCCGCCGCACGGACAAGATGAAGGCGATCACGGCGACGATCCAGAAAGAACAGAACGCCATTATACGCTGCAGCGATGTGCCCGTGCTGCTGGTGAACGGCATTGCGGGCAGCGGCAAGACGAGCGTGCTTCTGCAGAGAATCGCCTACCTGTTCTATCGAAAGCGCGAGGAGCTTAAGCCGGAGCAGGTCTATCTGCTCACGATCAACCCGGTCTTTCGCCGGTACATCGACCAGGTGCTGCCGGACCTCGGCGAGGAAAACCCCAGGACGATCACGTGGAGGGATTTTGTCCACATTGCGAATGCGCCCGACAAGGGGCCGAATGAGCCTGCGAGAGAGGCTGACCTTCGCAAAATAGAGAGCGCCCTTGCAAGTCTGAGGCTGAAGGAGACGGATTTCAGGCCGATCATGCAGAGGGGACGATGTGTTCTGAGCCGTGCGGAGATCTTAAGAACGGCGGAGCAGCTCTCAGGCGTTGAAGTCGGGCCCAGACTTCTGAACATTATGTCGGACAAGCTCACGGAGATCGCCAGATTTAAGATCCGCAGAATGGAGCGCGAGTCCGACGAGACGGAGGAGCAGGAGCAGGCAGAGCGCGAACCGGGCCTTAGGGAGCAGAACCGCATCAGGAATGAGTTCGGCGGCGCGTTCAGCGCGATCGAGCACTTCGCCTTTATCGATGTGGAGAAGATCGGCTGCCGGATCCTGAACAAGAAGAGGCTGACTTCCGCAGAGTGGATCTGGCTCAAAATATTGCTCACCGGCATGGGGGACAAGAATGTCCGCTATGTCATGATCGATGAGGTGCAGGACTATACAGCTGCCCAGCTGATGGTGCTCAGGCGGTATTTTGGCAGAGCTAAATTCATGATGCGGGGAGACGAATTCCAGGCGATCCGGACGGGGACCGTGGATTTTGCCAAGATCCGGGAGCTGTTCGGGGAGGACGGCCGGGAGACGATGGAGCTGCCGCTCTATACAAGCTACCGGTCATCGCCGGAGATCACGGAGATCTTCACGGAACTTTTGCCGCGGGAGAAGCGGATCTTCACGGCATCGGTGCAGCGCCCCGGGACGGCGCCGGTGAAAATGGCCTGTGCCACGAGAAGGGAGTACCAAAAGAGACTGAGGGCGCTGGTTAACGCATCGGCCGAGGAAGAAGGCCTGACAGCCGTGATCTGCGCCGGCCGCAGGAGCCTGGAAAATGTGAGGGAGATCCTGGGAAATGACGGCATTCCCGTGATCCGCAGAAATCAGGCGCTGCCCGGGGAAGGCGTGTTCCTGATCACGCTGGATCTGGTCAAGGGACTGGAATTCGACGGCGTGATTTTGCCGGATGCATCGGCGGAGCTCTATCCGGAGGATACCCTGTCAAAACACCGCCTGTACACAGCGGTCTCGAGGGCGACCAGAAGGCTGTGCATCCTGGCGGACGGAGAGCTGACAAGCCTTCTGAGAAAAAGGTGAAGTGCGAAAAGCCGCCGCGCAAAAACGGCGGCCAATATGACAAATACACAGTGAGGAGAGAAGATATGGCAGCAATCAATAAGATCACGCAGAAGACCAATAACCGCTTTGTGAATCTCTATGATCTCGACGTCACGCATAGGAACGGCCAGGCATCCCACTATTATGTGGCGTCCAGAGCCAAAACAGAGGACGAGCTCAAGATCCGCACCGGCGAGAATCATCCCGACGGAGTGATCATCTACAGTCTTTACGGCCCCGAGCGGGACAAAGTCGTGCTGATCCGCCAGTATCGCTATCCCATTGGCGGATATGTCTATGAGTTTCCGGCGGGTCTTGTGGAGATCGGGGAGGATTACCGCGAGGCCGCTGTGCGCGAGATGCACGAAGAGACCGGGCTCACGCTCACACCGCTCGAGGTGGATCCGATGTATGAGGAGCCCCGCTTTACGACCGTCGGCATGACGGATGAATCCTGTGCGACCGTCTACGGCTATGCGGACGGAAAGATCACGGATAAGTATCTGGAGGGCAGCGAAGAACTCGAGATCGTCCTGGCAGACCGCGACGAGATCCGCAGGATCCTGAAGGAGGAGAGAGTTGCCATCATGTGCGCCTATCAGCTGATGCATTTTCTTGTCGACGAGGAGCCCTTCCGCTTCCTTAAGAAGTGATAAAGAAGTGATGAAGAAGCGGTTATGAATTGAATTAAAAAAACGGTTGGGGGCATCGTCCGGGCACATAGGCGCCGACTGATGCCCATCGTCCGGGTGCGCGGAAAAACCACCTTGACATTTCTTTGATCTTGGTTCAATAATGGACACATCAGACCGGCTTATTTCTGAAGCCGGAATCATGAGGGACGAAGTCTCTTATCGGGAACACACTTTATAATTCTGATCTTCCGCATTTCGCGGTTTATTTCCACAGACAGAAACCTGCAAATTTAAATTCGAAATTAGAAACAACATGGAAAACGACAACAATCAGGAACGGATGGTTTTTCGCAGGGAGCAGTTTGAGCTTCTCGGGGAACTGGGGCGCGGCGGGACCGGCGTCGTCCGGCTGGCCAGAGATTCTGCAACCGGTCAATTATATGCGGTCAAAACAGCAAAGGACGGGGACAAGTCCGCCTCCGAAAGCCTCCATAAGGAAGCCTCCATTCTGGCCATGACCTCGCATCCGGGGATCCCGTCTTTTTACGGGGAGCTGGAGGACGGCGGCTATGTGATGGAGTTTGTCGACGGCGTATCCCTGCGGGAATTGTTAAGCGGCGCCGGATGCTTTGGCGAGAGGGAGACCGCGGAGGGGGGGATCGCTCTGTGCGAGATCTTAGGCGCTCTGCACGCTTTGGATCCGCCGCTTATATACAGAGATCTCAAACCTGCGAACATCATGGTGAAAAAGGACGGGACCTATGCGCTGATCGACTTCGGTGCGGTGAGAAAATTCAGGACAGGAGCCGGAATGGATACGCATCCGATCGGCACGGACGGCTATGCGGCGCCGGAGCAGTATGGCGGCTGGGAACAGTCGGACGTGCGCACGGATGTATACGGGATCGGCGCGGTCCTTCACCACATGATCACCGGCAGGACGCCGCTCGAGACCGGGCTTTGCCCGATCGGCGATATTTTGCCCGCGCTGCACGGGAGCAGGATGGAGAAAATACTGCTCCGGTGCTGCAGCGTCTCACCGCCCATGAGATTCCGGTCTTGTGCGGAGCTGAAAAGAGCGCTCAGCGCCGTGATCCGGTCGATGGACAAACACACGGAGGCTGCCTGGAAGCGATTTGCCGCGCTCCTGCGGGCGGCCGGCGCGTGTTTTCTGGCAGCGGGCCTCATTGCTGCATCGGCTTCCGGGTTCGAGACGGCGAAATACGACGCACTGATCGCGGAGGCATCCGCGAAAGCGGACCTGATGGACAAGGCGTCCGCGTACCGGGCGGCGGCGCGCATGAGGCCTGCGGACGTGAAAGCCTATAAAGCATTTCTGGAGGAAATATCGGCCGACGCAGTGATCACGGCACAAGAGAAACAGGCGCTCGAAAGCTTTTTCTATGCGCAGGGATGCCTGGAGAGAATGAAGCAGCTGCGGCCGGCGCGGTATGCGGAGATGGAAAAGGAGATGGGCAGGCACTATTTTGCCTTCTATGAGGGAGGCCGTGAGGCGGCGGAGCAGGCATTTCTGAGGGCGGGAGCACAAAGGCCGGACGGCGGGATCAGAGGACGCAGACCGGTCAGTGTGGAGCAGGGCATGGTGATCGTGCTCAGCGATGTGTGGCAGGAGGACCGGGCGCAGGTCTGGAACTTTATTATGACAGAAGCCGAGAGGGAAGCGGAGAGGACAAAATCCGGATGGTTTGCCGCTGCCGTCTGCACGACGGCGGCAGGAGAAGCCGTACTGCACAGGGATAAGTACATGGAAGCAGGCGCTGCGGAGAGCGAGATCGGGGAGGTGGTCGAACATGCGGGACAGGTGCTGGACAGAGCCCGGCGCGGCGATTTTGAGGTGCCCCGGAAACTGACTAAGGAGCTGCAGGCGGCTGTGGAGGCCGCTGAGAGCATGTACCTTGGGGAGTGATCAAAAAAACGGAAACCAAAACGCAAACGGAGAGGCGGAGTAGGAGTAGGAATGGAATTTTGGATGTATTGGAAGCAGATCTGCAGGATCATGGCGGGTCTTTTTATCATCACGGCGCTGGCCGGTGCGGCAGCGGCCGCCATTTTACTGGTGAGGGCGCGGCTCTACGAGAAGCTTGCCGGAGAAGCGGGGGCAAAATATCGCAAAACGGGCATTTTGGCACTGATCGCGGTGTGTGTCTGGATCACGGTCATAGGACTGAGTGCATCGGCGGCGCAGACCGGCAGCACACAAAAGAGTGAGTCAGAGGAGCAGGCCGGCAGTACACAGCAGAGCGCATCGGCGGCGCAGGCCGGCAGTACACAGCAAAGTACACCGGCGGCTCAAGCCGGCAGCACGCAGCAGAACGCATCGGCGGCGCAGGCCGGCAGTACACGGGAGCAGGCCGCCCCGGAAGAACCTGCAGATTCGGAGAATTCAGAAAATCCGAAAAAGACTGACGACACTCAAACACAGGAGGAGTCAGACGATCCGGGGGATCATAAGGCGCCTGTAGACGAGCAGCCGCCGTCGGTGAGGATCGAGATGGATCGGGATGCAAACAGAGGAAGTGACGGAAACTTGTACTGCCGGGAAGACAACGCGGGCATCTGCGTTATTTTGGAGGAAAACGGCAGTGCAGATACCGGGATCAAGGCCTACCGAATCGTGGTGACGGACTCACAGGGGAGAGAGATCATCAGGCAGTGGAGTGCCGGGGAAGCGGAGGAAAATAAGCGCAGCGTGCGGGAGGAGATCGCCGCGCAGGAGACGGCGAAGCTCTCGGACGGGGAGATCTTTGTCCGAGCGGAGGCGTCCGACGGAGCTGGCAGCACTACCGAGGCCGGGCAGAGATTCGTGCTGGATACATGCCCTCCTGTCCTGACGGAAATGATGACATACAGGGAGAATGCGGAAGCAGACGGGGATCCTGACGGCGAACGGAAGCCGGCGGAAGGAGGGACTCTCTATGACGGAAGAGATCTCTACTACCGGGACGACGCTCTTACGACGCGGATCGCCATAAGCGACGAGAATCCCGTCAGCTGGACGATCTCATACCTCATGTTCGGAGACCTCGGCGAAAGTGCCGATGGCGGCTGCAAGGAGAGACAGGTGACGGGAGAAGGCGGCGAAGGCAGCATCACGATCTCGGAAGAAGGCGTTTACGGCGTATTCAGGATCTATGGAGAAGATGCGGCGGGAAACAAAATGCGCGCGGCGCAGGACTGCCGGTGCACCGCGGACACGGAAGACTATTATGAGAAGGATCGGGAGATCCGCCTAGCAAGGAGAAAGATCCTTGACAGGACGCCGCCGGAAGCCATGATCCGCTTTTTTTGCGGAGCGGAAGGCTATGCCTACGAGGAGAAAGGCGGACAGACGGTCTATTTTGCCGCGGATGCGGAGGCTTCGCTGCACATATCGGATACCTGTGCGGGTATGAAGATGCCCATGGAGGAAAGCAGATGCCGGTTCGTACAGTGGAGCGCGGGGGAAGGCGGAGCGGATCCCGGATCGGGCAGTGCCGGGGCAGAAAGCGCCGCCGGATCAGACAACACCGGGGCGGACAGCACCGGGGTAAACAGTGCCGCCGGAGCAGAGAGGATCGAGGTCCATGCCGGGCAGACGCTGCGCCTTAGCAGCGACAAAAGAGCGTGGTACGGCGCATACGGAACGGACAGGGCGGGAAACGGCCTTGTGGTCAGGGAAGTTTTTGACACGGACATCCATACGGAGGGCGGCTCTGAGAAAGAAGATGCGCCGTTTTCACCATCTGTCATCCGCCGGGATCAGGCGGGGGCGGACCTCTGCCTGCCCGGGACAGGGATCGTAAGAGATACGGTCTGTCCGGTGCTGACTGCCGCGATCAGCCGGCCGGCGGGCAATCCCGCGGGCATTGACAGGGAACACGAGATCATCTATTACAGCGCGGATCCGGATCTGTATGGAACAGAAAACGAAACAGAAAACGAAACAGAAGAGGGAGGAGAAAATACAGGAACAGGCGGGGAAGCGGCGATCTGTCTCCGCTTCGAAGTCAGGGATGAGAACGCCGGCGAGGACAGGCTGGAACTGCGGACGGCTTATGCGAAAGTTCCGGAGGGAAGTTCATGCGAAGAGATGGCGCTCTCCTGGGAAGATGCAGAGCGGGAGCCGGTCGAAGCCGTTCGGGATGAAAAAGACGGACAGTGTCTGCGATTAGAGCTGCGCCGAAGACCGGGCACCCCGGAGCTCGGGGACGGCGTATACCGGTTTGGAATTACGGGGACGGATAAAGCCGGCAATCCGCTGCGGCTGGGGGCTGCGGTATCGGACCCTGATAAGGGCGGCGGCGCGGAGGATGCGCTGTTTGGCGTGATCTGCGAAGACAGCGGAAGCGGAAGCTATATGACGGGGCGCAAAGTTGTGGATACCGAAGCGCCCGCAGGAGAGATCCGCATTCAGAACAGGCAGGAGGAGACCTACTGCAGACTGACGGCGCACGGGAGCCGATGGGCGGCGGATCCCGGAAGCTTTATGCCTTACAGGCGGGAGAAGGAGGCGGCGGTGTGCTTCGAGGCCGGGGATATCTCTCCGGTCAGCGTTTCCTGCCGTCTTTTGTCCACATCCGGAGGCAGAAACGACAAAGCGCCGGACGGGAGTACATACCGGAACGGGGCCGGGGAGCGGGTGGAAATCCGCGGCGGCCAGATATTCAGGGCGGAGCATGTCGTATTCAGGGACAGAGCCGGCAACACGGCGGCGGTCCTTGAAAGGACCGTGAATTTCTATTTGGACACAGGCCTTCCCAGAGCCGATATTGATGCGCCCCGCGTCAGGGTCACAGCCATCACGGGGAACACGTCCCCGGGCGCCTCCGGCAGGCCCTTGTATTCGGGAGCAGTGACGCTGAAAGTCATCGCGCAGGACCCCGACAGAAAATACGGCGGTTCCGGCCTGTACCGGGTGAGCTATGACCTTTGGGCGGACGGACATTTGATGAGAGAGGGAGAAATCCTTATGAGCGGGGATGCGCCGGTACAGGATCCGAAGATCGAGAAGGAACCGGTCTACGCATTTTCCGGAGAGATCACGGTACCTTCCGGAGGGGTGTGGGAGAGCAATGATCTGGAAGTGATCGTCACGGCGCAGGACAATGCGGGGAACCGCTCCGATCCGAAGCGCGGAGGAACTTTTGATTTCGGGATCGACAGCCAAAGTCCCGAAGTGACCGTCACGTATGATAACAATAAGGTCAGAAACGGGAAATATTTTGCGGGAAAGCGAAAGGCGGTGATCCTGGTCAGAGACAGGAATTTTTCGGAAACCGCCCTGCAGATCACGGCGCCCGGCGCGGTCCTTGGCCGGTGGAAGCGCCGCACGGGTGGGGACGGCAGGGAAAGTGCGGATATATGGGTCATGGAAGCGGCTTTTGAGGAGGACGGCGCTTACACGCTCAACGTGGGCGGCGCGGACGCGGCGGGCAATCCCGCGCTGGTCCGTTATACGGGAGAAGCGCCGCGGGACTTCGTGGTCGACCGGACCCCTCCCGTGATCGAAGTGATCTGGGACAATAACGATGTCCTAAACGGCATGTACTACAACAGAGAGCGAAATGCGGCAGTGCGTATCACCGATCTGTCTTTTGACGAGAGAGGAGTCAAAATAGTGCCCTTTGCCGGGGCGTTCACAGCGTCAGACGGGGGTGCGTTCGCAGCGTCAGACGGGGGACTGATCCGCGGCGGTGGAGGAGCCGGAACAAGGATTTATGAGACGCAGGTCCGGTTCGACAGGGAGGGCGAATGGAGACTGGCCTGTACATGCGTGGATCTGGCCGGGAATGCCGCCGTGCCGGTCTTGGAGATGCCGTTTATCATAGACATGACGCCGCCCAGGCTTCACTGGGACGAAGATGTGGTGGAGGAAATGGGCGTATACGGAGAGGAGGTCCTCCCCCGGCTGGCTTGGGAGGAGGAAAATCCTTCCGATGCCGCTTTGTATGCACTGTGGAAGAATCTCACGGCCGGCGGCACGATCGCATGCAGAAATGCTAAAGCCGGGAAGGGGAAACTGTCACTTGGAGATGCGCCGCGCGAAGAGACCTGCGACGGATTCTGCGAGCTGGTCGGAACCATGTGCGATCTCGCCGGAAACCGGCGCTATGTCAGGAGAAATCTGATCGTGAACCGGTACGGATCCGTTTATGACATTTCGGAGGATGAGAACACGGCGGATATGATCAGCCGCGCCTACACGGCGGTTTCAGACAAGCCCTTTGTCGTCGCGGAGTACAGCGCACTGCCGCTTACCGGCAGAGAACTGACGCTGTTTTGCAACGGCGTGCCTGCGGTACTAAGAGAAGGGGAGGACTATTTTGTCACCGAACAAAAGAGGAGGACGGGGATAAAATATGTGTACAAAATAGAGCCGTCGTGCTTTTGCAGCGAAGGACGCTACAGCCTGCTCCTGAGGTCAAAGGACGAGGCGGGCGGACAAAACGCCAGCCCGGGCAGGTTCCTTAGAGGAGAGAAAGGGGGCGCGCCCTATTCTCCGGAATGGGCGGTCGACCAAACGGCGCCTCAGATCCGTCTTGCAGGCGTGGATGCGGGGCAGCGGAGGTTCATGACGGACGCCCTTTGGGTCGATCTGATCCCGTCCGACAATATGGAACTGGCCGGCCTGCGCGTCTGGATCACGGATGACCGGGGCGGCATCGTTCATGAGGAGACGATCGACAAGAAAGCGCTCAGAGAGATCCTCGGAAACGGGGAGGGGGCTGTCAAGGTCAGGATCGATGCGGCCGGAAACTGGCAGACGCTGCATGCGCAGGCGCAGGACGGAGCAGGCCATCGCAGCACGGGGATGATGGCAGCCGCCGGAAGCGGCAGGGAGGAAGGCACGTTATACATGGCGGACGGATACCGGGTGCTGGTGAGCTCGAACCTGATGGTCCATATCTACAGGAGCGGGATCCTGCCGGCTGCGTCATTCCTGGCTTTGGCGGGGTTGATTCTCTATATATACGGTGTTTACAAACACACTTTAACGTGATAATATACTACAGTGCGAAGAACACCATTGAAATCAGGATACGGGAGGAAACCAAAATGATGAAAAAGTTTACAGCCATGCTTCTCACAGGCATGATGGCATTTTCGCTCGCAGCTTGCGGCGGTTCCAATTCCGCATCGACCGCTCCTGCCGAGGAGAAGGCAGAGGAGACGGCAGAGGCAGAGGAAGAAGCGGCAGTGGAAGAGGCAGCAGGTGAGGCTGAGGCAGTAACGGAGGAAGCGGAAGCAGAGACCGCGAATGTGACAGAGAAAGAAGCAGAGGCGCCTGCCGAGGACGGCACGACCTTTACCGTCGGCTTTGATGCCGAGTATCCGCCTTACGGATATCTCGATATGGCGACCAACGATTACACGGGATTCGATCTTGAGCTGGCTCAGGAGCTCTGTAACCGCCGCGGATGGACACTGGTCAAGAAGCCCATCAACTGGGACAACAAGGACGCGGAGATCGACAGCGGCTCCATCGACTGCATCTGGAACGGCATGACATATACCGGACGTGAGGCGGACTACACCTGGAGTGATCCCTATGTCAACAATTTCATCGTGATCGCGGTGATGGCGGATTCCGATATCAATACAGCAGAGGATCTGGCCGGCAAGGTCGTGATCACCCAGTCCGGTTCTTCCGCTCTGACGGCGCTCGAGGGCGCGGATCTTGCCCAGCTGCGCGGCACATTTGCGGAGCTCCAGCAGAACCCCAGCTACAATACCTGCTTCACGGATATGGAAGCCGGAGCCGTGGATGCGATCGCGGTCGATATCGGCGTAGCGCGTTACCAGATGAGAAACAACCCCGACAAGTTCCGCATTCTGGAGGAGCCCATTGCGACAGAGCAGTACGCGATCGCCTTCAAGCTGGGCAACGAAGAGCTCAGGGATCAGGTGCAGGAGACTTATGACGAAATGCTGGCGGACGGCACAGTCATGAAGATCGCAGAGAATTACGCTGACGACAGCCTGCCGGAGATGCTGATCACAGAGAAGTGATTGCGTTTAGAAGTGATTATTTTCATAAGTGATTATTTTCATAAGTGATTGCTTTCACGCGTGAACATTTCGGTTTAAACGCCAGATAAGCGTCAAGTTCGGATCAGATGATCGCCTGCGCTCCGGGTGGGAGCACAGGCGGTCTTTGTTATCAAAACGGTGATGGAACCGCAAGGAGTCAGAGATCTATGGTACTACTCAATGTCATGAAGCAGATCGGATCCGGATTCGGATCTACACTCATCATTTTCTTTTTCACTCTTTTATTCTCCCTGCCCCTGGGTGTTCTGGTGGCTCTTTGGAGAATGAGCAAATTCAAACCGCTGTCGGTGCTGATCCAGGCCATTATCTCGATCCTGCGCGGGACGCCGCTCATGCTGCAGCTGATCGTGGTCTTCTACGGGCCTTACTATCTGTTCGGCATCAAGCTCTCCTCGAGCTGGAGACTGATCGCCACGCTGATCGGATTTTCCATCAACTATGCTGCCTATTTTGCCGAGATATTCAGGGCAGGGATACAGAGCATACCTGTGGGACAGACGGAAGCGGCCACGGTTTTGGGATATACTAAAGCACAGACCTTCATTAAGATCATCTTCCCGCAGATGGTCAAGCGGACGATCCCGCCGGTGACGAACGAAGTCATCACGCTGGTCAAGGACACGTCCCTTGCATTCGTTCTCGCGTATCAGGAGATGTTTACCTATGCCAAGCAGGTGTCATCGGCCATGTCAAGCCTGATGCCGCTGTTCGTGGCGGGTGTATTCTACTATCTCTTCAACCTTGTGGTGACCATCGCGATGAACCGCATTGAGCACGCACTGAGCTATTACAACTGACGGAGGGAGGAAAAAATGAGTCTGTTTGAGATCAGAAACGTGAGCAAGTCATTCGGTGATCTGAAAGTTCTCAATGACATCTCCGTCTCCGTGGAGAAGGGGGAAGTCGTCGCGATCATCGGCCCGTCCGGGAGCGGTAAATCAACGCTTCTTCGCTGCGCGACCCTGCTTGAGAGGATGGACAGCGGCGAGCTCATCTATAATGGAGAGGCGGCGGCTCGTAATAATGATATGGGCAGGTCAGTCTATGCACCGCCGGCAGCGCTCAGACGAATCAAAGGATACTACGGCCTCGTATTCCAGCAGTTCAATCTGTTTCCCCATTACAGTGTGATGAAGAATCTGTGTGATGCGCCCATCCACGTGCAGAAGAGAAACCGGCAGGAAGTGGAGAACGAAGCCATGGAGCTCCTTTACAAAATGGGGCTTGACGGCAAGGAGAAGAATTATCCGCAGCAGCTGTCCGGAGGACAGCAGCAGCGAGTCGCGATCGCCAGAGCGCTCTGCATGAATCCGGACATCCTGTTCTTCGACGAACCGACGTCGGCACTGGATCCGGAGCTGACGGGCGAGATCCTCAAGGTTATCCGCCAGCTGGCCCAGGAGCACATGACAATGGTGATCGTCACCCATGAGATGGCGTTTGCGAGAGATGTGGCGGACCGCGTGATCTTTATGGACGGCGGTTATATCGTGGAAGAGGGAAGACCCGAGGACGTGATCAACAATCCCAAGGAAGAGCGCACGAAGAGATTCCTCGCCAGATTTGCGGAAAACGGGTAATTCGACAGGCAGCGCAAGCTGCCTGTTTATAGTATGCGCGCCATGTGCGCGCTCTAATTGGTGAAAGTGAGTGGAGGAAGACAGCAATGAAATGGACAGTAGTGATGGCAGACCCGGCAGGCAACAGAACAGCGATCGTCAGAAGCGGCGTTCCCAAAAAAGAGCGGGCCAAAGTGGCGGCGGCGATCCTGGCGGACCCCGTTCTGAAGGCGGAGCAGGTGGGATTTGAGACCCGTCCCCTCTACGGCGGGAGCCATGGGCGTCTTGAAATGGCGGGCGGTGAGTTCTGCGGCAACGCGGCGCGCTCTTTCGGTTATCTTCTGTGCGGCGAGCGGGGAATCGACCACTGCAAAATAGAGATGTCCGGAACCAGGGAGCAGCTCGAAGTAATATGCGACACGGACCGGGGGACAAGTGCTGCGCAGATGCCCATGCCCGAGAAACTGGAAATGGCCGGTGAAGATCCGGAAGCACTGTATCCTCTGGTCATCATGCGCGGCATCACCCACATGCTCTGCATAGACAGAGAGTTCGACGAGGCATTCGCACGCAGGATGATCGGGAAGTTCGGAGGATCCTGCAGCGCCTTCGGCGTCATGTTCATAAACGACACCAAACTGACGCCGGTCGTATATGTGGCGCAGACGGATACGATCTGCAATGAGTCTTCCTGCGGAAGCGGTTCCCTCGCGGCGGCGTGGTATCTGGCCAGAGATAAGGAAGACGGCTTCCACGGCTTTGCCTTTGAACAGCCGGGAGGCGTGATCACGGTCAATATTGCCAAAAGAAAAGGAAAATATGCCGGTACGATCGGGGGAAAGCTGACGCTTGAGGCACCGGTCGGGATGGAAGCAGAGTGATGCTCCAGGCGTCGGTTCGGATGGAAGCAGAGTGATTTATTACAGGAAAAAGCCCTTCGCTGAGCGAAGGGCTTTTCTGAAAGGGGGAAATGTAAATCTTGTTAAACATTGAGAGTATTAAAGAGGGGGAAATGTTTCTCTCTGTTTACAAGTAATACTATACACGAAAGATGTTATAAAACTATTTAGAAAGAATGAAAAACTTATAAAGTTTTACGAAAAAAAACCGAAAGTGATTTTTTGACTATTTTGGCGGTTTTTTTGGCTGATTTGAGTATTTTTTTGTGCAATTAACTCAAATACATAGTATAATGGCTTTGTAATCACATAATGATTCAGGGCAGTTGGTTCATATTTCACTGCTGTCCGGCGACAGCGCAGAACGGAGGTGTATATGCAGACTTATACGAAGATGAGATCGAGAAAGTTCCCGGATGTTATCATGAAGATCATCCCCGGACATTTCGTGACGCCGAACTCTCACATTAATTATTATATTGACATGACGACGATGAAGACCAGGCAGAGCGAGGCGAAGGCTGCGGCAAGAGCCATGGCCAGTACGTATTCCGCAACAACGATCGTCGATACGATTGTATGCATGGACGGCATGGAAGTGATCGGGGCTTACCTGGCGGACGAGCTGACACAAGCCGGCGTCATGTCGATGAACGCGCACAAGACGATCTACATCTATACGCCGGAGTTTGATAATCGCGGCCAGATGATTTTCAGAGAAAATTCGGAAATGATGATCAAGGGCAAACATGTCCTCCTCCTTCTGGCCTCTGCGACGACCGGACAGACGATCCTGCGAGCGGGCGAGAGCATCAATTATTACGGAGGCACGGTTGTCGGCATCACGGCGATCTTCTCGGCGCCCACCAAGATTTTCGGACAGCAGATCCACTCTCTGTATAAGATATCGGATCTGCCGGATTACCGCTCTTACACGGCAACCGAGTGCAAGCTCTGCAAGGAACACATTCCGATCGATGCGATCTGCAACAGCTTCGGATATTCGGTACTGCACTGATCGCAGGGGTTATCATACATGGCAGGAAAAGGAAGGAAGAGCAGCGCGGAGAATAAGCGGAGGGGAAGAGATCTCCGAACATACAGACTGGAGATGCTGACAGCGCTGATCATCATCGGAGTGATCGTGGGGGTCGCGTTTGGAGTCAATACGTTCTTTTTTGGCTTCGACCGGCAGGACAGACCGTCATCGCCCGAAGCAGGCGCCAATATGGGAAGTGATTCCGACGGGCACGGGAAAGATGCGGCCTTCGAGCAGTCTTCGGACTGGAGGCTGATCCTGGTGAATGCCGATCATCCGATCACGGAAGCGTTTGAAGGCGAGCTGACGGAACTCCGATACGGACAGAAAGTGGACAGCAGAATCTATCCTGACCTGCAGGAAATGTTTAATGACATGAGGGAAGAGGGGCTCAGTCCCAGGGTCGTTGAGGCGTACAGGACTGAGAAAGAGCAGAGCAAGCGGTTTGAGGACAAGGTGAAGGACTACATGAGCTATGGCAAGACCCGCGAGGAGGCCACGAAGCTGGCCGTGGAGTGGGAGCCTGCACCCGGGACCAGCGAGCACGAGCTCGGCATTTGTGTGGACATCTCAAGCGAGACCGGCGACAAGGATACGGCGAATGCTGTCTGGCAGTGGATGGATGCGAACTGTATGCGCTACGGGTTTATCAAGAGGTATCCCGGACACAAATCCTCCGTCACGGGCGTCAAGGGCGAGCCGTGGCATTACCGCTACGTCGGCACTGAGGCGGCGCAGGAGATCATGGAGAGCGGGATCACGCTGGAGGAATACCTTGGAGCTGTACCAAAATAGGAGAAACCCCGCTAAACGAAGCAGCGTCGTGCAGACTTTAGGGAAAGTTTATAGAGTGATCACACTGAAGACACAATATCCTATAGAATTAGAATAGTAGGAACAAGATAATAAGGACTGATCAACAATAACTGATCAAGATCAATAGATCAGGAACAACAGACAATAAACTGACATCGGTGTAGTCAGGACTTGTCGAAATTTTCAAAATTTAAAAGGATATAATCAAGGAGGGCAATATGGCAGATAACAAGATTGGTGACGGACTCAAGAAAATTCTTCTGGCAGGCGTCGGCGCAGTGGCGATCACAGCGGAAAAAGGATCCGAGATCATTGGCGAACTCGTCAAGAAGGGCGAGATCACTGTGGAACAGGGGAAGGAACTGAACAAGGACCTTCAGCGCAACTTCAAGGAGTCCATGGATAAGAAGGGAATCAACATTGACGAGATCAGTCAGAAGATTTCCAAGATGTCCGAGGAAGAACTCGCCAAGATCAAAGAGCAGATCGATGCAGTTGAAAAGCTCATCAGAGAGAAGATGACTAAGGCTGAAGAGGCTGCAGAAGAGGTGGCCGATGAGGCAGCTGATGATCTGGAAGCGGCCGACGAGATCATGGAAGAGGCAGCTGAGGCTGCAGAGGAAGCTGTAGAAGAGGCGGTCGAAGAGCCTGCTGAGGAAGAGCCTGCTGAAGAAAAGAAAAAGGATGAGGAGCAGGAAGCATAATCTGCAGACTTGACATTAAAGAAATAGTATAAGAGAAATGAATCAGGGCCGCCGGCTAAGCCGGCGGCCCTGAATTTGTTTTATCGCTTCAAAAGTTCCTCATAAGAGTATTGCGTTCCGTCTGCGATCGGAGCCAGCGGAGTCATATAATCCCCTGTAGAGGCGGACTCTTCTTCCGTATGTCTGGTGTGAATGGAACTGCCGAGGAAACTGACCCAGCCCTGGTCGTTGGTGTAACGGTAGTCCTCGTCAGGCTCGAAATAGGAGATCTCGTCGGTCGTCACATTGAAGAGGAAGTGCGTGAGCTTATCGGTATACCAGGAACTGTTCATGGCTTCCTCTGCGATCGCACTGTATTCTGTGTCCTCATCCAGCGTCTCTTCTGAGGAGATATCGTTCCAGGTCGAATCGACTTCGTACCATTCGCCGTCCAGTTCCACGAGATTCCAGGAATGGCTGCCGGCATTTTCTTCTGAGTCGCCCGCATAACCTGTGATGATCGTGCTGCGGATCCCTGCCTTCTGGAGAAGGTATTCGTAAGCGTAGGAATAACCGTCGCAGACGGCCGTATTGGCTTCCCCGCTGCTGTTTGCGACTAAGGCCCCGTAAGCCGTATGAGCGAGATCCTTGCCTGTGCCTGCGGCGACCTCCTTGTCATAAGAAACCAGATCGATCAGTTTGTCATGAATCAGAAGAGCGGTCTCGGCATCTGTTCCGGACATATCTATTTCTTCAAGAAAACTGTCGGCCGCTGATGCAAGTTCAGCCATCTGCTCCTGCCTGTCGGGATAGGACTCGGACATCTTGAAGGAAATGCTGTAGTTCTCTCCGTCGAACAGATTGCTGCGATATGTGTATTGAAAAATGCTGCTGCCCATACTGAGCCAGAACAGTTCGGGGTGATCGAAGAGGACCGCGTTGTAGACCTTTTGAAAAGAGGTCTTGAATTCTTCTCCGCCCGGGTCGCAGCTGACGATGATCCCTTCTCCGAGTTCTGTAGGATCCTCGGACAGGGCGCAGGTCAAAAGAGAGTCGTACAGGAGCTTCTCTTCATCGGACAGGTGCGTGCGGCAATAATGGACAGAATCATCCTCCGCCGGTATTTTGACTTCCGCCTGACTGGCAAAGGCACACAATACAGACATTGTGTACAGGGCAGCTACCGTGGTGGCTGCCAATCGAAGCAAACGCATAGGCTTTCTTGTCCTTTCGGGAATCGGTAAATGTTAAATATTATTGTAATTATATCACAATATAGAGCGAAAATGTTAAGAAATTATTACTTTTTCAAAGAGTAACGTAATTTCGTTTTTGACCTGGAAACATTTTTTGTGATAAAATATGTATGAGATAATTTATAATATAATAATGTAGAAACTGTGATCGAAAGAAGCATTTGAGCGCGCCGGCGCTGCACAGGAACAGCAGCGGATTATGAGAAAGGTGGTAATATGGCGCAGAGAGTAAGTGGTATCAATGTAAGACGGAGAAGAGTGGCGACGAAGCAGCAGAGAGAAGTAATCAGAAGAGAAGAGATTGAAAAGCTTACATTTCAAATCAGTGAATTGCGCGAAAAGCTTACTGAGATCACCGGACAGAGGGAAGCCATGGTGCTTCCGAATTTCGAAGGGAAGAACGTGGAGCACTCCCAGTACGGTCATGGGACCGTAAGCGGACAAGAGGATGCGGTACTCACGATCCAGTACTCGGACAGAGTCCGCAAGCAGAAGCTTCCGTTCGTTGTTGCAAGCGGCTGTGTCAAGGTGGACGACACAGAAGCGACGGAAAGCTGCAAGAAGATTTCCGACCTTGAGAATGAACAGGCAAGGCTTCGGAAAGAAATCCAGTACAGGGAAAGCTGGATTTCCGACCTGCAGAAGCAGAGCTAAAAAAAACGGGCTCCATTCAGAGCCGGGCATTCGATCATCCCAAGACATGAACCGCATTGTCAGACTGCAGGGTATAGGATCCTGCAGTCTTCTTTTATCACCAATGAAACCAGGAGGCCGGGAATGAAGGTCTATGCGCGCTTATACCGATATATAGGAAGCAGGAGAAGAAGAGCGCTCTCAAGGGAGACGGCGCCTCCGGCAGCGAAAGTATCCGAAGAAGTCGACCGGATCATCCGAAGAGCCAGGCTCGGAGAGAGAAGAGGGATCAGGAAGGACCAGGTACTGTTTACATTTGAGAACGAAGTAGAGGAGATCTCCGATGCTGTGATGGCATTGTCGGCCTGCGGACAAAAGAGCGCTTACAGAGAGATCTTCCGCAAGCTGTATGAGTATGCCCGGGAAGCCATGATGGACAGTTATATGCCGATGTATCTCTATATTTTGTACCGATATGCCCAGGCGGAGCTGGAGGCGGGAGAAACGGAAAAAGCGGAAACTTTGTTTCGGGAACTCTATGACGGAACGGACAGGCTGATCGGCGACCGAAACCCGTACGGGATCCACTGCCTTGAAAGAATAGCGGCCGCTCAGGTCATGCTGGGCAAAAAGGATGAGGCAGCCGGGACACTGGAGAAAATGAGGTGCATCTCGGAAGAAGAGTTTGGGAAAGAGAGTGCCATGATGAAGGCAGTCACGCTGTTTGCGGAGCGGATGCGTAATGAGATGAAGATGGTATGAAGATGGTGCGAAAATGAATTTCGACTTTGCGAAAACATTACATTTTTTGCAGAACAAGTTCTATGGGAATTGTATTCGCATGGTTTTTGGGATACAATAGAATGGATTATTGATAACTATCCATTGCAGAGGTGTTGCATGCAGTTTACAGAGAATGATATTCAGGACATCCTTCGCGAAAACAGAATATTGAAGAAAGATCTGGAAGACGCCAGGGAAGAACTGAATGCGACAGCCAGGCTTTACGATACGATGGTTGTCGGAACCAACAACATTCTGATCCTGAGTGACGGAGGGAGCCGGAGCGCCGTATATGTATCTCCGAATGTGGAGGAAGTGCTCGGTCTTCCCAGAGAGCTCGTCATGAGCGACATTCGCGAGCTGGGGCCCAAGTCGGGAGATATACCCGGTGATCATCTTTTCGAAGAGAAGAAAGAGGACGGAGAGGTCAGTGAGATCGTCCGCGCGGATGTGGAATGCATCGACCGAAGGACCGGCCAGGCGAGAGCCTACAACAGAAGCGTCACCAGGATCGAGGGGATCCGCGGGACCTATCGCTATCTCACGGTCTACCTGGACGCGGAAAAAGGAACGGCGGACAACAGCCGACTTCATGATCTGCTTTACAACGGGGCGATCGCTGTGCACGAGCAGATGCTGAAAGGAATGTCTCATGATCTGAGGACACCGCTCAATTCCATTGCCGGTTTCGTGATCCTCTTAATGAAGAACAAAGAGAATTCCGTGAAGGTCATGGAATATGCCCACCGGATCGGCATGTCCTGCCAGGACCTTCTGGTCATGATCAATCAGATCATGGACCTGAGCGGCATCGACAGAGACAATGTCAAGGCGGATAAACGGGAGTTCGCGCTGGGCAAGACGATCGAAGAGGTCTCGGACATCATCCGCAGCAAAGCGCAGATGAAGCATCAGAGATTTGAAGTGCATACATCCGGAATTGAGCACGATATTTTTATCGGTGACAGGATCAGGATCACGGAAGTCCTGATGAATCTCCTGAACAATGCGGTGCAGTACACGCCGGAAGGCGGAGATATATCGCTCTCCGTGATCGGCAGAGCCGACTCGGATCCGGGATATAAAGAGCTTTCCTTCGAGATCCGCGACAACGGGATCGGCATGAGCAGTGAGCTTCAAAAGCGGCTGTTTGACAACGTCGGCAGGACAGAATCCGTCCCCGGTATGTATGGGTCAGGGGTCGGCATCGCTATGTCGAAGAAGTATGTGGCAGAAATGGGCGGGACGATCTCCGTGCAGAGTACGCTCGGACAGGGAACGACCTTCTTTGTCGGCCTTCGGCTGCAGGCCGCGGACCATATTGCAGATCAGTTCTGGAGCGAACACGGTGTGAACCGCATCCTCGTTGTGTGTGAGAACATGAATGAAGCTGCGAGGATCTGCGAGCTCCTTCGGAATACGGGACTGGAAGCGGAATATACCGCCAGCGGCTACGGCGCTTTACAGCTGATCGAGCAGGCCAATGTGGAAGATCGGAGTTTTGACCTGTTCCTCATAGACCGCGATATTCAGGATATGGGATACGGGAAGATCGCGGAGGAGATCCGGGAGATGTCCTGGATCCAGGATCCGGCCATCGTGCTTATGTCGGACAAAGCGGAACACTTTATCCAGAACGTTCACAAGGCCGGGATCGCCGCCATAATGCCCAAGCCCTTTTTCTTCTCCACTTTCAGGCAGATCGTGGAAGAACTGGGAACCGATCGGGGCGGACAGGGGGCCGGTGTCGAGACATCTGTCTCCAATCCTTTGGGCAGCCTTCGGTTTTTGGTCGCAGAGGACAATGCGATCAACGCGGATGTCCTCAAGGAACTTTTGGAAGTGGAAGGCGCGAGATGCGAGATCGCCGGAAACGGAAAAGCGGCGGTAGTCATGTTCCGAAATTCCAGACCCGGCTATTATGATATGATCCTGATGGATATCCGAATGCCTCTTATGGACGGATACAGTGCAACGGAAGAGATCAGGAAGCTGACGAGGGCGGATGCGAAGACCATTCCGATCATTGCGATGACAGCGGATACGATGGAGGAAGACGTCGAGCGCTCCTTCTCGTGCGGGATGAATGCACATATTCCCAAGCCTCTCAGCATCAAAGTGCTCAATCAGACAGTGCAGACTCTGCGAGAGAAAAAATAAAACAGAAAAAATGTTAAATAAGATCTGTTCAGCTCTCCCGGGACCCTTTTACAGCGGTTCCGGGGGAGTTTTGGTGTTTCTTAAGGGCCGGATCTGTTGTAAAATGGAAAAAGCCGGGAAAGAGATGCAGAAAAAAAGTGCAAGCGGATCGGCCCCGGTGTGACGGATCGGCCCCAATCGATATGGAGGATGGAATGGAGCTTGAGCGAATTGCCTCTGACCTTTACCGCAGCTTTCCCAAGAATGCGGAGAAACTGTCCAAGGAGCTGGAAAGACTGTGCGGACTCCTTGAGGAGACGGGCGCAGCGGTGATGATGGAGATCGAGAAGGAAAAGTACAAAAAGGAGAAGGATCCGGAGAAGATCAGGGATTACCGCAAGATCTACCGCAGTGTCCGCCGGGAACTGGAGAGCGCGGAATCCTGCAGGAACCAGTTCGACCGGGAGCAGAGCCTGATGAAGGCGGAGCGGGAGCAGAGCGCCCGGGAGAAGATCGATTACGACGCATTCCGCGTGGACGAGACCGTGCCCTACAGCCTGGCCAGCGTCCTGACCAACAAGAAACCGGCCGCTTTCGCGCTTTACGGCCAGAAGTATGAGGCGGACAGCTGGAAGCAGATGCTGCTGCAGACCTGTGCGCTTCTCAATCGGATGAATCCCATGCTCTTCGCGAGTCTCGAGAACGATCCCGATCTTCAGGGGAGGAAGAGGCCTTATTTCTCTGCGGATGGAGCAGGCCTGGATACACCTGCCAAAATACCGGACGCGGACCTGTACGTCGAGACCCACGTCAGTGCGCGCTATTTAAAGAAAATGATCATCAAGCTGCTGGGCAAGTACGAGATCCCGGAAGAGGAATTCATGATCTATCTCCGCAAGGACTTCACGCCGCTTCATGAGGAGCCGATCCGGGCACCCAGAGCTATTCCCGAGTCGGAGCCTCAGGAGCAGGAACTCGAGCAGCAGCTGAGCTTCTCATTTGACGACGAGGGGAACTGGACGGACCAGTAAGTTTAGAAGTTTAGAAAGACAGGTATGGACATGTACATTTTGACAAAAGCAGCCGCATGGACGGACGATGTGGGCGTCCCTGCGATCGAAGCCTCGGACCTGACACCGAGCGCACTGGAAGAAATGGTGAAAAGCCTTATGCCTTTCCTGCAGACGCTGCTCTTTAATCTGATCGTGTCGATCGTCATCTTTGTGGTCGGTCGAAAGGTGATCGCGCTGATCTTGAAGATCCTGCGGGATTTCCTGACCCGCACGGGGATAGACGCCGGTATTCGGGATTTTCTCGTGTCGGCGGCCAAAATGCTTCTCTATCTGCTCCTGATCTTCATGATCGTCGGACAGCTGGGCATTAATACCGCTTCCATTGTGACGGTCATCGGCGCGGCCGGTCTGGCTATAAGCATGTCCCTGCAGGGGAGCCTGTCGAATGTGGCGGGCGGCATTCTGATCCTGCTCATGAAACCTTTCAAGGTCGGGGACTATATCATGACCGGATTCGGGGACGGAACGGTGCGCACGATCGGCCTGGTTTACACGACGCTGCTCACGATCGACAACCGGACGCTGTCGATCCCCAACGGCGCGCTGTCCAATTCAGCCATCTTCGACGCTTCGGCCATGCCGGAGAGACGCCTGGATATATCGGTCGGCATCAGTTACGATTCCGACCTCCGCAAAGCCAAGGAGATCATGGAGCAGGTCTACAGGGACAATCCGTCGGTCATTGCGGACAAGGATATCAACGTTCACGTGAGCAGTCTTGACGACAGTGCCGTAGTGATCGAGTGCTTCGGCTGGGTCAGCGGCTCCGATTACCTCAAGGCCAAGTGGAGCATCACGGAGGAGATCAAATTTCAGTTTGATGCTCAGGGCATTTCGATCCCTTATCCGCAGATGGATGTGCATCTCGATAAGGCCGAGAGCACGGAAGCTCTTGCCGGAAGTGTGGAAAAGGCGGCAAAATAGCGCATAAATCTTAAAATTTTATAAAAAACCATTAAGAAAAAGCAAAATCCTACATATTTGAGATCCGCATGATAAAATATCAATGTTTTTGATGAAAGCGGAACAAAATGGAGGATTTATGAAAAAGAGAATATTATCCCTTTACCTGTCAGCGATGATCGCAGCTCTGGCCTGTACAGCACCGGCCATGGCGGTATTCGCTTCGGAGACAGCGGGAGAGGGATCGACCGCAGCACCTATGCAGGAAGAGGCAGCCCCGGATTCGCCCTATGCGGGCATTGAAACGGCCGCCGATGAAGCGATCCTCACGGATGCGGCGGGACAGATGATCTCACCGGAAACCGCGCAGGCAATTGACAGCGCGGATGTGGGACTCACGGATCTTCAGAAAGCTACGGATCCGGAGAGCAGCGCAGAGTCCGCGGCAAACGGTGCTTCGGATACGATGGCGGAGCTTGAAGAGACCGAGCTTGAGATGGATAAAAGTACGATCGGTGCGGCTTTCGACAGCGCTTATCAGTTTGACAAGGAAGACGCCGTCGTTTATCTGAGAGAAACCGCAGCAATAAAGACGGAACCCTCAGAAGAGGCGGACGATATGCTTACTCTGGAGAAGTATTCGTCTGTGAGGCTGACCGGAAGCAACAGCCTGCAGTATTGGGAAGTCAACGTGGGCGGCAGCATCGGATATGTGGACAGTGCACTGATCATCAGAGAGGCCTCCGAAGTGGAAGCACTGAGGGAGGAGGATATCGAAAAAGAGGAGACTGAGGCACTCAGCAGGCAGGAGCAGGAAGAGACCATCGTGGAGAAGGCCTCCGAAGGCAGAGAAGAGTGGGCGCAGGCTCTCAAAGACAGCCGCAGGGAAGATCTTGCCAATCAGACAAGAAGCCTGAGCTGGAACGGACCGGTCCTGAGCAGAAGCAAGGGGGCGGTTTACGGACCCTCCGGAAAAGAGACGTATTATAATCTCAATATGAGCGGATGTGTCCGCAATATGAACCGAAGAGGGTATTATTACGATGTCTGGGTCAGAAATGACGGATGCAAGATGTTCGGCGATTACATCATGTGCGCGGCCAATCTGGGCGTGCACCCGTTCGGCTCGCTGGTAGAATGCAGCCTTGGGACCTGTATCGTCGTGGACACGGGAGGATTTGCAGCGGGCAATCCCAATCAGCTGGATATTGCAGTGACGTGGTAATACCTCATGAGAGGACCGCAGAATGGAGAAGATCAGAGACAGGTTTCGCAGTTTCGGGAAAAGGCGGCGCAGTGCAGAGAGATTATTGCAGATCGGTCACGGCGGGGCTTCTCTTTGGAAAGGTAAAGAGTTCAGCTTCACGACCGGGCAGTTTGCTAAACTGGATCGATCTTATCGCCGTCATTGCGGACCGACAGCTGTCACAAATCTGGTCTTCACGCTGGCCCGGGAAGAAGGCATTCCGGTTTCCGAAAAGCCTGAAGAGGTATTCAGGAGGATCGCCGGGATCGGGAAAAAGCGGCTGATCTATATGAATGCGGACTTCCTGAAAGTGTTCGGAGGAACATCGGATTTTCTGGCACCGCTTTTTATCCTCGCATCGCTGAATGCATACGGGATCAAAGGCTACCGTGTGAGAGGACCCTTTCCTGCCACAGCCGGCCGGATCTGTTCCGAACTTGACCGGGGCGGGATCCTGTATATGGAAGTGCACCGCCATCCGGTGTATGGGAGTCACCACATGCTCTGTTACGGTTACAGGATCGCGGACGGCCGATTGATGCTCAGGACCGCGGACGGCTGGATCAACAGGATCCATGAACTGCCGGCCGGTGAAGAGCGTTTCGCGCTCTGCACAGTGATCTCGAAAAAGAAAAATTAAAATTTAATTGAAAAGTAGTTAATAATTATTTACAAATTGTTACGAAAATGTTATGATTGAATCAGCAAAAATGTACCTGTCAATCGGAGGAAATGTAACATGATGTATACAGAACTCTATAGTTTCGAGGGGACTGCTGCGACCGATGCCAAGAAGACAGCCAGTATCCTGAAGAAGGCGAAGCCTGATTCCAAGAAACTGCTGCAAAAACGCGGCGGTGCTATTGAGACTATAGGCAGTTTCCTTCACCATTTTACTCCCAAGGCATCGCATTCAGGGAAATAAAAGGCCTGAAGACAGAAAAAGAGCGCTCAGCGCTCTTTTTTGTATGAGCAGATATTGCGCTTTGTATTATAATGAAATCGGCAGTCCGGCTGGGATCGTGCGTCGCACAGGAGGGTGATCATGGAAATGAGATATTGTATGCACTGCGGACACAAACTGGATGAGAAGTATCTGATGGGAGAGGGGATGGTCCCCTACTGCCCGGAATGTAAAGAATTCCGCTTTCCTATTTATAATACAGCTGTCAGTATGATCGTTATGAACAAGGAACTGGACAAGATCCTTCTGATCAAACAATACGGAAGGGATTCTTATATACTGGTGGCCGGATATGTCAATAAGGGCGAGGACGCAGAGGATGCGGTCATTCGGGAGATCAGAGAAGAGATGGATCTTAAGGTGCTCGAGTGCCACTTCAACAGAAGTCACTATTTTGCCCCTTCCAACACACTGATGCTCAACTTCACCGCGATCGTGGAGGAGGGGGAGGCGCATCCCAATACAGAGATCGACTCCTGGAAGTGGTTCAGCGTGGAGGAAGCCCGCGCGAATATCAGGGACAAGTCCCTGGCCCAGGCATTCCTCAACGGATTCTTCGACGGAGAGTATCACTTCTGATCGGGAGAATCAGGACGGAAGCGTCAGGCTTCCAGCTTCGCACGCCTTCTGATCTCGCGGGGCGTATCGCCGTATACTTCCTTGAACATGCGGCTGAAAAGCTTGTAGTTGGTAAACCCGTGTTTGTCAAGGATCTCCAGCACCGGCTCGTCCGTCGAACAGATATCGTGATAGATATGCGTGAGGCGCACGTGGTTGACGTGCTGAGTGAACGGGATGCCGATATTCTGGCGGAACATGCGGCTGAAATAGTCGCTGTTGAGGCTGAAGGCGTCCGCGATCTGCTCGAGAGAGAGCGGTTCCATATAGTGTTTGTCGATGTAGGATACGATTTCCCTGATCCTGAGCTGATTGCGGCTGGGTTCAGGGAGATCTTCTTTATATAAAGGAATAGAAAAATCGCTGATCAGACGGTAAAGGATGTCCAGGGCAATGGACTGCGTCGCGATCATATATCCCTTGGGCTGCTTGACGTGCATGGTCACAAGATCCTTGAGGCGCTCGCAGATCTCCAGATACTTGGGCACCAGCTCGTCCGTCAGTTCAGCGCGGCTGCAGATGATCTGGAAATTGCGCTTATTGCCCATCAGGCGCTGGATCAGGTCATCATCGATCCTGAGAACGATCATCATATAGGAATGTGTGCAGCGGGCTTCGTGGATCTGGTTGGTGTCGATGACAATGAACTCACCGGGAACGAGTTTGTGCTCGTTTCCCTCCAGATAGAAGCTCGCATTTCCGTTCAAAATATAGACGAGCTCCAGGGAATCGTGCCAGTGGGCCGGCGTGTACTCGCCCGTGGTCTTATACTCGACGAGTATCCCGCGTTCGCGGATATCATAATTCTGCATGTAAATATTGTCAGGCATAGGGTGTCCTTTCACTTTGATTTGTATCAATTTATCACTTGGAACAATGGAAATCAAGAAGCAATCAGAGGCAAAAAAAATAGCGAAAAAAACACAAAAAGAACATAAATATGGATTAAAGCAGTATTGTTTGACGAGGGGATTTGTGGTAGCATGAACTAAATATTACAAAGTATTAAACAATAAAAAGATACATAGAGTCAGATCATTGTTGCAGCAGGGAAGTTAACTAAGATATTTTACTTCTATGCTGCTTTTTTGTTTCTATATCTATTTATGCAACGGAAACCATGTTATTTATACTGGCAATATTAACTGTGACGGAAGGAGAGCAAGATGAAAAAACTGAAAAGACTTCTTGCAGTCATACTGACCGCGACTATGCTGCTCGGGAATACCGGTATTGCTTATGCGGCGGAAGCGGCAGCTGACAGCGCAGCACAAGCTGAGCAGGAGGAAGAACGCAGTGATGCAGGCGCAGGCCAGCAGGCTGCGGTGGAGGCCGGCGATTCGTCTGACAGCGAGGCGGATCCTGCTGAAGAGCCATCCCCGGAAGAATCCGTGGCCGCGGCAACGGCCGGCTCAGCAGCATCAACAGTCGCAGCTGCAATGGCTGATACAGCCGAGTCAGCAGCGTCTGAAGAAGATTCTGAAGAGGAACAGGAGGCGGCGGATGATTCCGAAGCTTCCGCAACAGAAGATCCTGCTGCGGAAGAAGCAGATTCTGCCGATACGGAGATTCCTGCATCAGAAGGATCAACAGAGGCAGAAGCGGCGGATACAGCAAAGACCGCAGAACCTGTTGAGGAGGAGAAGTTCACCGCCGGTGAGCTTGCCTATCATGGGAACGGCTATACAGTCAGTATGTCCTACGATGCTGATGCCAAGATCCCTGCGGATGCGAAGCTGAAGGTACGGGAGATCAGGAAAGGCACAGCTGAGTATGATTCTTATTTGAGGGGCGCGGAAGCGGTCTCGGATAAGGGTGTGGCTGAGGCCCGCTTCTTTGACATCACGATCTGGGCGAAGGACAAAGAGATCCAGCCTCAAAGTGCTGTCAGAGTGAACATTTCCTATAATAATGCGATCGAAGTGGCAGACGAGGGCGAAGTCACGGCTATGCACTTCGAAGACGGCTCCAAAGACGCCGAGGTGCTCGATACGGACACAAACGGCGGAAGCGAAGTGAGCGAGGTTGCCTTTGATGCGAATTCCTTCTCTGTTTACGGTATCGTCTATACAGTTGATTTTACATATGACGGCTATACATTCTCCATGCCCGGAGAGGGCAGTATCCTTCTGAGCGAGCTGGCTCAGGAGCTGGGACTCTATGAGAAAGATTATGATAAAGCTTTCTCCGTCAGCAACGTGAGCGATGTAACGTTCACCGACTATGATTTACTGAAAATCGAGAAGCAGGCAGATGGAGACTGGCTGCTTATAAGCCTTGCGCCTTTCAGCAGCGAGGAGACTCTTACCATCGCCATGAATGATGGCGTGAAGTTCGTGATCGGCGTGACGGATGAGCAGGTGAGCAGCAATTTGGTAGATTTTCTGACAAATGCTGTCATCACCGGCGCGACGCAGGATTCCGAAGGAAGGTATGAGGTAGAAGCCGGTAAGGAATACAACATCATCCTCAGTTTTGCAGAGAATTCTGCGCATCAGTTTGATAATCGCGCGACCCTGACATACACGATGCCCGACGGTTTAACGATCCTGTCGCGGCAGACAGGCGACCTGAAGGTCAATATTGTATATAAAGGAAGAACTTATCAGGTTGACGCGACCTATGATCTTGATACAGACGGAAATCTTCAGATCAAGTTCGATGAGAATGATCCCGACTTCCATCATCTGGAGAATACAACGAATGTGAGCTTCCGTTTCTCTTATAACGGCGCCTTTGACGGATCAGAGGACCAGATCCATTTCTCGCAGGATATTGAGCGCGATATCGTGTTTGAAGAGCCGGAGCCGGGGCAGGCATATGTATCAAAGAATGGTACGTTTGACGAGGAAACGGGTAAGTTTACATATACGATCACAGTAGAAGCGACCGGAGATATCACGAATGTCAATGTCAAAGACGTGATCTCCGGCAATGCGCTGATCTTTAACAATGATGTACGGGTGAGCGGCAACTCAAGCTCTTACAGGGATAACGGAGCGACAAACGGCTTCGACTATACCTTCGCTTCTATGCGGGAAGGTGAGGTAATCACCATCACTTACAGTGCTTCCGTGGATTTTTCGAAAGACACTGACAAGGACGGAAAGATTTCAGTCGACCAGACCAAGAACACTGCTACTGTCAAGCCTGATGGAGGAGATCCGCACAGTTCCGAGTACTCCCATGAGATCGCCTTTAAGACGACCAATAAGTCGAACGGAACACCCGACGGCACTACGGCAGACGGCGACAAGATCTATAAGTGGACGATCACGTATAATGAGCTCAGGCTGGCTTCCGCCGGCGGCGACACGATCAAAGACACGATCGCGGCAGCTTCGACTGAGTATATGAAATATTACGGCGATGGGCTCAGTATCAATGTCATTGATAAGAACGGCAATATAGTTGATACGAGGAATGTTCCTTACAGCAGTCTGCAGAGTTACAGCGATTCTTCCTGGACTTATAAGATCCCTGAAGGAGATTCGCAGCCGTATATGTATGAGATCACATATTATACTGTTGTCGACATGGAAAAGGTCGAAGGGACAGGCAACACCGTTACTGTCACCAATGATGCTAACGGCACCAGCGGCAGCGCGGACGTAACACCGGAGAGAGTGATCTCGGTCACCAAGAGCGTGGACAGCTTTACCACAGAGGAAGTGAACTGGACGGTCACCCTCGGTGTACCTGAAAACGGATTGACACAGGCGGTCGTGACGGACACATTCCCGAGAATCTGGCTTGGTGGCAGGAACATCTATGATCTTCTTAAGGACGGTTCCCTGCAGATCACGGGTCTTCTTGACGGGGAGTCCTATACGATGGAAACCGTTGGTCAGGGACAAGTCAAGATCACCTTCTTTCAGGATCCCGGCAAGAGGATTACGGGACTCAAGGCGGCGCCGGGCGGCCATTCGATCACAGTCAAGCTGACTACCAAGGTGGACCAGGAGTGGCTGCAGGCAGGCTATGAGATGGGCGGCTATGTGCAGACCCACACAAATTCTGTTGATTTCAACGGAAAAACTGCGACTGCCTCAGTAGTATTCGGAGAACCGGGCATCGAGAAGAAGGGCGAGGCACTGACAGACAGTCAAGGAAATGTAACGGGACTGAAATATACAGTCCTTTTGATTGGCATCTCCGAAACACCTGTAAGTGTTTTGGATACTTTTGATACAAGCATCCTGGAAGTGGATACTGCTAAAGCATCATCGTGGGACCATATGCGGATCTGGGGCGGAAATCAGTGGTCTCAGGACGCAGGAAGAATGCCGGTTTCCTACACTGATACCGGTGACGGCATTATCCTGACAGCAGATTCATTGCCGATGCAGGAGGATGGCTCCTATTATCCCTATTATAAGATCGTTTATTATCTGAAAGTCAAAGATGGTGTGGATCTTAACGCACTGGCTATTGCGAACGGCGGCGAGTACGATGTGGATAACACTGTCAAATGGGGTGACCACGAGTCAGAATTCACCTATAAAGTAGAGTACGATTACCTGGACAAGAAGCTCCTCAACGAGGGTGAACTCGGAGGGACGAGTCGAACAGCCAAGTATCAGATCACGTTCAATCCGTCAAAGGCGACACTGAATGAAGGATCTGATATGACCATGACGGATGTGCTGAGCGCAAACCTGAGTGTTGATTACAGTTCGATCAATATTGTGACAGATCCGGCCGGGCAAAGTGTTGTCTATAGTCTGAGCGGAGGAGAAGACAGGACGACCATAGCGACATACACCATCCCCGATTCGACCATGGTGACCATAACCTATGACGCCAATGTCAGAGGAAACGGCTCTCAGACGATCGTGAACAAGGTCAGCGTCAACGGCAAAAAAGAGACTGTCGAGAACACAAAGTCATACGGTTCTGCATCGGAAGGTGAAGGCGCCCAGGCAAGTTTTAAGATCGTAAAGGTTGATGGCTACGACGCGAACAAAAAGCTTCAGGGTGTTAAGTTTAAGGTCTTCTGTGAGAATCCGGATGTTGACTTCGGCGGCGGCCAGAAAGAGCTCATTCTTGTAACGGATGAGAATGGCGAGATCACTTTCGACGGAGATGCGTATACTTTCTATTTTGACGAAGTCTACCATGTGCAGGAAGTGGAGGCACCGGAGGACTACGGAACAATAAGTTTCGACTATCTGGTCACATTGACCAATGACATGCAGAAGGTCGACTACGGCCACTACATCTACTATTATTCTGACTCCATGCAGATCAAGAACTGGCCGCTCGAAGGGCTGGTCGTTGAGAAGCAGGTGGAGAGCAGTGATCCGGCAGATTATGAAGCCTACTATGACTTCAGAATCTCTTCCCTGAACGATAACGTGTCCGTCAACACTACCTTTACTGAGCAGAGCGGCGATGACAAAACTGAA
>ODAI010875222.1_pt1 | contig 33701 bp, 32 predicted proteins | sample 1539321 | NCBI WGS metagenome assembly ODAI01 (sample SAMN02144231, study PRJEB22623) | gut metagenome | biome: sheep rumen | host: Ovis aries | place: New Zealand
AGCAAGATTATGATACAGACAAAACAGCGGTTTTTGAGCGTCTGAAAAGCTTAGATCCAACGACGGCTGAGCGCCTGCATCCAAATGATAAAAAACGCGTTGTACGCGCTTTGGAAGTTTGTATCGTTGCGGGCAGATCGTTTTCGGAATTGAACCGTTCATTTGAAACGGCGCAGAAATCGGACGAAACGTATCGGGTCGTGCGTGTCGGACTGCAAATGGATCGCGAACAATTATATCGACGAATCGATGCGCGTGTCGATGAAATGATTCGAAACGGTCTCGTGAACGAAGCGTTTACTCTGTTCGAACAGGGGCTGACACCCGATCGATATACCGCAATGCAGGCGATCGGATATGCCCAATTGTACGATGTGTATCGCGGCGTATGCGATCTTTCGTGTGCAGTAGATGAAATCAAACACAGTACAAGACGATTTGCAAAGCGTCAGATCACATGGTTCAAGAGAAATCGGGAGATCGTGTGGTTCGATGTCTTGCGTAAAGAACGACAAATCATCATTCAGGAAATATCGGAGCTGATCAAGCATGACAATTGACGACAGAATTCAGATCGCAGAAGAGAAATGCAAACAGGCGTTTTATTCCATCGATCAAACAGCAAGGATTACAACGGAACGTGTTTTGGACGCGTTCGGAAAGCATCGTGTCTCTGCAAGACACTTTGCACCGACAGAGGGATACGGATACGACGATGCAGGCAGAGATACGCTCGACGCGGTCTTTGCCGATGCATTGTGCGCGGAGGACGCATTGGTACGCCCGCAGATTGCAAACGGAACGCACGCCATTTTTCTGGCATTATCCGGTACGCTTCGACCCGGGGACACAATCCTTTCTTTGACCGGTTCTCCGTATGACACGCTGGAAAGCGCGATCGGATTGAACGGTAACATGCCGAACGCATTGACGCAGTTCGGGATCCGATTCCGTTCGATTCCGTTTCAAAACGACGCAATCGATCTGAAGAAGGCAGGGGAGGTCCTGCAGTCCGATTCTTCGGTCCGCATGATTTATTTGCAGCGTTCGCGCGGATACTCATGGCGAAACGCGCTGTCGATTGAACAGATCAAAGAAACCGTTTCCTATATCCGGGCCATTTGCAATGATGTGATCATCTTTACAGATAATTGTTACGGTGAGTTTACGGAAGCAGAAGAACCGACGTCCGTCGGCGTGGATCTGATCGCAGGCAGTCTGATCAAGAACTGCGGCGGCGGTATCGCACCGACCGGAGGATACATCGCCGGAAGAAAGGATCTGGTCGAAGCCGTATCGTATCGGCAAACGGTCCCGGGATGCGGAAAGGAGATCGGCTCCTATGCGGCGTCGTACCGACCGTTTTTCGAGGGACTGTTTTTGGCACCGCATACGGTTGCGCAGTGCTTAAAAAGCGCGGTTCTGTTTTCCGCGCTGTTTGAAGACCTCGGATATCGGACACTTCCGAAGATCGACGATCACAGAAGCGATATTATTCAATCGGTCATGTTTGATACGAAAGAGGAATTGATATCGTTTATGAGAGCGGTGCAGGCGTCTGCTCCGGTTGACAGCTATGTCGTGCCGGAACCGTGGGATATGCCGGGCTATACCGATCCGGTTATCATGGCTGCCGGAGCATTTGTACAGGGTGCGACGACCGAACTGTCGGCCGATGCGCCGATCCGGGAACCGTATATCGGCTATATGCAGGGCGCGCTGACCTATGAACACGCGGTTGCCGCCGCGAAAAAGGTTCTTGCCACACTAATAGCTGCGCATTAAACCGGTGACGCATCCGAGGATCTCAACCCGATCGCACGTAAATTGCATCGGCTGAAATGCTTCGTTTTCCGGACGGAGTTCGATCATGTTTCCGGAATGAAAGAAGCGCTTCACGGTAACATCCTCGCCGTCGATTCGTGCGACGACTATGGCGCCGTCTTCTGCGGGAAGCTCCTGCTCGACGACGATGATGTCGCGGTCACGGATGCCGGCGTTCTGCATGCTGTCGCCGTCGATGCGAAGCATAAAAGCGTTATCACCGTGAGAATGGTGCAGAAGAAGGGAGGGGATTGCAAACATCTCCTCTCTGTTTTCATATGAGGTGATCGGAATACCTGCTGCTACCTTGCCGAGAAGTGCGACGTTTTCCGTATGCACATCGCTTTTGCGGGCTGCTGCATAAGCCCGTTTTTTGTTCGGATCGCCGATCAACAGTCCCTGATCGATCAGTTGTTTCAGATACCGGTGTACGGATGAGGGCGAACGAAGTCCTACTCCATCACAGATCTCGCGCACGGTCGGTGCATAGCCGTTGCGCTGCTGCTCGGTCAGGATGAATTGATAAATTGTGTTTTGTGCGTCGGTAAGCTTTGTCATATTCGGTATCCTCCGATACCATTATAACACAACCGATTCCGTTATGCAAACATTTGTTCGAATATTTTTATGCGTTTTGCGGATCGTCCGGATCCAAAAACGTCGCTTCTTCTTCACGCAGTTTGATGTACTTCGCGGCCTGGCGGCTTTTATCTTCTGTCATGGCGGCATAGTGTTTTCGTGTGGTATTGACGTCTTTATGTCCGAGAACATCCGCCACCAAATAAATATCTCCGCTTTCCTGATACAGCATCGTACCGTATGTACTGCGCAGTTTGTGCGGCGTGATCTTCTTCAAAGGTGTCGACAGCTGCGCGTATTTCTTGACAAGATTTTCGACTGCACGCGGTGTGATGCGTCGCTTTTGCATGGAGAGGAAAAAGGCATCTTCGCTTCCGGCAAGAGGGATGATCTGCCTGCGTTCGCCGAGATATGCAAGAAGCGCGTTCTGAACTTCAGGCCCGAATGCCAGCACTTCCTGATTTCCGCCTTTTCTTGTCACGACAAATTGATTGTTTGTGAAATCGATATCATTGAGATCCAGACCGACAAGCTCAGAGATCCGAATCCCTGTACCGAGGAAGAGCGAGAGGATCGCAACGTCACGCACTTTGGTCGCATCATGATAATACCGCTGATTTTTTGTCATGCCGCTTCCTTGCTCTGTCGTATCCAGGAGATCTGCAACCTCATTTGCATCCAATCGAATGATCGCTTTTTCGTGAAGTTTCGGCGTATCGACCAATGCGGCACAGTTGGTTTCGATCAGTGACTTTTTATATAAATATTTGAATAATGCACGTATTGCCGATAATTTTCGCGCTTTTGCGCGTTCATTGTTCTCGACAAGTTTCGTACCTTCCGCAGTTTCGGAGCGATACATCGAAATGTGTTCCAGATACAGTTCGATGTCGAGGGAACGGAGGAGTTTCAGATCATCAAGCGTGATCGCCTGCGGAGTCTTTCCGGAAAACGACGGAATTGCACCGGATGTCAGAAACCGAAAGAAGCTTCTTAAATCTACTGCATACCCATACCGCGTCAAAACAGATGTCGTCGGTTCCGACGCGCGGAAATATAATTGGCAAAAATCGGGCAAATCCGATAAAACGTTTCGAAACCGAACGGTATAGTTGAGTTTCTTTTGTGTCTGATACTCGCTCATAAGAGCCTCCAAAGTGACGGGAGACACAAATTGCGTCCCGAATTTCTATGATCAGATTTTAACACAACTATTCGTTAAAGACAAGTTTAACGAATAGTTGTTTACAAAAAATACAAAGATATTGTACAATATTTGGGAAAACCGCGCTTTTCAGGCGCGGTTTGCGTTTTCGTCGGATTGTTTACTCAATAAGTCTTTGATTGCATTTCTTGCAAGTAAATCGCATCGATTGTTTTCTTCGTTGTCGGAATGTCCTTTGACTTTATGGAATGTTACCGTGTGCGTCACACACAGTGCTTCAAGCTGTTCCCAAAGATCTCGGTTTTCAACGTCTTTCTTGTTGGCCGTTTTCCATCCGTTTGCGCGCCAGGCTTTCAGCCAGCGTTTTTCAAATGCATTGCACAAATATGCGCTGTCCGTATACAAATCAACAAAACAACTGCGTTTTAAAAACCGAAGCGCTTCGATCGCTGCCGTCAATTCCATCCGGTTGTTTGTGGTATTCAGTTCGCCGCCGTTTGCTTCTTTTCGATGATCGCGATACAACAGCACACAGCCCCAGCCGCCGGGTCCCGGATTTTTAGAGCATGCGCCGTCCGTATAAATAATCACGTGATCCATATCATTCCTGCCTGAAAAATTGTATATAATCAGTGATGCATGTGAGCTGAAGCAGTTTCAAGTCGCAGGCATTCGTTTGATTTATCGTATCATGTTCCTGCAAAAATGTCGAGATATGATTTTGGTAATCGTGCAATATATTCAGAATCGGTTCAACTGCAGCGCTGTTTATGCTCTGAAACGGTTCAAGAGCCGCATCGATCGTTTCGTTCAGCGTTTTTAATTCCGTTTTCAGATTGATCCCGTCTATCATATCGCGATCCAATTGCAGACTGAGTTCACTGAGTCGATCCGGAACAACGGAAAGCAGGTTGATTGCCTGCATCGTATTGTTCAGTACGCTTTCATCTCCTTTCAGCGTAATATGCACGGAATTACGTTCTGTTATGTATGGAGTCGCTTCAAATCCGTCATTTCTGACTTGAGATTGCACCTTTTGCAGGCTTTCTTCATCAACATATGCAGCAGCGAACACGCGGAATACGGATCCGTCCGGATAGACCAGTCCCCCTGCTCCCATCGCCCGGAGCTGTAACGCGTGCGAATCTGCTTTCGCCTGTTCCGTAAAGACGCCCATTTGCAGGATATAATACGGCGTTTCCGTTACGGTAATTGTATTCTGAACCGGTGCGGAAGGTATTGCAGACGGAGATACGGAAGGAGTCGCTTCCTGGTTTTTCAGAGCGGAGACGATCTTCTGATCCGGATCGCTGCCTGTATTTCCGAATAACGCGGAAAGATTGCCGATCTGATCCGAAAGAATTGTGCCGATCGGAGACAAGACGATGATAACAGCAATCAGCACAACGGACAGCAAAACGACGGCGATCGTTGCAGCGTTGCTCCTTTTGCCTGATCTTGTACCATGTGTATGCAGAACTGTACGGCGTTCCATAAAACAAAAACCTCCTTGTGCTGTTGTCAAACAATACGCAAGGAGGCTTTCATGTATTCCTGTTTATTGATGTTCCGAGCGGTCAACCGACGGTATCACATAGTCCGGAACAGAGGTAAGAGGAATCGCGTTGCTGATGTATTTCTTTAATGAGAAGCGGAAACAGGTCCACTCTCCTTCCTCGCTCTCGACTTCGATCTGTTCTTCAAGCTGATCCATGATCTTTTTTGCAATGGACAACCCGAGTCCTGTTCCGCCGTCTTTTCTCGAGCTGTCTACCTTGTAGAAACGTTCGAACAAACGCGGCAGCTTTTCTTTGGCAATCCCGATTCCGTCGTCCCATACATCCACATACACTTCCTGCTTATCTTCCGTGACGCGAAGACGGATCGTTGACTTTGCATAGCGCAGCGCATTGTCGATCAGGATGACCAGTACCTGTTCGATCCGATCGCGATCGCTCAGCACTTCCGAAAGATCGTCTTTTGTCTCAATCTCTATCCTGATACCGCGTTTTTTGGCAGTCGGCAGAAAGCTTTGCATGACTTCTTCGAGCAGTTCATTTACATCGAACATGGTCATCTCCATCGTTTCGGTTCCTGCCTGCAAGCGGCTCAGCTGCAGCATGTCGGTGATGAGCCGGGACAGCCGCTCCACTTCATGAAGCATGATCGCGTAATATCGTTTTTGCGCTTCGGGATCCTTAACCATTCCGTCTGCAAGAGGTTCCAGAAGTCCGCGAAGGGAAGTCAGCGGCGTACGCAGTTCATGGCTGATGTTGGCGACATACTCGTTGCGCATTTTTTCAAGCTTTTCAAGCTCTGTCGCATCCTTGAATAATCCGACCGCGCCTACACAGCCGTTCGTATCGGAAAGGATCGGAACGATCGTGATCCAAAGCATACGTTCTCCGGGCAGTTGATACTGAAATGCCCGCGGCTTCTCTGTATCGACGACGCCGTCAAATGCGTCCCAAATCGAACGATCCGGAACAAGATCGATCGGCGAATGGATATCCACCGTTCCGAACATCTTCATCAGAGCGGGATTGTAATGCGTCAGCTCGCCTTGCCTGTTAATTGCGGCAACTCCGTCGGAAAAGCTTGAAAGAATATAACCGAGCTGCCGCTTCTCACTTTCAAGCTGCCGTATGGTCGACGACAGCGCGCCGCTCATGTTGTTCAAAGTTCTTGCAAACAGACCGAGTTCACCCGGGTAATCCTCTTTTGCACGCACTTCGTAGTTGCCTTTGGAAAGCTGCTTCGCAACATTTGTCATCTCCGACAGCGGATGCAGCATCTGATTGACGGCAAAGTATGCGGAAAAAATCAACAGCGGGATCAGGATAAGCGAAACGATCCACAACGAACGTGATAAACGCGTAAATGCGTAATTCACATTGTTGATCTCCTTGATCAGAACAAAGCATCCGACCGCATGATCACTTGTTTTCGGATACAGAGGTCTGCCGACACAGATCGCATTTTTTGATTCGGTCAGTTGAAACTTTTCAAAATCGAGTTCTTCACCGGAGAGAACAAGATCGTAGATCTCACGGATATAAGGGCTGCTCTCATAATCCGAAATGTTTGTGTTGTAATAATAATCCGGGTCGTCCGCTTTTGAGAACAACAAAATATAGGACGTGTCATTGGAATATGAGATCGCGTCCAGATAGCCGGAAAACGTCGTTCTCGACAACGTCTGATCCGCAGGATTGCAAAACAGTTCCTGCGCGCTGTCTGCGGTTTTATTCAATTGTTCGCGTTCGAGACTGATGTAGGTCTTTCTGCCGAAATACGTGTATGCTGCAACCAGCAGAACGACGCTGATCACGACAAGAATGATACAGATCAGGAACGCCCTGCGAAATACTTCGCCCTTACGCTTCATAGTTTACGGATTATCGAGTTCAAATTTATAGCCGACGCCGTAGATCGTTTTGATGCTCCAACCGAGCCCGTCGGAATCCAGCTTTGCACGGAGCCGTTTGATATGCGTATCGACGGTTCGTGTTTCACCGGCGAAATCGTATCCCCAAACGCGGGAAAGCAGCGTATCGCGCGTGAAGACCTGACCGGGATTTGATGCAAGCATATAAAGGATCTCGATTTCCTTCGGCGTGCAGATTACATGCTCGCCGCGCAGCGTTACGGTATAGCTGTTAAGATCGATCGTCAGACCGTTGTATGTGATGATGTTCGGGTCCTTTGATTGTTCTTTCGTTTCAACACGGCGAAGGATCGCTTTTACGCGTGCGACGACCTCGCGCGGGCTGAACGGTTTGACAATATAATCATCCGCACCGAGCTCGAGGCCCAGAATGCGATCGATCTCCTCTCCCTTCGCGGTCAGCATAACGATCGGAAGCGTGGAATTTTTGCGAATCTCGCGACAGACATCAATGCCGCTTTTCTTCGGCATCATGATATCGAGAATGCACAAAGATACGGACGAGTCGATCTTTGCAAGGCCTTCTTCTCCGTCATATGCATCAATGACTTCGTAACCTTCGGATTCGAAATAAATATGCAGCGACTCGTGAACGACGGGTTCGTCATCGCAGATCAAAATCTTGATTGCCATTTTACATTCCTCCATTGATTAACCATATTATAATGCAGCGGGCTGACAAAAAACAAGACGAATCATGAAAATTCGCCTTGTTTTCACTATTTTGTCACGATTACTCGGTCCCGGATGCAACGATTCGATTGTACTCGGAAAGCAGTTTCTCGTATGCCGCTTGATAGCTCGTTTTATCCGTTGCTGCCCGAAGCTCTTCGATCAGCGTGTTGACATATGTCGCATCGAAATCCTCGTGTGAGTCGATATAATCGTTTACCAAAGCGATCAGCGCCTCGCCGCGTTCTTTCATGGATTCCGACGAGTCATGTACGTTGCAAACCGGGAATTCGGAAACGTACTGTGCGACGCTTTTATCCGTTCTGACCCAGGTATTTCCGAAGATCTTGTTCAGATACTTATCCTCGAGATCATAGAATGGATTGTCCGGCCGCAGAAGTACATACGTTGTTTCTTCGATTTCATCCGGATCACAGTTGTCCGTCGCGATACAGCCGGATTTCCTGCAAACGGAAAGCGTCACATGCATATCGCACGTATCGGTCGGCACGTTGGAATAATTGAACCAATCGGTGACCAGCCGGAATTTTTTGTCGATCTCCTGATAATGAACGCATGCCTCGGTTGCCAGCCGTCCGGAAACCGGGCAAACCGTGCGCTGCACGAGACCAAGCGTGTCCGGCGTTTCGTCGATGATCGGTTTAGACGGTTTGCCTTCGAGTATCTTCGACATGAAGCTCTGCCAGAGCGGAGCAGCATAATCGCCGCCGGTCGAACCCTTTTCAAGCTTGTTGACCGGGTAATCGTGTCCGATCCAGACAACAGCGGTATACTCGCAGGTCATGCCGGCAAACAGAACGCTTGCATAGTCAGAGTTTGTTCCGGTTTTGCCTGCGGTTTCGTATCCGTTGATCTTTGCTTTTGTACCGGTACCGGATTCAACGGCTTCCTTCATCAGATCGACCAGCAGATAAGCCGTGGATGACTCTTTGAAAACCTTCGTCTGCGTGCCGCGGATGACGTCCGCGTTCAAAACGACATTCCCTTCGCTGTCCGTCATGCTCGTAAACGAAAGCGGTTCATTATAGTATCCGTTGTTTGCGATCGCAGAATATGCGGCGCAAACCTGCAGTGGCGTAATTCCGGACGTACCGAGCGCCAGACCGGGTCCGTCTTTATTGATCTGAGATTCGGAAATGCCGAGTTTTTTCAAATACGCAACGGATCGTTCGATACCGACGGACTGTGAGAACAGAAGCCGTGCGGCGGCAACGTTCAGAGACTGTCTCAGCGCTTTTCGAACGGTGACGGGACCGTAGTATGCGGAAGTCGACAGACCGCCGTTCGGATATCCCTTTTCTCCGCCCCATCCCTGAATCATACCGTCTGCATTGACGACGACGGACGCCGGAGAAAGTCCGTTGTCAAGCGCTGCGCCGTAAATGCTGAGAGGCTTGATCGAGGAACCGATTTCTACATAACTCTGCGTTGCGCGATTCAGACCGCGACGGATGATCGGCTCCGTCCTTCCGCCGATGATCGCGCGGATTTCGCCGCTTTTATGATCCATTACCACGGCTGCAGCCTGCGGCTCAATCGTCTCGATCGTGATGCTGTCGGAAAGCGTTTCGGTGATAACGTTCTGGCTCATGTCCGCAAGATTCGGATAGTTATCCCAGTACGTGATCGTGTTTTGTACCGTTTTCTGCACAAACGGATCCAACGTGGTATAAATTCGATAACCGCCGGTGCGAAGCTTGTTTTCGTATGCCAAACGGTTTTGTGAGGTGTTCGGAACACCGTCCTTTAAAAGCCAGTGCGTAATTACGTCGTCCATGCAGTATTCGACAAAATACGCATAGTCGTACATTTTGGTATTGTCGGATTTTTCCTGAATATGGATATCCTCATCCAGCGCGGACAGATACTGCTCACGCGTGATCTTGCCGTTTTCATACATGCGGGACAGAACGGTATTCGTTCTTGCAACGGTATAGGTCTCATATGCATCTTCACTGCGTCCGTACTGTTCCCAGTAATAATTCAGTCGCGGGTTATAGCGATACGGATTCTGTGTTAAACCGGCAAGCATGGCGCATTCACGGATTGTCAGTTCATTCAGCTCTTTGTTGAAGAAATCCTTCGCCGCTGTTTTGACGCCGTAGTTGGAACCGCCGAGATAGATATCGTTGAGATATGCTTCCAGGATACTGTCCTTCTCCATGACTTTCTCGCACTGCAGCGCCAAAAACGCTTCCTGTATTTTGCGCTTATAGGTACGCTCCGATCCAAGAACTTTGTTTTTGATCAGCTGCTGTGTAATCGTGCTGCCGCCCGAAGAATTTGAGTTTCCGAGAATCTCCAGCGTTGCCGAGAACAAACGCTTGAAATCGACACCGCTGTGCTTATAAAAGCGAACGTCTTCCACAGAGATGAACGCATTGCGCAGCATTTCGGGGATCTCTTCGATATCGACCCAATCGCGATACTCGATGGAAGAAAGCGGCATGATCTCGTTGCCGAATGCATCGTACAGGTATGAAGTGCGGTCGCTCTTTGTCAGCTGTGCAACGTCAAAGACCGGCGTCGTATCCACATAAACCTTGAAAACGCCGTAAACGATCCCGGCGCCAGCCATACCGACGATCAGAATCGCAACAAGGAGAAGCTTTAATGATAAAAACAACACGTCCAAAGCAAACGGCTTTCGGCCTTTGTTTCGGGTGAAAACCGCATCTCTGCCTGCCTGAACGCGTTTGACTGTCTTCTTTTCCATAGTTGCATTATATCATATCCGATGAAAACGTGAAGCATTTTTTGAAATTGTTCAAAAAATGATTGCATTCTTTTCGAAAAAACTATTGCCTTTTCCGAATTCGTGCCTTATAATATCATCTGTTCGGGGCTTTAGCGAAGTTGGCTATCGCGCTACACTGGCAGTGTAGAGATCAGGGGTTCGAATCCCCTAAGCTCCACCAAAGAACGATGTGCTGTTCGGCACATCGTTCTTGTTTTTTACAGCTGTTTTACACTGCGATTCGTATATGTGATAAACCGGTAAGCGACTCCGTTTTCATGCTGAAGTTCTCCGATTTCCGTAACATTCCAATTCAAAAGACGGTTCAGATTCGGAAAGCATCGATCTGCAGTCTGATATGTTTCGGTCAGCGTTACGAGTGCGGTTTTGCAATACGGAAGCAAGAGACGATAAACCTGCTCTCCGCCGCAGACAAAAACGCTTTCTTCTTCAATGCCTGCGATTGCTGCCTTGAGTTCGACCAAATCATGACAGACCGTCAAACCTTCTTTTTGAAAACCGGGATCTCGCGTCAGTACGATATTGTTTCGCTTCGGAAGAGGGTCTCCGTTCGGAAACGTTTCCAATGTTTTTCGACCGAATATCACGGTATGTCCGGACGTGATCGCGCGAAAGCGCCGCATGTCCGCATGAACATGCACAAGAAGACGATTATCCGAACCGATTCCCCAGGAGGGGCTGATGTTGACGATTGCGATCATGGTCAAATTGCAACCGGGATCGACCGATCAAACGGATGATACCGGTAATCTTCGATACGAAAACTGGATGTTTGAAACGCGTAGAAATCATTGACGTCCGGATCCATGGAAAACCGCGGCGCTTCATACGGTTCCTTTTCGATCATTTCCCTCACCATTTCCACATGACGATCATAAATGTGGCAATCCGCGATCACGTGCACGAGCTCGCCAGCTTCGAATCCGCTGACCTTCGCGAACATGTGCAGCAGAACGGCATACTGCAGAACATTCCAATTGTTTGCCGTAAGCATGTCCTGCGAACGCTGATTGAGAACGGCATTCAGCCGATTGCCTGAGACATTAAAGGTCATACTGTATGCGCAAGGATACAGATGCATTTCATGCAGATCGCTGAAATTATACATGCTTGTGATGATCCGGCGGCTTGCGGGGTCGTGCTTCAAAAGATACAGCACACGGTCGACCTGATCGAATTCTCCTTCCGGATATACGTCCTTTTTTGCAAGCTGGTAGCCGTATGCTTTTCCGATCGACCCCGATTCATCGGCCCAACTGTCCCAGATATGACTCTTCAGATCGTGAACGTTGTTGGATTTCTTTTGCCAGATCCAAAGCAGCTCATCGATACAGGATTTCCAATACGTGCGGCGAAGCGTCATGATCGGAAACTCCTTTGTGAGATCATAGCGGTTGACGACGCCGAACAGCTTTACGGTATGCGCGGGTGTTCCGTCTTCCCAGTGCGGGCGCACGTTCTGATCGGTATCCCATACGCCTTCCGTAAGGATTCGTTTGCAGTTTTCGATATATACGCGATCGGCATAACTCATAAAAACAGACCTCTGTGCATTTTTGTTGATTATAGCACAAAAGGTCTGATAAGAAAAGAGGTTTCTCAGGGATTACGTTTTCGTAAGGAATACGTTCGTGCATTGATTGCACGTTACGCGGATCTTTCCTTTATGACGCGGCGCACGCATTCTCTGCCCGCATTTCGGACATTTGAAGTATTTGTATGTCTTGCGGTTTTTCCATTCCTGCTTTTTGCTTTCAAAGAAGCGGACGATCTTCTGACGGCGGTACAGAAAACGCGTGTTTTCTTTTTGACGTGCGGCGACGCGTCTCGATAATATGCGTATGCTGCACCAGATCAAAAGAGCAAAGCCGATCGCATAAAGTACGAAGTACAGAATACGAAAGACAAGCGCTGCCGTTAAAAGCTCATGGGATGCAAAGACCATCGTCAAAAACGAGCAGACGATCGCCGCAAGCAAAAAACCGAAGCTGACGCGGTTCAGAAATCTTCCATATGCGTCAACGCCGTTTCTTCCCTGCATAAACTGATAAAGCTTTGTCCGAAAGTTCATGGTTGTTCTCCTGTATGAATCCGATAATCGTTGCTTGATGTATGATATGTATCGCCGGCAGTCTGCCCTGCGGAACCGGCATAAAGGGATGAACACCCGTACATCGGAAGAACGAAGCAGTTATACATGGCGCATCTTGCAAACATGGACAGCAGAATGAAAAAAGCGACCAACGTCATGATGCGAAGCGGGCGGAGCCGTGTTGTATAATTCCTGCGTCTTTGCTGCTCTTCGAAAACGGAACTCCAGCCGAACGGCGGTTCGTTGCCGTCGGAAGAATCCGCCCCCGTATAAGAGCCGCCGTAATACCCGTTTCCGGTCTTATAATACGTTTCAAACGGATTGTGCGCATAGGACGATTGATTCGTATATGCAGCATGCGACTGTTCAGCTCGATACTGCGCGCGCTTTTCGGCGGTTTTGATCTGATCGTAGGCGACGTTTACATCGTTCATACGCCGCGTCGCCTCCGGATTGTTCGGGTTCAGGTCCGGATGATACTGCTTGGCAAGTCTGCGATACGCAGCACGGATTTCTTCGTCTGTCGCCGTTTCCGATACGCCCAGAACCGTGTACGGATTCTTTGCCATATCACCCTTCCCCTTTCGTTTTTTATCATGTTAACCGCTTTTTCGCGTTTCGTCAATGCAGTTCACAAGATTGTTTCATTTTATGCACATTCCTTTGAGAACTGCCTCATTGTTACCCAGAATTCAAATTGACACGGTGTCCGATTCATGCTAAAATTGCATGGGAGGGTAGATTTATGCGTCCAGTAAAGCTTATCGCAGACAGCTCGTGTGACATCGGTCCGGAGCTTGCAGAACGTTACCAGGTTGATTTTGTTCATATTCACGTACGGTTAAACGGCAACGAGTATCTCGACGGCGTCGATATCACGCATAAAGAGATATATGAGAACTACGAACAGCGACATACGCTTCCGAGTACCGCAGCGATGAATATCGACGAATACGCAGCTGTGTTCGCCCCGTTTATCGAACAGGGATATGATATCGTACACGTTTCTCTCGGAAGCGGACTTTCCTCTACGTGCAATAATGCCCGTCTTGCAGGCGAACAATTCGGCGAAGACCGCGTCTATGTGATCGATTCCAAGAGCCTTTCTACCGGCAGCGGTCATATCGTCTGCGAGTGCGGCGAACGAATCAAAAAGGGCATGTCTGCAAAACAGGTATATGATGAAGTGCAGCCGATCGCGGACCGTGTCAGCGCTTCCTTTATCCTCGACGATCTCGAGTATCTGCATGCGGGCGGACGATGCTCCGGTCTTGCACAGTTCGGTGCATCCTTGATGAACCTGAAACCCTGCATCATGGTTCGTCCCGAGCTATTCGGTTCCATGACCGTCGGGAAAAAGTACATGGGTTCGTACAAGCGCAGCGCTCTGAAGTATGTAGACGACATGATCAAAGACCGCACGGATCTTGAACTCGATCGCTGCTTTATCACGCATTCCGGTTCCGATCCGGAAGTTCTGGAAGCGATGCGGCAACGTGCGCTGGAGCTTCAGCCGTTCAAGGAAGTCTATATCACGCAGGCAAGCGCAACGATCTGTTCGCATTGCGGACCGAATACGACGGGCATTCTGTTCATACAAAAATGATGATTGCTGTTTGCTATACGCTGCTGTTTGCGTTTTGCGGCGTTGCGTTATCCGAAATCGTTTTTCGCAAACATGCATGCATCAATCGAATTTGGCTCGGGCTTTCGCTCGGGCTTTTACTCTTGACGTGGCTTCCCTGCCTCTTTGCACTGATTTGCGGCTTTTCACTGCCGGCACAGATCCTGTCCGGTGCATTCGCTTTGTGCACGCTTGCCGCATGCATTGTGGTTCTCTGTATCCGACACAAACAGAAAAAGCACAACTCCTATCGGATCCGCAACATCGGATGGATGCTTTGCACAGTGCTTCCGGTCATTGTGATCGGCGTGATTCTTTTGCATACGCATATTCTCAATCGCCACAGCGACGGCAGCGTTTGGGTCGGTCAGGTCACATACGGAGATCTTGCGATGCATCTCGGTTTCATCACAAGCATCGCCGAACAAACAAAATTCCCTCCGCAATACAGTATTTTCCCAGGGCATGCGCTGAACTATCCGTTCCTTTGCGAAACCTCCGGAGCATCGCTGTATCAACTCGGCGCAAGCGCAAGGCAGGCTTATATCATTACGGCATTGTATGCGTTCATTCTGGCGGCTTTCGGCGTTTATCTGTTCTTCCGCCAATGGCTGAAAAAGGACGCGCGGGCGGCGTTTGCGACTGTTCTGTTCTTCTTCGGCGGCGGATTCGGCTTTTTCTATTTCTTCGATCTCGCCAAAGCGGGCGGTCTTCTGAAACCGCTTCTGAACACCGGCGCGCAGACGGTCTCACAGACGCTTCTGGACGGCTTTTATCAGACGCCGACCAATATTCCGGCGCTCGGACTGCGTTGGGTCAATCCGATCGTGGACATGCTGATCCCGCAGCGCGCAACGCTGTTCGGCTGGGCCTTCCTGTTCCCCTGTCTCTATCTGCTGCATGGATTCTCATTTGAACAAAAGAATGAGAATGCTCTGCCGCTTGCGATACTTGCCGGATTTCTTCCGTTGATCCACACGCATTCATTTCTGGCACTCGGCGTCATCAGCGCCGTCTATTGCATCTCGGATCTGTTATCCGTCAGATTCGAAAGAACGCGACTGATCCGTTGGGCAATGTATGCGATCGTGACGTGCGCGATCGCCGCCCCGCAGCTGCTTCTGTTTACATTCCGACAGGCGGCGGAAAGCAGTCTGGTACGGTTCCATCTGAATTGGGCGAATAACGCGGATTCCTATATCTGGTTCTATGTCAAAAATATGGGAATGCTGTTCGTGCTCATGCCGTTTGCCTTTCTGCTGCTGTCAAAGCGAGACAGAAGGATCTATATCGCTGCTGTCGTGCTTTGGCTGATCGCAGAGTTTATTGAGTTTCAGCCGAACGACTACGATAACAACAAACTGCTGTTCATTTGGTTCGCATTCACATGCGCGTTGGTTGCCAAATGGCTTTGCGGTCTCGTGCTTCGCGCCGAGCATCGGATCACAAAACGGTATACGGCGGAACAGCGCCTGAAAGCGGATCGGATCGCGGTCCATTTGATCTGCTTCGTATTCGTGATCTATTTCGGATCAAAGCTGATCGGACGCAGCGAAGACGCGATCGTTATTCCGTCTTCAACACTGTTCACGCTCTTTTTCCTTTGCGGACTTCTGATACTGATCACAGTCAGATCCTTTATGCGGCAAAGAACAAAGCGCAATGCGTTTTGCCTGACGTCGGCATTTGCCTTCGGATGTTTCTGGCTGATCGCACTTTCTTTGTGCTGGTACCGACAGTATGCGCAAGCTGAGATCCGTTTCGCACCGATCGTTTTGATCATTGCTTTGATGCTCTCGATGCTCGATCTGGTCCTTGCCGCTCTGCGCTTTACAATGCAAAAGAATCGAATCGGTCGCGCAGCATTCGGTTCGCTTGCGCTTACCCTTGCAGCTTACCTTTTGATCTTTGTCACAACAGCTTCATCCGTGATGACGATCATGAGAGAACTGAAAAGCGAATATCAGGTCTATACCGGATCGGAAATCGAACTTTCCGAAATGATCAAAGAACGTACCGAACCGGACGACGTGATCCTCGCAAACAGCTATCACTGGAATCTCGTGACGCCTTTGACGGGACGCAGCATCGTGACCGGAACCGGAACATTTCTCTATTATCACGGGATCAATACAACGGAACGCGAATCCGACGTCCGCGCAATGTATGAAGCACCGAATGAAAACCTTGATCTGTTCGGGAAGTATCGGGTAAAGTACATTCTCATCAGCAATGCAGAACGTCACAACTACGATATTGACGAAGCATTTCTTCATGAGCGATGCGAATGCGTTGCACGGAACAGTTCCGGAGAGCTGTATAAATTGCCGTAAGAAAAAAGCATCGGTTCAACCGATGCTTTTGTTTACATGCGGCGAGTAAGCCGTAAGCCGAGTTCTGTCATAGGACGATCATCTGTCTAGGCGACACGTTACCGTGCCGCTCAAGCGATTACAAAGAGCGTAGCGGGCAGCTATTCAATGCTCTCATTTCAATCTTGCACCGAGTGGGGTTTACAGAACGGACAAGTCGCCATGCCGTTGGTGAGCTCTTACCTCGCCTTTCCATCCTTACCTTTTCAGGCGGTATATCTCTGTTGCACTTTCCTTGAAGTCGCCTTCACCGGGTGTTACCCGGCACCCTGCCCTGTGGTGCTCGGACTTTCCTCACCTCAAAATTGAGCCGCGATCGTCTGGCTTACTCACCGCAAAACGAAATCAGTTTTGGTCTGCGTACAAAAGGCGTCCGCAGTTTTCACATTCGAGGATCATATCTTCTCCGACGAGACGCCGGATCGCAAGACTCGGAAGCGACATGTTGCATCCGCTGCATTTACCGTCCCGAACTTCGACAACCGGCATGCCGTGATGCTGACGCACACGTTTGTAACGCGTCATCAGTGAAGGACTGACCTTCTTTTCAAGCTCCTCCATCTTTTTATCGATCGCAAGCATATCCATCGCAGCGTCATCCTTCTCCTGCTGACAAACGACACGCAAAGAATCGTATTCCTTTTTTGCTTTCACGCCCTGCTGACGTGTTTTCTGATACTCCGAAACCGCGGAATCCAGGTTCTGGAACAACTGTTTGATCTCCTTTTCCAGATTCTGCGATTCACGATTGAGCTTTTCGATATCCTGACGGAATTCGGTCATTTCTTCAGACGTGCATTCTTCGTCGCCCTTAAGCGTTTCAAATTCCGAGGTTTCAAGATCGAGACGCTTCAAAACCGCTTCATACTGCGTTTTCATGCGGGCAAGATTTGCGCTGAACGCATCCATGTCATCATTCAGCTTAACAAGCGTTGCTTGCTGCTGCTTGATGTACTTTGCCAGCTTATTCAGCTTTTGACGATTCGCCGTTGTACGAACGGATGCATCGATCTGCTGCTTTTCGAGATCGGCGTCCTGATAAGCCAAAAGTGCTGTCGGTCTACTCATTGCGGATACCTCCTTGCGGACAAGGCATGGGAGCTTTGCCCGATTGTGTTAAACTATATTGTACATCAAAACTTTCTTTCTGTAAACGGTTAATTAACGGTTTTAATACGATTCTTTCCGTTTCGTAGTGGCCGAGCACACAGCAATGCAATCCGAGATAGTCGGCTTCCAGTGCCTGATGGTGTTTCATCTCACCGGTTACGAACGCATCGCATCCCGCAGCCTTCGCGAACCGGATGTCTCCTCCGCCCGCACCGCCGATCAGGCCGATCGTTTTTACGATGGCTTCCGGATCGCCTACCGTATGCGCAGCGGCATTGAGCGTACGTTCGCAATGCTCCTTGAACACTTTGAACGGCATATTCAGCGGGAGCTCGCCGATCCTGCCGAGATTATCGGGCGGAAGCGGACGAACGTCAACAAGACCGAGCAGTTCGGCAAGCGAGTCGTTTACGCCGCCGGGAGCGGCGTCGAGGTTTGTATGTGCAGCATACATGCCGATCCCGTTTCGTATCAAGCGGTATGCAGCGGCCGTTTCAAAAAGGTTTGGATCAATGCATGTAACCGGTTCCCAAAAGATCGGATGATGCGTCAGAACAAGATCGAATCCTCCCGCGATCGCTTCTTCTGCAACCGAAACCGTGAGATCGAGTGAAACAAGCACTTTTTTGATTTCTTTGTGATCCGTGCCGATCAGAAGACCGATCCGGTCGTTCTGCATGGCAAGCGATCGCGGCGCAACGCGTTCCATCAAATCACAAAATGTCTGAATGTTCATAAGTGTTCCTCAAATGTTCAATGATCTGTCTGTATGCGTCGATTCGCATGCGCAGTTTGCTTTCGCCCGGTGAACCGCCCGCGGTTTTCAATTGCTTATTCAGAATGGACAACTGCAATTCGCAGTACGGAGAAAGGTTCTCGTCCGCATCGGCAAAGCTTTGATATCCGACTTCGAAAAAGTCATACGGAAATCCGTACGGCCAGGGTTGTATCCCGTCTCCCTTTTCGGCACGAAAGATTTGATAATACCTGCCGCGCTCACAGACGATCCGATCATGCGTAATCCGGAACGCGTTCCGATAAAGGTATTCGCGTATATCGCTTTGCGCACGCATCGGCTGCAGAACGAGAGCGGTATGATCCTTTATCTTCTCTGTATCACGGGAAAGGAGTTCAACCATCAGAGTTCCGCCCATTCCGAGCAAAGCGATCGCATCGACATTTTCGCTGCGATCCAGCACATCAAGTCCGTTTCCGAGACGAAACGAAACCCGGTCGTTCAAACCGATGTGAAAAAGGAGCTGCTTTGCCTTTTCGAGAGACGGCTCACTGATATCCGCGGCAATCACCTGTTCGCAGGCATGCTGCTGTAAAAGCGCGGCGGTCAGCCTGCCGTGATCGCATCCGATATCGGCGACGATTCCCGATCCGTTCAGCATCGAAAGCGCGCACCTCAACCGAGGCGTGAGATGAACATAGCGATCGTTCATATGCAGATCCGTTTCAGCGGAACGACATCGTCGATCGGTCCGCCTCCGAGACAGTGCTCGCCCTGATAGAAGACAACCCATTGTCCGGGTGTGACAGCGCGCTGTGCAGATGCAAAATCGACGTGCGCGCCGCAGCCGTCAATCGTTACGGTAACGTTCTGATCAGGTTGACGATAGCGGAACTTTGCGGTGCAGGCAAATGTTTTGTCCGGCGGAGCACCGTCGATCCAGTTCACATAGTTCGCGTGAAGCGACGTTGAATACAACTCTTCGTGTTCGCCTTGCTGCACGATCAAGAGATTTCGTTTGAGATCCTTACCGATGACAAACCAACTCTCCCCCGTACCGTCGCTTCTGCCGCCGATCCCGAGCCCTCTGCGCTGTCCCAGCGTGTAGTACATCAATCCGTCATGCAGACCGATCGTCTTGCCGTGTTCGTCGACAATCTCTCCTCTTTGCGCGGGAAGATATTGCATCAGGAAGTGCTTGAAGTTTCGTTCGCCGATAAAGCAGATACCGGTACTGTCTTTCTTCGTCGCATTACAGAACTGCCGGTCTTTTGCAATGCGTCGAACTTCGGTCTTTTGAAGATCTCCGATCGGAAACACAACGCGCAGAAGCTGCTCTTTTGTCAGCCCTGCCAGAAAATATGACTGATCCTTACCGGGATCCGCACCGCGCAGCAAATGCTTCTGCGCATCAAGTCTGCAATAATGACCGGTCGCCAGCAGACCCGCACCCGTCTTTAAAGCGAAATCCAGAAACGCCTTGAATTTGATCTCACAGTTGCAAAGGACGTCGGGATTCGGCGTTCTGCCTTTTTGATACTCATCCAAAAAGTACGAGAACACGCGGTCGCGATACTCCTGCGCGAAATTGACCGTATAGTACGGTATTCCGATCGTTTCACATACGCCTCGAACATCGGCATAATCCTGCGTCGCGGTGCAGACGCCTTCATCGTCCTCTTCGTCCCAGTTTTTCATAAAAACGCCGACGACATCAAAACCCTGTTGCTTCAGAAGATATGCTGCAACAGAGCTGTCAACACCGCCGGACATTCCTACGACGATATGGTTCATTCTTTGATCGAAATCACTTCGAAGCCGGCGTTTTCGATTGCTTCACGGACTTTCGCCTGATCCGCAAACGATTCGATCTCACAGGTCCCGATCTCGCAGGACGTTACGCTAGCGCCGATTTCTTCCATTGCCTTTTTGACTTTTGCAACACAATGCATGCATCCCATGCCTTCAATCTGAATCAACATAAGTATCGCCTCCTTTGCTGCATTATAGCACAAAGAAGGCGATTTTCAAATGTTTTTTACATTACATCGTTCCGCATCCGCAGGTACGATTCTGATTGCCGCAGCCGCAGCCGTTCTCGCCGCCGCAGTAACGAGACAGGAGCAGCAGCCAGATCAGCGTATCGCAGGATCCGCCGAAGGCGTTGTTGTCGTCGCCGAGGAGCAGCAGCAGGACAAGCACCCAGGTCAGATTGTTGCCGCCGAAATTGTTGAACATAATCAGTTCCTCCATCCGTTCATATTCGACACGTTGTGTCGTTACAGTATCCTATGCCGTGCCGTTCGAATTCGTTCCGAAACGTCGAAATGCCTTGACAAAAACTGTTTTTCGAAAGATAATAGAACGGATCAAACGGAGGATAATGATATGGAAAACACGTACTCGATGGATAAGATCGTCAATCTTTGTAAAAACCGCGGTTTTGTTTTCGCGGGTTCCGAAATCTACGGCGGGCTCAGCAACACATGGGATTACGGCCCGCTTGGTGTAGAACTGAAAAATAACATTAAAAAAGCATGGTGGAAGAAATTCGTTCAGGAGAGTCCCTATAATGTCGGCCTCGATGCGGCGATCCTGATGAATACCGAAACATGGAAGGCTTCGGGGCATCTCGGCGGATTTGCCGATCCGCTGATGGACTGCCGCGAATGCAAAGAGCGCTTCCGCGCAGATAAGCTGATCGAAGACTGGTCGGCGGAAAACAACTATACACTGGAAAAGCCGATCGATGCATTTACGCAGGCAGAACTGAAATCGTTCATTGACGAACACGAGATTCCATGCCCCACTTGCGGAAAGCACAATTTCACGGATATCCGTCAGTTCAATCTGATGTTCAAGACGTTTCAGGGCGTCACGGAAGATGCGAAGAACACGGTGTATCTCCGTCCGGAAACGGCACAGGGCATTTTTGTGAACTTCGTGAACGTGCAGCGCACAACGCGCCGCAAGCTTCCGTTCGGCATCGGACAGATCGGTAAGAGCTTCCGCAATGAGATCACGCCCGGCAACTTTATCTTCCGCGTGCGTGAGTTCGAACAAATGGAGCTCGAGTTCTTCTGCGAGCCCGGATCCGATCTTGAATGGTTCAATTACTGGCGGAAGTATTGTCATGAATTCCTCCTCTCTCTCGGCATCAAGGAAGAGAATCTGCGTCTTCGCGATCACGATCCCGATGAACTGGTGTTCTATTCGAAAGCGACGACCGACTTTGAATTTCTCTTCCCGTTCGGCTGGGGTGAACTTTGGGGCGTAGCAGACAGAACGGATTACGATCTGACGCAGCATCAGAATGCTTCCGGCAAGGATCTGACCTATTACAATACCGAAAAGAACGAGCGGTATCTCCCGTACGTGATCGAGCCGTCTCTCGGCGTTGAACGCACGTTCCTCGCAATGCTGTGCAATGCATACGAAGAACAACCTCTTGAAAACAACGACGTCCGTACGGTGCTTCACCTGCATCCCGCGCTTGCACCGTTTAAGGCTGCCGTTCTTCCGCTTTCGAAGAAGCTTTCCGCTCAGGCGACAGAAGTCTATCAGCAGCTGCTGAAATACTTCTCCGTCGATTTCGACGAAACGGGATCGATCGGAAAGCGGTATCGCCGCGAGGACGAAATCGGCACGCCTCTGTGCATTACATATGATTTCGATTCGGAAACGGATCATTGCGTAACGGTGCGCGACCGCGATACGATGGAACAGGTACGTTTGCCGATCACGGAGCTGAAAGCATACATCGAAAACAAACTGGAATTCTGACAGAATGCCTCCTTTTACAGGAGGCATCTCTTCATTCTGAAGTATGGAACTGAACGGAACCGTACAATCGATCATTTTTCGCAACGCGTCAAACGGATACACCGTATTGACTCTTTTGTCGACCGATGAAACGCTGACGACGACCTGCGTCGGCACTCTGCCGCTTCTGAATCCGGGCGATACCGTTACACTGATCGGAGAACCTAGTTACCACGCACGCTTCGGATCACAGTTCAAGGTATCTTCTTTTGAACGCAAGGCGCCTTCAAACGAGACCGCGATCATCAAGTATTTGGAAAGCGGCGTCGTTCGCGGCGTCGGACCTTCGATGGCGCGCGCGATCGTTTCCGTCTTCGGGATGCACACACTTGACGTGATGGAGCACGAGCCGGAGCGGCTGACGGAGGTTCCGGGTATCGGCAAAAAGAAAGCGAAGATGATCATCGATTCCTTTCGGGAAAAGAAGCTTCTGCGCGATATCCTGCTCAGTCTCGAACCTTACGGCGTCACGGTCGGACAGGCGTATAAAATGATGCAGACATACGGCGATCTCTGTCTGGCAAAAGTACAGGAAAACCCGTATCAATTGATCGACGATATCGACGGGATCGGATTTCTGACAGCAGATCGCATAGCAACGCATGTAGCCGGATTTGAACAGGATTCCCTTGCACGTCTGATGGCGGGCATTCGCTACTGCCTGCAGCAGGCACGGGATGAACGCGGAGATATGTTCCTCGATCGTGATGTGTTGATTGCAAGGTCCGCCTCCGTACTCGGTGCGCAGGCGGAACGAATTGAAGAAACGATCGACTGGATGATCAGCGGCGAGGATCTTCTCGAATGTGAGATTGATGATCGAAACGCGGTCTATCTCCCCTATCTCCTAAAGATCGAAGATTTTATTGCAAAGACGCTTCTGCGCCTGCAAAAGACGCCGGCGGTTGAAATGTGGGACCTGCAACAGTGGCAGTCGAAAACGCATCTTGAACTTTCAAATGAACAGCAAAGAGCAGTCATGCTTGCACTGAATCACAGCGTTAGCATCATTACGGGTGGACCGGGTACCGGAAAAACGACCATTATCCGCTGTATCGCCGATGAAATGCAGGAAAAAGGTTATTCGGTTGATCTTGCGGCGCCGACCGGTCGTGCGGCAAAGCGAATGAGTGAAGCAACCGGAACGGAAGCAAGAACGCTGCATCGATTGCTGGAGTACATCCCGGGTGAAGGTTTTCAAAGGAATGCAGACAATCCGTTGATCGCAGACGCCGTGATCGTTGATGAAATGTCTATGGTAGATGCTCCGCTGATGTACGCGCTGTTGAAAGCGCTGACCGTCGGCACGCGTCTGATTCTCGTCGGCGACCGAGATCAGCTTCCTCCCGTCGGCTGCGGCAACGTGTTTTCCGACGCGCTTGCATCGGGGTGCATTCCCTGCTGCCGATTAACGGAAATCTTCCGGCAGGCACAGCGGTCCGCGATCGTACGAAATGCGCATCTGATCAACAGCGGTAGAATGCCTGTTCTTACCGATCGGGATTCCGACTTTTTATTCGAAGAAATCTCGAATATCGACTTCATCCGCAAGCGCCTTGTCGATCTTGTTGTCAATGAACGGGAAAAGATCGGGACATCCGATCCGCTGCTCGATATCCAGGTGCTGGTACCGATGAAAACGACAGCACTCGGCGTGTCGGAGCTGAATCAGTTGCTGCAGAACGTTTTGAACCCGCACGACGGGATTAAGCTTGAATACGTCTCGGGAAATACGACGTTTCGCGAGGGCGACAAGATCATGCAGGTTCGAAACAACTATAAAGTGGAATGGAAAAAAGCACAAAGCTTCGGTCGTTATGAAGAGGGTGTCGGCGTATTTAACGGCGATTTCGGCACACTCCTGCATTTGAAACCGCATGAAAAGACCGCTGTGATCGCGTTCGACGACGGACGCATCGCAGAATATGCTTACGCGCAGTTCGAAGAACTTGAACTTGCATATTGCATTACGATCCATAAAAGCCAGGGCAGTGAGTTTCAAACGGTCATCCTGCCTCTCGCAAGCGGTCCGGTTCCTCTTCTGACACGCAATCTTCTGTATACGGCTGTCACGAGAGCAAAAAAACTCGTCTATTGTATCGGAAGAAGTGAAACGATCGCGCGAATGGTTTCGAACGTTCAGAGAAACGAACGCAACACCGGATTGAAACAGCGATTGGAACGATATCATGAATCAGTCTGATTTCAAAGAAAATTTCCGTTTTCTGGCAGATTCCGTTGCGCCGGGTCCGTATGAGTGTATGCTGTGCGGAGAAGAAGATGTGATCGGCGAGGACGGTCTTTGTGACGTCTGCAGAGAAGAACTGCGCTATTTTCCGAATCCGATTTGTTCGCAGCCTCTCGACGGGATCACGATCGGGCTTCGTTATTCCGAAAAGCTCGCAAAAGCCGTGATGGCGTTCAAGCAAAACGAGCAAACCGAATATGCCGGGTTTTTCACGCAGTTTCTTTCTGTTCCGAGTGAATGGCACGCCGACGTTCTTGTACCGATCCCGATGCATCCGATCAAAAAGAGGATCCGCGGATTCAATCACAGCGAAGCCCTGTGTGCATACTTAAGTCATGCAACCGGAATTCCCTATTCGACCAGGCTCTTGTATAAGACCAGACTGACCGGTGAACAAAAGAAACTGACGGCTGCGGAACGACGCAAAAACATTCGAAACAGCTTCACAGCCGATCCGCTGGTAAAAGGCTTGAATATTGTGATCGTAGACGATGTATTCACAACCGGCGCGACCGCTTACGAGTGCGCCAAGACTCTGAAGAGCAGCGGCGCCGATCGCGTATATATGGCGGCTGTCACTTCTCCGGATCAATAGATTCTCCGCGCAGTGCGGCATACTTATCATGCGTCGCTTTACCGCCTCGAATATGCCGCTCGGCTTTATTGATATTCAGGATCGCGCGAACTTCACGGTATAGGATCGGATGAATGCAGCGCAGTCTGACCGTTACATCTTTGTGAAGCGTGCTTTTGCCGACATGAAGAACCAGTGCCGCCTCCCGCACGGTTGAACGGTGTTCGATGATGTAAGATGCTTCTTCCTTGATCCGCTCATCAAGATATTGCAAAACAAAATCCCTCCGCATACTGATGATTCAGTATATGGAGGGATCGCTTCGTTTTATGATCAAAACCGTTCGATGTTGACAACCTGGATATTTCCGCCCGGCAAAGACTGCAAATGCTCGTTGTCAAACCGCTTAAAGCCGGTCTCTTTATCGCTGAAGCAGTACTCTACTCGGTTTTCTCCGATGTTGTTCTCTAAAGAGAATTCGGTCCGGATCGCGTTTGAAAGTGCGACGCCGATGTCGATCAGACGGACACCGGGAAGTTCTTCTTTGATCACATCGATCAAAAAAGGATAATGCGTACAGCCGAGAATCAGCGTATCGACGTCGGTGCCGCGGATCGGACTTAAATAGCGCTCTACCGTCAGTTTTGTGATCGGATCATCTTCACGGAACCCGTTTTCGATCAAGGGAACGAACAGCGGGCACTCGATACCGGAAACACGGCATTCCGGCGAAATCCTGCTCAGATACGATGAATACGCATTGCTGCTGACAGTCGCATGCGTTCCGATGACGCAGATGTGCTTCGAACCTGTTACGGAAACGGCAGATTCGCATGCCGGTTCGATTACGCCGATGATCGGAATGTCAAACGCTTTCTTCAGATGAGAAAGAGCGATTGCGCTGACGGTGCCGCATGCAACAATAATTGCTTCAACACCTTTGGAAAGGAGAAAGCGAACATCCTGCTCCGCATAATGCATGATGGTATCCGGCGTTCGAGAGCCGTACGGTACGCGGGCTGTATCGCCGAAATACACGATCTCAAGTCCCTTATTCTGCGCACAGATCGCATTCAGAACGGTTAACCCGCCCAGGCCGCTGTCAAATACACCGATTTTTTGATAAGTTGACATTGTAAACTCCAGATTCGATTTCATTGCATTTTAGCACGTTTCGATTCATTATGCAATCAAGATATGCAAATTCGGTTCGAAGAATACAAAAAACCGCATTCCGATCCTCGGCTATAGCCGGTTTTCGGAATGCGGTTTCAGGTCATTCTCGCTTTAGCAGCAGACGGTATTTCTCATCATTCTGTTCATAAACAGATTCGACGTCCCGATCCAATGCATCATACAACGGTGTGCTCGCCTGATATCGGACACAGGTTCCGCAGCTTGATGAAAGCTCTCTCGGAACCGGACCTGCCTTGCACGGAACACCTGCCTTCTTGAATGTGCGGGCGGTCAGGATCGCTGCCGCCTGCGTATAGAATGTTGCGAGATAATTCATCTGCGCAAAGTGATAAGAAAGTCGCCTTCCTCATTCTCTTTATATTCGACCCGGTATCCCTGTGAGTTGCCGAATCTTGTGATGTTGCCGACCGCCGTCATATGGTCCGCAAGCACTTCCAGATTCTCGGGATGATTCTTTTTGACCTCTTTCTGCACGGCAAGAACCGGCATCGGGCAGTTCAGTCCGCGTACGTCCAACATGGTTTAAGCCCTCCTTTTCGTATTGAAGATCGAAAGTGCAAGCAAGAATACGAATCCTGCGATCAGTACCCAGAGCACGGGACCTGCTCCGATTCCTTTTGCACTCGATGCAAGGCCGAAGTTGTGAGAAACAGCTGCGCCTGCGATAAAGCCGAGTACCGTGATCGCGGAATCACTGTTGCCTTCACCGCTCAAAACAAGCTGGCGCAGCGGGCAGCCGCCGAGCAATACACTTCCCCAACCGACGAGAACCATGCCGAGGAAATTGAATACGCCGTCGGTATGCGCAATCGGCTGATCGGCAAAACTGAATTTCAAACTCTTCGTAATCAGATTGCCGATGACAACCGTCACGATGATCGCAATGAAGCCGTAAACGAGATGGAAGTCCTTGAACATGACCGCATCGCGGATACCGCCCGCCATGCAAAGACGCGAACGCTGGCAAAGCGCACCGACAACGATCGCGATCAGAAGAGCCGCAATCCAAGGCGCATGCTGACTGCCGGGACCTTCTTCGCTCTTTGCAAACAGCTCCGTTGCGATCGAAAGAACGAAAAGTACGACAAGGATAACGGGAAGAATCAGACCTTCTGCTTTGTTTTGTTTATACGCACGGTTCAGAGAGAATCCGAAACGAAGCGGGAATGTTCCGATCACGATACCGACGACAAAGCCGGCAAGACCGACGAGCGCATTCAGATCGCCGCCGCCGATACGAATGACCATACGAAGCGGACATCCGAGGAATACAAGACCGCCGATCATGACGAACATGCCGATCAAGAATCTGGTGATCGGCGAGGAACCGCCCTGCGGACGCCATTCTTTCGTAAACATTGCCATCAGCATGGCGCCGAGCACGATTCCGACAATCTCCGGACGGAAGTATTGTACCACACCCGCCGTATGGAACTTCAAAGCACCGGCAATGTCGCGTTCAAAACAGGCAATGCAGAAACCCATATTCTTGGGATTGCCGAGTGCAGTCAGAATGACCGCTGCAGCACCGATGACAATGCCGGTAACCATCACGAGCCAATGACGCTTCAAAAAGCCCGCGAACCCCTTGTTCGTTTTCTCCATATCAATGCCTCCTTCTTTCGTTGTTCACTTGCGTGAATAACGTCATGATGATATAATAACATATATAAGCGTTATTTGCAAGTGAGGATAACGAATTATGAAAACGGTTTATTTGGATAATGCTGCCACGAGCTTCCCGAAAGCGCCGGGCGTTTCGGATGCGATCAAAGCTTTTTTGGATGAATCCTGCGCCAACATCGGACGCGGCAGTTATGTCAGAGCACAGGAAACAGCGTTATCCGTGCTTGAAACGCGTGAACAGATCTGCAGGTTATTCGGCTGCCCGAGTGCGAAGCATGTTATCTTTACCGGCGGATTGACCGCAGCGCTCAATACGGTGATCAAAGGGTTTGTCCGCAAAGGCGATCGTGTTCTGGTCTCTTCGATGGAACACAACTCCGTGATCCGTCCGCTGGTGCAGATCGGCGCGTCAATTATTCGAATCCCGGCGGATGCGAACGGCGTCTCGGACCTTGCCCGCCTTCCGGAGGAGCTGTCCGGTTTTCGACTTTGCGTGCACACATATGCTTCGAATGTATGCGGTGCGATCCAGCCGATCGGTGCCCTTTCGCATCGGTTGAAAGAAGCAGGCGTTCCGCTGATCGTGGACGCGGCGCAAACCGCCGGCCATTTTCCGTTCTCCATGAAAGAGCTCGGGCTGTCGGCTCTCTGCATGCCGGCACACAAAGGACTGCGCGCCGCGCAGGGGCTCGGGATCCTTTGCCTTGATCCGGAGTTTGCGGATTCTGTCGATCCTCTGATCGTCGGGGGAACCGGATCCGTCTCGCAAAGCGAACGTATGCCCGCTTTTTATCCGGATCGGTTTGAAGCCGGAACGCTGAACATTCCCGGCATCATCGGATTGAATGCCGCACTTCGGTCGGCAGACTTTCGTTTGAACCGAACGCATGAGATGAAACTGATGGAGATGTTCGGGTTGCTGATCGGAGAGATCCCATCGATCCGTGTATTCGGTCCGGACGATCCGAACTGCCGTGTCGGTGTATACTCCGTCGATTTTGTGCGGCACGACAATGCCGATATTGCAGATCGGCTGGAGACGGAATACGGAATTCTCACACGATGCGGGCTTCATTGTTCGCCGGACGCGCATCGCGCACTCGGCACATTTCCGCACGGAACCGTTCGATTCAGCTTTTCTCCCGCAACAACGGAAGACGAGATCCGAGTTGCAGCGGAAGCCGTACGAAAACTCGCACCATAAAATATATACTTTATACAGCGCCGTTCGCGGCGCTTTATTCTTGCAGAGAAAGCTGTTTCGTTGTATAATCTATATCAAACCGAAGGAGGTAGAATATGAAAGAGATTCAAGTAGCCATTTGGGGCTTTGGAGCGATGGGCAGCGGCATTGCCAAAGTGCTGCTCGGCAAAAAGGGCGTTGCCATTACGGGCGTATGCGACATTCATCCGGATCGCGTCGGCAAAAGTATTTATGACCTTTTGGATGTCGAACGCGGCGAGCGTGAAGACGTCAAGGTGATCGGAGACATCGATGCGGCGCTCACACCGAAACCGGATCTTTGCATTCTTGCAACCGATTCCTTTACAAAGAAAGCATATCCCAAAATCTGCCATCTGATTGAAAAAGGCGTCAACGTCATTTCAACGGCTGAGGAAATGAGCTATCCCCGTGCGCAGAATCCGGATCTTGCGGACAAGATGGATGCCCTTGCAAAAGGCAGCGGCGTTACGGTTCTCGGAACCGGCATCAATCCGGGTCTGATGATGGATCTTCTTGCAATCTGTCTTTCCGGCTGTATGACAGACGTCGAGCACGTGCTTTGCAAGCGTGTCAATTCCCTCTCCCCCTTCGGACCTGCCGTTATGGAGGAACAAGGCGTCGGTCTCACCGTAGAGCAGTTTGAAGAGGGCTGCAAAAACGGAACGCTTGCGGGGCATGTCGGCTTCGCGGAATCCGTAGGCATGATCGGCGAAGCGCTTGGTTTTGAAATCGATCGTTTTGAGCAGCAGATGAAACCGATCGTCACGACGGTCGACCGCAAATCTCCGTACGGTTTTGCAAAGGCTGGCAACGTTGCCGGCGTCAATATGACGGGTCAAGGCTACATCGGTGATGAAGTCAAGATCGATATGATCCATCCGCAGCAGATCGAGCCGGAACTTGAAGGCACCTATACCGGCGATTATATTACGCTGACCGGTACGCCCAATGTCAATATGCAGATCAAGCCGGAAGTCAACGGCGGTATCGGAACGATCGCAATGTGCGTGAACATGATCCCGCACGTTTTGAACGCAAAGCCGGGTCTGAAGACGATGATCGATCTGCCCGTTCCGCATGCGATCATGGGCGATATGCGCAATTATCTTGAAAAATAAGGAGACCGTCATGGCACAGAAGAATGATTGGGTACAGATCCATATCGATGTTCTGAAACCGTCTGAACGCGCGACCAATATCCCGGAAGATACGCGTCATGTCCCGCTTGAAATGTGGGTAAAAGGACATTTGCTGAACGATGCCGCAGAGATCGGTGACACGGTCAGAGTCCGTACGAAGACGGGACGAGAAGCGGAAGGCACGCTTTGTGCGGTCAATCCGTCTTTTAAGCACAATTTCGGCGACTATATTCCCGAACTGGATACCGTCGATGAAACCGTGAAATCCATTCTGTTCGGAGGAAAAGAAGATGCTTGATAACAGTTACGCAGCGGTCATGGCGCGCAAAAATGAGATCATGAAGCGCGCAGTCGGCATGGATTATGATCGGTTTGAAAGCGGTTCGATTGCATTCGATTATGAAGGCATGATGGCGGCGACCGGTTATTCGCTCGAAGCGGTCAGAAAAATCCAGATCGAAGAATTCCAGATCGGCAATACACCTTTGATTGAGCTGAAGAATCTGACTGCCCTTGCACGCATGTGCGCACCGCAAGGCATGGGCGCAAGAATTTTCGTTAAGGATGAAGCATCGAATCTGTCCGGCAGCTTTAAAGTACGCCGTGCGGCGACGAGCATCCATCAGGCGAAGAAAATGGGCTACAAGGGCGTGATTTCCGCAACGAGCGGAAACTACGGCGCAGCGGTTGCAGCGTGTGCCGCAAAAGCCGGATTAAAATGCATCGTTGTGCAGGAATGCTTTGATTCCAAAGGGATCGGACAGCCCGAGATCATCGAGAAGGCAAGAAAGTGCGAAGCGCTGGGCGCGGAAGTCGTTCAGCTGACGGTCGGTCCGGAACTCTTCTATATGTTCCTCCGCATGCTCGAAGAAACCGATTATTTCAACGCTTCTCTGTACACGCCGTTCGGTATCGCCGGTGTAGAAACGCTCGGTTACGAGATCGCGCAGCAGTGCCGCCTTCTGCTCGGCAGAGATCCGGATATGGTCGTATGCACCAATGCGGGCGGCGGAAACCTGACCGGAACGGCGCGCGGTTTGAAAAAAGCGGGCTGCGGCGCAGAAGTCGTTGCCGCAAGCGTCAACCTAAGCGGTCTGCATATGGCAAGCGATACGCAGTTCAATCTCAAATCGTTCACAACCGGTCATACCGGATTCGGTATGCCGTTCTCCACGTGGCCGGATCGCAGCGATGTTCCGCGCAGCGCAGCCAGACCGCTCCGTTATATGGACCGTTATGTGACGGTGAACCAGGGTGAGGTTTTCTATACGACCGAAATGCTCGCAGCGTTGGAAGGCATGGAAAAAGGACCGGCAGGCAACACTTCGCTTGCTGCGGCATTTTCGCTTGCGCAAACGATGCCCAAAGACAAGATCATCGTTGTACAGGAAACGGAATATACCGGCGCAGGGAAACATGTCAATGCGCAGCTGAGCTTTGCAAGGCAAAACGGCATCGACATTCGATTCGGCGATCCGAAGGACGAGGTTCCCGGAAAGAGCATCATTCTCCCCTCCCATCCATCGATGATTAAAGCAAAGGAAGCGGATATCGAACATCTCCGTACATCGTTGATCCACAACGCGCAGAAGATGACAGGTAAAACCCCGACCGAAGCGGATATCGAATTCCTTGCGGAAGAAACCAAGACGAACACGACCTTTGTAAAGGAGCATCTTGCATGAAACGCGCGGACGATTTTGAAACACGCAGAGCGCATCTGAAGGATCTTTCCGATGCGGAACTGGAAGCCCGGTTCTGGAGCCTGATCGATGAAATGATCGATCCGCTTCTGAAACTGGGATATGAGAACACTTCTCCTGCAATCGAACGCAGCGTGCTGTTGCGTATGGGCTTTTCGTCCATCGAAGCAAAAGCGCTTGTTGAAGGTTGTATCGAACACAATCTGATCGAGCACGGAGCGGGAAACGTCGTTTATCGGCTTGCCAAAAAAGACGCGAGCGATATTCGGGCAGCCGGTCTTAAGCTGATCGAATCCGACGCTTGGGAAGAAGCAGAACGTCTGTTCGGGGGTGAAAACGCATGAGCGAATACAAACTCGAAAAAGACGTCAAGATCGACGTTGCGAAAATCCTGGAAGACCTTGAGCATTACCGTCCCCGCCGTCGCGGCTGGACATGGCGCGAGCCGGTTCCGAACCTTGAAATGGGACCGTTTACTTATCAGGATGCAAGCAAACCGCTCAAAGACAGCGTCGGACTTCCTCCCGCGCATTATTTCGGCGATATCGATCCGCAGCCGATCCCTGTCATTACGACGGAGATCGCTTCGGGCAGATTCGAAGACGACATCCGGAGAATGCGCATGGCGGCCCATCACGGTGCGGATCATATCATGGTCATCCGTACCGCGGGTCAGAGCCACTTTGACGGTCTGATCGAAGGCACGCCCCAAGGCATCGGCGGCGTTCCGGTTACGAGAAAGCAGGTTCGTGCACAGCGCAAAGCGCTTGATATGATCGAGGATGAAGTCGGTCGTCCGATCAACTATCACAGCTATGTTTCCGGCGTTGCGGGACCTGACATTGCGGTCATGTTCGCGGAGGAGGGCGTTAACGGCGCGCATCAGGATCCACAGTATAACGTGATCTATCGCAATATCAATATGGTGCGTTCTTTCGTCGACGCATGCGAATCCAAGCGTGTCATGGCATGGGCGGATATGGCGCAGATCGACGGCGCGCACAATGCAAACGCAACGGCGCGCGACGCGTGGAAGGTCATGCCCGAACTGATGGTTCAGCACGGAATCAATGCGCTGATCTCATATAAAGTCGGCATGAAGAAAGAGAACATCTGTCTCTCCACCGTTCCTCCGACGGCAACGCCCGGTCCGTGCATTCATATGGACCTTCCGTATGCGGTTGCTTTGCGTGAGCTGTTCCGCGGCTATCGGATGCGCGCGCAGATGAACACGAAGTACATCGAAGCGTCAACGCGTGAAGCTACGGTAACGCATGTGCTGAACATGGTCATTTCCAAACTGACCAGCGCTGATATTCAGAGCACGATCACACCGGACGAAGGCAGAAACGTTCCCTGGCATATCTATAACATCGAAGCATGCGACACTGCTAAACAAGCTCTGATCGGCATGGACGGTCTTATGGATATGGTCGAGCTGAAGAAGGACGGCTATCTGCGTGAGAAAGCGCGCGAGCTGAAAGAACGCGCCGTTCTGTTCCTTGAAAACATGAAGGAGCTCGGAGGATACTTCAACTCTGTTGAAGAGGGGTTCTTTGTAGACAGCGGCATGTTCCCCGAACGCAACGGCGACGGCATTTCGAGAAAGATCGACGGCGGAATCGGCGCGGGAACGGTATTCAAGCGTGCAAAGGATTACTGCGCACCGGTTACGGCGCATTACGGCTACAACAACGTTGCACAGTACGATCCGGAAGCGGTCGACGATCCTTCCAAACTGATCGGCGGATGCACCTTTGAATGTC